>Ga0172380_10002861_pt1 | contig 25192 bp, 13 predicted proteins | sample Leawe162metaG_FD_119747 | JGI IMG/M metagenome (GOLD analysis project Ga0172380, IMG submission 119747) | Leachate microbial communities from a municipal landfill in Southern Ontario, Canada - Leachate well 162 metaG | ecosystem: Engineered > Solid waste > Landfill > Unclassified | place...
CTTACGATATCCTATCCAACAGGCGCCAGCTACATACAGTAACTCCACAAACAACTGCCCTGCGATACCTCACCACAGACCATACTGATAGACCCACCACGTTGCGCAGCCGATACCAATGGCCACTCACCAAGCATTTACCTTGAACAGCTCGTTCTGGTTATCGGTAGATATAAAGATATAATTGTAGACTTGTTTCGTAAAAGTAAGTAATAACACGACACCCAAGAATCATAAAATATAATCTGATCCTATACCGCCAAGCGTGCTAGACAAGTACTTTGTACCAGAGACAATCTGGATAATAACATCAGAAAACCGATAAAAATTCATCGCAATAGCCGCACCAATAATCCACACAAACAACATCAAGTTACCAAATGCTGATTTTTTTTCATCAAGTGTTTTGTGAGATACTTTGTGTAACGCACTATTACCCAGGGCTGACGGCACGATCAATAATATCTCCACCAATGTCATAGATAGGGCTCGTACTCATACAAAATAGTAACCAAGATTGGTAGGATAAAACCAAGATAGCAACAATCACACCGCAAGAGTATGAAAGCTACTCAAAAAGTATCCTATGCCATACTTCCAGTTTTCTCTAATGTGTTTGGTAAAAAAATGCCAGTCAATATCTAGTGATAGTCTCAAGTACTTTCTTCCTGTCCATCGCTGTCGAGCTATCTGGAACAAACCACTAGCCACTACCGTACACAAGATAAGACAAAATATGAGGATATTCTGAGTCGTCGGCGTGCTGATTTCTGTATTGGGAAATACAAATAGTATCAAGGCAAGTAACGCTATCTGACCAACTCTCGCGATCACCAAAGATATACTGGTATGCTGCATACTCCAAAACAACTGATGCGGTAACTGGAAAAAATATCCTAACACAAAAGTAGCACTAAATATCATACCAAGTGGTAATCACCAAATGATATAAGGATTGGAAGAGTAACTAGGAATGAGATATGCCACTACCAAAGCAAGAATATAGACAATAACCAGATTGATAATCCTTGAGCCCATAAATTTAGAATAGTACGCAGAAAGTTTTTCCTTCTCTTGTTCATCAATACTACCATCATCATGCACAAACTCTGCTTTCATTTTACCGAGCTCTCTGAGTGCTATCGTATACAGACCCAGATCTGCCAAGGCAGACCAGATAGCAAAGTACTTGAGTATCGTATTATAGTCACCATATCTCAAAGGACCCAAAAAAGGAGTCATCATCCTGATAGTCACAAACCCACCCAGTGCCGACGCCACTCTCCCCAGTATTTGCCAAAAGGCATCTTTGATAATCTGATTCTTCATGCGATCCAAACAAAATGCTCATCAAACAAATGAAGTATGTTTTTTACGACAGCAAAATCAAAACATGTATTGTAGGGACGTGCCATGGCACGTCCGCCATCGCGAATCAGAGGCAGCACGCACTACTTCACCGTAACACTTTTTGCCAAATTTCTCGGCTTATCAATTTCTCTTCATAATGTTTTGGCAGTATAGTAAGACAACAACTGCAAGACAATCGTCTCTAGTATAGGATAGAGTGCTTCGTGAGTCTTAGGTATCAACAAACTTGCATCAGCCTTTTCCACTTCCTGCGTACCTACCGCAAATACTACCCCATTCCTTGCTTTCACTTCATTGATAGTACTCAAATTTTGCTCGAATAAGCTGTCTTCTGGAGCAAGGATGATACTCAAGAACTTATTGGTAATGAGAGCCAGTGAACCATGCTTGAGTTCACCAGCAGCGTACGCCTCGCTGTGGATATAACTAATCTCTTTCATCTTGAGAGATCACTCTGCAGCAATGGGCGCATGTAAACTACGTCCCAAGAAAAACATATTCTCAAACTCACTTACCTTTTTAGCAAGCTCTTGTATTTCTTTGGTATGTTGTAGCATCAGATCAATCTGATTGGGTAATTGCTCCAATGCACGTAAGATAGTTTTGTAATCATGGTGTTTCAGATTATGTTTTTGTCATAGCCATAATGCAATAATCAGTAAACAAATAGCCTGACCAGTAAATGCTTTGGTACTAGCCACGCCAATCTCAAAGCCGCACCTCGTAAACATACCTGCATCGGTGAGTCTGGATATACTAGAACCTACCACATTGACGATACCCAAGGTTTTAGCTCACTTTTCTTTCAAGTATTTGAGTACTTCCATACTATCTGCTGTCTCCCCGCTCTGGGAAACGAATACAAACAGGGTCTTATCGTTTATAGCGATCTCTTCATACAATACCTCACTAGCAATTTTCACACTGACATCAATACCTGTCCGCATATTGATCCACTTGGACCCTAGCAATCATGCGTGGTAACTCGTACCGCATCAGATTATAATTATCTTTTCTAGTTGCAGCATCTTGAGATAATCCAGCGCATCTGCATCAAGTACACCCGTCTCAAAATTGACCCTACCTTTCATAATCCTCCTCATGACAGCCGGTTGCTCAAATATCTCCTTGAGCATAAAGTGCTCAAAACCACCCTTCCCCGTATCTTGATCAGCGAGCTGCAATACTTCAAATGATTTATTGATAACCTGAGTCTCAGTAATAATGCTGTAGTCATTGCCATGTATCCGCACCAATTCACCGTCTTCCAGGTAGCTAAATTCATCAGCTAACCCGCTCAACGACTGCGTATCCGAAGCAAAGAAAAACTCATTCTGGCCGTCCTTATGGTGCTTTTTGGCAAACACTAAGGGACTACCCCAGCGGAATCCTATCAGCTCATCTGGATGTTGTGTATCGATAATAATCAGACCATAGGCTCACACCAGCATACCTAGTACCTTTTGCACAGTCTGCAAGAAATTATCACTCGCGTATTTCCCTAGCAGCGCTGCAATAACCTCGGTATCTGTTTGGGAGTAAAACTCATATCATTCAGCGATAAGTCCTTGTTTGAGCTTGTGATAGTTCTCGATAATACCATTGTGTGCAATGTAATACCTTGCCTGAGCATCGTGATGCGGATGGGTATTGAACATAGTCACTCCTCCGTGCGTTGCCCAGCGCGTATGAGCCATACCAATGGTTGCATGCAGGTCCTTGTAGTCTCAATTATCCACAGTTCTCGCAAGATCTGCCACCTTGCCCACAGACCTACAATACAACTGTTTCCCAGCAACCGTATCCAACGCGAAGATACCCGCGCTATCATACCCTCTATACTCCAACTTCTCCAATCCATGCAACAGCAACGGTATTGCGTTCTTATCTCCTTTGTAAGCAAATATTCCACACATCGTATCAGCTTATCAATAATAAAAAGAATCAATAACCTGATTACAAAAAAAATGCCCTGGATTACAACCACAAGCAAAGTTGGCAAATATAATTTAATATTAACTATTTAGAGACTTTTATGTCTTTCGCTTTATCGATAAACAAGATGCCATTGATATGGTCGATTTCATGCTGGATAATTCTTGCATCAAATCATTTGTAGTTCTTGATAGATACTTCTCAGTCTGTATTTTGAAACTTTACTCTGACTCGGTCGTATCTCTTTACCTTACCTGTCATATGAGGTAAACTCAGGCATCACTCCACATCAGAATTCATGGTCTCAGCATGTGATAAGATTTCTGGATTGAGCATCACTTGCTCACCTACATATTTTAGTCACTTTGGACCTTTTCTCCAGTGCGTAATATAAATCATCTTGATAGATAAACCTATTTGTGGTGCTGCCAAACCTACGCCGTCATACTCGCGGCACACTACTTTCATGTCTTCAGCAAGCTGTTTGATATCATCATCAATATGCTGTACAGGATCTGCTACTGCTCTCAAGACAGGATTAGTTGCTCAAGTAAGGATAGTATAATGCATGGCACAATAAGAGATAATCAGATAATAATACTACAAGCCTCGCACGGTTTCACCAACTTTGACGTCAAACTTATCTACAAAGCCACTATTTACTTCCACTACATACTGAGCAGGCTGTATACTAGGTAATCCAGTGAGGTCCAAAGGTTTTGCGCCTTTGTGGATATGCTTGATGATATTGTCTTTACCAATATAGATCAAATCCAGAGGAATATAGGTATTCTCCATCCAGAAACTCAAAGGCTGTTCTTTATCAAACACAAATAACATGCCCTCTTGCACACCCAGACCAGAACGGTACATCAGACCCATTCTCCTTTGCTCTGGAGTTGTGGCAACTGATACGATAATCTTCACATTATCTGCCCAAATCTCCTTTTGTGGCAAACCCGTCTGAGGAATTCATCATCAGGTAGCTAATGAATGTGCTGTCTTTGTTGAGTCTTGCAGGGGTGTTACGTAAACAATATAAAGCAAGTAATTGAATCCTAGCAATACCAGGATCCAGAACAATACTTTTCAGTACTTTTTCATTATAAGAGTGTTAGGAAGTAATGTCAATAATTTTATGCTTACTGGCAGCACCGCTTATGATAGCAATCTGTCATTTTCTTATTCCAAAGTATTTTGCCAACAAGTCGATAAGTTCTTCATTTGCCTTACCATCTATAGGCGCAGACGTCAGATAAGCTGAATACTGAGCGTTACCTGTACTCAACCCCTCCAGTGTCATCAAGGGTTCCAATTTGCTTTCTTTGGCAAACAATTTTACAAATACTTCAATCCTCATGATACAAACACAACATAAAGCTTTATACGAGTAGCCCACCTAGTCCTTTTTTCAAAAACTCTTCTTTCTCAATAAACTCATACTGCAGTTGCATTGTTTTATCAAGTATCTCAGAGCAAAGTTTTTCCATAGTTTGTTTATTGGTGGCCATATTGAGCAACGTCATCTTACCATTTTCGATAACATGCACCTTTATCAATCATCACTGTATACTGTCTATATGACAACTACTTTCTCGGATATTTTTGAGAGATTGACTAGCTATATGACTAACGATACGCTCTTTGAGTGCATCAAAATCACTCGTATCTGCAGGGCTTTCTGAGGACTGTGAGCTTACAGTAACTTCAGCAACTTGGGGTGTTGGTGCTGCAACAGGGATTTGTACAACTTCTTGCGGGGCATCCACAGCTGCTTGAGGTGCATCAACGCTAGGGGCAACAGGCTTAGCTTTCTGATTATCTATTCATATCTGTGATGTAGGTCATGCTCATCATGTATAGGTTAATAATTCTGCTTTGAGTAAGACCATCGGATGAGGAAAATATTTGAGCTTTTCATAGACTTGTTTGATAAACTGTGCAACGGGAAGTAACCTAGACATAGTATCAGCGCTGACATGGTTATCAATATAATGCAATGCATCCTTGAGGAATACATAGATATCCACACTCGCCTCTTGCAAGTCAGCAATCAGACGGATGCCGCGGACAGCATCACGCGCTACAACAATATCCACAAACTCTTTCACGATAGCATCAGAAGTGACTCCAAGACATTGGGATACCGTATGTTCATCTACACGACCCAGTATACTCACCTGATCCAGATATTTTACAGCATCTCTCATACCACCATCAGCGAGCTTCGCAATCAGCTCCAATCACGCAGAATCATATGCTATATGTTCTTGACTACAAATATATGATAATCTGGAAACAATACCAGCTACAGTGATCTTTTTGAAACTAAACAACTGGCAGCGCGACAAAATGGTATCTGGCACTTTATGCAAATCAGTAGTCGCAAGGATAAATACTAAGTATGAGGGCGGCTCCTCCATGATCTTGAGTAAAGCATTGAAAGCACCTGTACTCAGCATATGGACCTCGTCAATAATGTATACTTTTTTTCTCAACTGCGTAGGTGGATAGATAGCTTTATTGATAATCTCATCTCTAATATTATCCACACCTGTATGACTCGCTGCATCAATCTCCACGATATCTACTGTTTTGTTATGCAAGATAAGCTGACAGTTTTCGCAAACATTGCAGGGATTACCATTGTGGTTGTCAGAGCAATTGAGCGCCCTCGCTACAATTCTAGCGATACTCGTCTTACCAATACCTCTCGAACCATGAAATAAATAATTGGAAAAGTTTTCACCCTCGAAAGACTTGATCACTTGTTGCTTCAGGATATCTTTGGTATATTCTTGTTCAACAATATCATCAAATGTTTGTGAACGGTATTTGAGGTACAATGACATAGGTGTTGCGGTATAATAAATAATCTGATAGATCGCGCTGCTACTTACTCAAGAAAGCCATATCATCCATAGTTCCTACATCAATCTTGCGGTATCACTTGAGAGAGACCGCGCCTGTCATAGCACGAAGAGATTGGTATTTATCTAGTTGGGCAATAATGTTTTTTTCTAGATCAAAGTAAAGTTCGTATCCAGAACCCATTGTCACGATCAGTTTTTGGGCTCCAGGTATATAGTAAAAATCTCCAAAACCACTCATATTATTGACAATAAGTTGCATCTGTTTGACAAACTTTACCTCATCAATACCATAAAACAAACCTTGCAAACCGCTTGTATTGGAAGCAATGCCAGTAAGAATAATGTTTGGAGCCACCGTGCCAGTGCCAGGCATAACAGCTCAATCGCTTACAGGAATCAACATACGATTGGCAAATGCGAAACGATCTTGTGCATGGGTCATATAAAATACTGGCACTCTACCCTGTATACCAATCAGCACAGATCCATTTTGGATATCCAGATCCATATTTGCTATCCAAGGCATACGTTTTTTGTAATACGAAAAAAATCTCCACCTATTTCGAGGCACCAAGAGTTTATTCATGGACTCAAAATCTTGTTGCAAAAATCACACAAGAGGTTTATAGTCATACAGCATAGCAGCATCATTTGTCTCTATTTCTACTTTGGATATCACTCGCTTGGGACCGCTGAAAGCTTTGATAAGACCAAAAGTAACCAATACTCACACAATGACAACAGTCCCCAATACAGACAATCTCAAACCGTGAGCACGAAAAAACACTCTCAAAGATTGAAATCTTTTTTTGGCACTCCACCATCGTAAATCACTAGGAGACTGATATTTGGACACTTACATATACAAGGTGCTAAAATAGGTTGACTACCAACCTCACTATCACATAAGAAAATACTGCAATGAAAATACCAACCAATGCGCCCACCAATATTTCATTTGCCTTTTTCATCTTGCCCTTGTCTCCATCAGTCGTAAGTAGTTTGAAACCAGCATATACAACCACTGCTAGACACACCGCAGCTATACTAAACCATAAGTAATCATTGATTTGTTGCACCAGAGTGATAATGACATCAGGATCTCCCTGTACAGTGGAAGATGAAGGCACATTGACATCTTTGAGCGTAGGTGCTCCACCTGGTACCTCTACTGTGACAGCCGTTACCTGTGGAGAAAATGCAAATATGATATGTGCTAATACGTAAGAAAGGAATCTCATTGCAACTGGTAGTAATAGTAAATCAGATTATATATTCGTATTTATGAGATAGCGTATGATTTTTATACGGAATAAAACATAATCTGATACTACAGATTTTACCACAGGATACAATATCTATTGCAGTATAGAGCAATCAAATCATCAAAAAACTTGAAAAAAATCAAATATCCAGTATAGTTAGAGTATGCCTAAACAAAAACACCAGGAACTAGACCCCAGTGTCCTTGACACTATCATCAAAGAAGAAGTGGAAACACAGTATTCTAGGAGTTCTTGACCAGGCTGACAGCACATCAATAAGACAGAATCAAGAGTACAACTCTACCGAAATCTCAGTGGCAGCGTACTCCCCGAACCCGTGAAGCAAAGAATGCAAACCAAATATCAAAATAAAATTGACGGAGAAGGAAAGCTCACGATCGTGTGCCAAGAAACAAGAAGTAAACACAGTAATCTAGCAATCGCAGTAGCTAAACTAAAAAGTATGATAGAGTTATGCCTGGCAGAACCCAAAGAAAGAAAAGAAACACAAATACCCAAAAACGTAAAAGAGAAAAGACTAAACGATAAGCGCCAAAAAAGCAAAAAACTCGCCAACAGGAAGACTAGGTTTGACGACTAAGTAAGGATTTGGTTGCATTGAGGCGCTAATTCATTACAAAATAAGTCTTATGCCCAGAGCATAACGACATTTTTTAGTCCAGTAATTATGTGTTACTCATGTCATTTCCATTAGAAACAATAGTAGCTCGAGCAAAGAGAAAAGGATTTGTGTATCCCAATAGTGATATCTATGGTGGATTGGCAAATGCATGGGATTATGGTCCATATGGCGCTTTATTGAGAAAAAATATTATTGATCTTTGGACAAAGTACTATACACAAGAGCGTGATGATGTTATCTTGATGGATACGGCTATCATAGCACACCCTACTACCTGGGTGGCAAGTGGACACGTAGGATGATTTAGCGATGCTCTTATTGATGATAAAAAGACAGGCCAAAGATTTAGAGCGGATAAGATTATAGAGAATTACTTTGAGCACATAAGAAATAATCTGAGCGATGAGGATCTAGCAAAAAAACTTGAAATAAAAAATCTTTCACCAGAGTCGCGAGGTAATGATGGAATGTATCAGTTTATTGTGAAGTACATACCAAACAATCCTGACACCAAAAAGCCTGCAGAGTGGACAGAGTGCAGAAATTTCAATCTGATGTTGAATACTACCTTATGACCAGTAGCAGATGAAGCAAACAAAGTATACATGAGACCAGAGACATGTCAGAGTTTATTCACGGACTTCAGGAATGTGTGCGATACTACAAGAAATAGGATACCTTTTGGTCTTGCACAAGTGGGTAAAGCATTCCGTAATGAAATCACTCCAGGACAGTTCTTGTTTAGAACAAGAGAGTTTGAACAAATGGAAATAGAGTATTTTGTGCCAGCTGACCCTGACAACGCTATGAAGGTATTTGAAGAGCGGAAAAAGGTAAGTATGGATTTCTGGACTCAGATTATCGGTATATCATTAGAGCATCTAAGATATAAAGATCATGACAAGTTAGCTCACTATGCAGCAGCAGCGACCGATATAGAGTTCTCATTCCCATGGGGATTTGGAGAAGTACAAGGTATTCACAACCGTACTGACTTTGATCTCAAGCAACATCAAGAATACTCTAAGGTAAGCATGCAGTATACCGATCCAAAATCAGGACAAAGATACATACCACGATGTGTGGAAACATCTATGTGAGTAGGTCGTTGTATGATGGCTAGCATGCTAGAGTTTTATGACGAGGAAACACTTACCAAAGAAGATGGATCTACGGATGTGAGGACAGTGATCAGATTTCCTTTTCAATTGGCTCCTATCAAGTATGCAGTACTACCATTATTGGAAAAAAATGACGAAATGGTGGCGCTTGGTGAGACTATCTACAAGTCACTAAGAAATACCTACAATTGTGATTTTGATACTGGTGGCGGTATCGGTAAGAGATATAGAAGACAAGATGAGATCGGTACTCCTTATTGCATCTGCGTAGATCACCAGTCATTGGAAGATGGTACAGTAACCATCAGACACAGAGATAGTATGGAGCAAACCAGAATATCTTGGAAGGAAATTGGCAAATAATCAGATTATGTATACATCATCCAAAATAGTACTTGATATCACAAGTGTCATATGTAACGTATTGACACTTATTTTTTAATAACGCTGAGATGATTACACAGATAAGCAGATCAGATCATGAACTAAGTACTGACGACCTAAGCGATAGCCTAGCATTTCAAAAGTTACTCAATCAAAACAGCAGCAAGACTACCTACATATCTCATCAGCATATCTTATCATTGCAAGGTGAGCAGCAGCGTGCTATCATACAGATCCTGCAAGACGCACCAAGTCCCATCATTATCACCCAAGCACAACAAGCACCAGTATACATCTGCGTACACTGATTTGGCGGATCGGAAAAGAGTTTCGACTTACTCAAGCAATGTTTTTGGTCTAGCGGACATCTGGCAGTGTTTTATACTATATCGCTCAAAGGACACTGAGGAAGGAAAGAAAAAGATAATCTGATATTCGCACTGGACCAACGGACACCGCAAGAAATCATACAGCACAGCAAACAAAAATTATCATACATACTGGATCAGAAAAAAATCGATCAGTGTACGCTTATTGGACATTCTATCGGATGAGTCGTAGCTACTGCTCTTGCAAACGATCCAGATCTCGCACCACATATAGATCACGTCGTATGTATCAACCCTGCATACTACAAACCAGAATTACCCGTATATGGAATACTCAGTCGTATAGATAAATACGCCACAAAAAAAACAAAACAAACACAACAATTGGCACGCATCTGCACTAGATTGATCGGACAAAAAAAGTTAGATAAACTAGGTAAAGTACTCGTGTATTATATCGTCAAAAAAAGATTACACACTTGCTACGGCAACAAGAAAAGCCCCAATATTGATTACTTTTTTGAGGATTACTATACGCAAGCATCCAATCCAAACTTCCTGAAAGCATTTTACTATATCGCGATCAACTTCATCAGAGGTGATATGTCGCGAATCGATCAGCTTATCCAATCTATCGATAAGCCAGTCCACGTACTACATGGAGAAAAAGATGCGCGTTTCAAACGAGAAAAGATAGAGGAGATTTGTAATAAAATGAATAACGGCGTATTCGAAATGATGGAAGGACTTGGACACAATCCCCACGAGGAGCAACCAGAATTGGTAGTAGCAAAAATCATGGCAATGGAACGCATGATCGAGACTAGCGATGTTTGTTAGCCAAAAATGCAGCATTTTCAAATAACTGACAAACACACAAAGGACCTATACCACCAGGCACTGGCGTGATAGCATGAACCATGTCTTGTACTTCATCAAACACTACATCGCCCATCGCCTTACCATCCTTGAGTCCATATCCTATATCTACAATAATCTGACTCTGATCGTCTCTTACATACTCTTTGGTAATTAATCCGATAACTCCTGTAGCAGATATGATATAATCTGATTTTTTGCAAAACTCCTTTGCTATCTCAGGATTGCCATCTACACCAAAACTATGCACCTGAGCACCTTGATTGATACAGTGCAGAGCAAACGGTTTGCCTACCAAATTACTCTGACCGAGGATGCTTACCTGCTTACCTCTCAGATTATCCAATCTGTATTCTTGGAGTAATTGTATACTCGCTCCTACCGCAGCAGGATAAACAGCATCAGCGTGATCAGTAGCGATAAACCCTAGCATCGTGCTCGTCATCGCATCTACATCTTTACTTGGCACTATAGCATTACAAAGTCACTGTTGGTGTTGCTTGAGATAGGATGGCAACGGCAACTGTAAGATGATACCAATACATCTAGGGTCATTATTGAGATCATCAATACGTGTATACGCAGCCTCGAGAGTATAGTACTCTTCTTGCCCAAACAACTTCACCTCTAGACCTATCTCTTGTCCAAATCTGAGTTTATTCCTGACATATACGGATATCACTGGATCAGTACCAAAGTACAGGATAGCAAGGTATCTGCCCTCGCTATCCATAAAGGTATGTTTTAATTGTTTTTTCTTTTTATCTATCAGTTCTTTGCTGTACAGTATCATGATCTCTAGGGTAGGTAAATATTATTGTTTCACTGCTTCCACTTCCAATCTAATCTCCGCAACGGTATCTTTACCCTTTTGGATACCATACACTACCTTACCAGATTCAAATCTATAGTATCACTTATAAGATCTGTGGTGAGGATTGGGAATGGAGATGTAACCAGATGGGGATATCATGATCTCACATACTCATGACTTTGGTTTGATACACACACCTCATGCAAATTGGCCAAGCGCTGCTGTTTTTGCTGGCAGATTGAATATTTCGTATCCTCCATTGAGTACAGTAATATCTTTTTTCTGATTGAATATTTTAGGCTTGAGGTAGATACGATACAATTCCTGGTTATTTTGTGATAATACGATCTTTGGGACATTGTCATTGAAGTCTACTGTAACTTTTATGGCAGGATTGCTGTTCACGATCTGACCAGCAGGAGTCAGACTAACGTTGAGATACTTACCATTGGGATCGTAGAATCCTATATCTTGCTTAAATCCAAATTTACCTCCAGTTACTACAGTCTGATCAGTCACTGCGTCAAACAGCTTTTGCTTACCAAAGAGTGATTCTAGCACTGAGGTGACACCATTTCTTATCCTCACAAATTGCACAACTCACTTATCTACATCTACATCCAAACTAGAAAGGATATCTGACTGACCAAGTGTATTGGTTTGCACATCATCAAGACTAATTGTGGGTAGTCATAGCTCTATCTCTACAGTTTTTTGACCTATATTACCTGCAGCATCTTCTCATACCAATTGGTAGGTAAGGGTGACAGGGGTATCGGAATATATAGATGGGATGAGTATCTGATCATGATCACCCGAGGCGATAAGAGCACTGCCGCTGTAAATCCAGTTCTTCACTACCTTACTATCATCATACCACAACCCGCTCAACGCATAGTAGGTCTTGATATTGCCATACATACTATCTCACTGCGCAACAATAGCTGGTTTTTTGGTACGGATAAGTTTGACATCAGCATAAGGAGCGCTGGTATCGGCAATAATTTGCATACCTGCAGTCTCAGTACTAGACCAAGGGGATGATTTATATATCCTGAGGACTGTGTCTTTTGTCTTCCGAGGGATGATACCAAACAATTTGCCACCCTGCTCTTGAGATGATAGTTTGGTCACTTGACTATAGTATCGTCTTCTTGGCAGATTACTTAATACTGCACTGATGGTAGTTTGACTAGGATCTACATACATGACCTGCACATCATCTACTTGCAAATGCACACCATCCACGTCTATGTCGCTCACAGGTTTCTCCTTTAGGCTAGCATCTAGGATAAGGATGTATTTGTAATCAGCATCTTTCGTAAGAGTCTTAGTAATGTTGTCCGCATATCTCACAGCATATCATGCTAAACCATCTTGCATCTCATTGGTCAAAGTATAGGTCATAGATTGGTATGCTTGACCTGCAGCCTGCCACTGTCTTGGCATCCACTCATCAGACCAAATCTTCACCTTATCTCACCAACTACCATGATAACCGTAGGCATCCACCTGCGCTTGGATATCTTCCACACTGTCTATCACCAGCGTGGTGGTGTCCGCGTCGTTAGATCCTTGCTCAGCTTTTGTAGGCTCTTTCTCAGCATATTTTATATATACATTGTGATCGTCCCGCAAAATGATATCGTGTAACTTATCACCATTGAGGTCCTTTTCAAACGCACTCTTACTGAGTTGTTCTCCCTTGTCCAAATTGGTAATCACGTTATGGTAGTTTTCATCATCTCACTTCACAAAGTAACCATTGAGATACCTTGTCGGGTCATCAGTGCCGCCCAAAGCAAATGAAGCCGTATTGTTGTTAGTATTAGTGGATCACCCTTGGGATAACAACAGTGGCTCTACTTGTCTATCACAAAGCTTACAATTGGTTTGTTGTATCTCCCCATCTGTGATACTACCATCAACTTGAGCTAGCTGTATCGTTTGTGTCGTATCTTGGTTAACATTATCTCGTGCCAGATCTACGTTTGTTTTCAGATTATTTAGATATTCTGTAGATCTATCATAATCAGATTTTTGCATACCAAGCGTTTCGTAATCAGCACTTTTTAGACCATTAACGTAACCATCTATCACTGTCTTATTGGTACCCACATACTCTTTTGCCAAGTCGTATGATGCGAGATAGTCTACCGTGTCCTGATCCAAGTCAAGCAAGTTCGTTTTTACAGAGTATACCACACTATCATCACTCACGTATTGGGTAGCGGCAAGGTGATCAATCCAACCATCTCGATCCTGTTTGATCCAATTCTTGGTAGCTTCGTTACTATCAAGCTCTTGTTGAAGCACTCCGTTGACCGTTTCTTTAGCTTCCTCTAGCCCCTTAGTATTCACCTTCACATCAGTGTCTAGATCGTACGATCTTACTACATCAGCGGCAAGTAACTTCCTGGCATGAGCAAATGGTTGCTTATCTTTTTCGGTAAAGTAGGCCAACTCTGCTTTTATCTTACTATTGATGGATTGATAATCTGAAGTCTCTACGTATCCAAACGGATTGATATTTACATTTACGTTGGGCAAGTCATCTGCCGTATCAAGTATATCCGTCAATCACTCATTACCTTTCTTGATAAACTCATCTACGTCTTGGAGTCAAGGTAGCTTATCACTATTGACCATGATCTTTCTGGTTTGTGTATTGATACCTCTAGCGATACCATCAAACAATCAATATACGCCATCAAAATACATCTTCACATCAGCGTAGGCTTCCAACTTATAATCCAAACTTCATCAAGCATCTTTCATTGGTTTGAAAAGATTGAGTGTTTGAAGTGGAGCATTGGGTATGAGCAATTTGAGGCTATCAAATGGTTCTACCTGTCGCGTCCTTTGTGTCATTTGCTCTATTCTCGACTTGAGACCAGCTTCTCCCACGAGACCAATTCCTCATTTCACGAGGCAAAAGATCCTTCCTATAAAGTCAGCAATATCAATCGCAAGACCCAACTCAGGAGCTATCTTAGGGATCCTTGGCGCAGGCGGCAGCGTAGGTCCTCTGAATTTAATTTGCGGGATGAAACTTGGCAAACTAATAGCGTCTAGATCTGGCGGTCATGGTATCACTGGTATAGATGGCAGTTTGAGGTTGATTTGGTTGTTGAGTCATCCGATCTGAGTAGGGTAAGGTAAGTCTGGGAGTCCAAATTGTTTCAGATTATCAAATAATCAGACTCTCTTGGGTTGGAATCTAAACTTAGGTAAAATAATATCCGTACGTAGATCAATGTTGCTGAGATCAATAGTAATATCAGGGATCTTAAATGGTGGTATATTGAATACAGGCAACTTGGGACAAAACTTACTAAACGAACAACTATAGGCAGAATAATTATCAACCGTGCATTTGCTACATTTTTCTTGCCAATTGACTGAGAAGTCTATCAGTATCTGTCGAGATTTCAAGATACTCATCAAGGATACAATAAAGTCTACCCACGCATCAAATCATCTAGCTAATTGAGACAACCAGCTTGTCACCGCGTCAATAGTACCATACGCAAAGTTGAACAAGTCGTAGATATACTTGTCATATCCATGCAAAAGTTGGTATACTTTACTAGGGAACTGGCCGTATTCGTCAAGGACTTGCAGGTTTCTTGTGATAGACTTTTCGAATTGACCCAGTTGATTACTTATTTGTACAATCTCATCTGCTCTCTGCATACAATTTTGTTTCTCAAACTGATCAGTCTTGGACTCACACTGTTTTGCGAAATCCTTGGCAAAGTCTTTCCGTTCCTGAATAACAGGTTCATTTCTCCTCCACCACGCTCTATAAATACCCTTTATGGTGACAATGTCCTCGGTATATACTCGCGGTATCTCAATCAACACATCTCTACTACTAATCCTAATCAACTCACTATCATTGAAGAATAGCGCCAATTTTTCAAAAGGATTTGATAGTACTGTATCAAGTTTTTTAGTAAGTTTTTGCTTACTTTGTTTGCCTAGAACAAGTTGTTTGACACTGCCCGTATTGTTTTCTACGGTGTTTTGGTAATCTGCAGCGTAATCCGTAAACACGTCATCACTCTCTTTCTCTTTCCAAGCTTGTTTTGAGAATACAGAACCAACACCACCAATCTGAGAACCCAAGCCCTTCAGATCTGGCAGTACGATATTGATATCCATACTGGTCAGATTATTGATGATATACCTGATCTGATTATCGGCAAATTGATTCATGATACAACTTACCAGACCCTTATCGTTTGCTCACTTAATCTTGAGATCCAATGGATTACCTCACTCCAATCTTACTTTTGTAACGAAATCGCTCAGTGCGATACTGTTGTAGTTGGTAAGATTTGCATGTCCTCACAACTTGATCACTAAGCCGTACTCACCTTGTACGGAATCTAGCCAGTTGTCAGCACTATTGACCGCCGTCTCTGTCATCTTTATAGGAGAGTTTCTGACGGTAATGTCATCATTGCAAGTGTTCGTATCATCAAGTTCTTTAGTTTGCTTATCAATAACATAGGACGTATAATCTGAAGACGATCAGTCAGTCGTGTTTTGACATTTGCCAATACCTGGATCCACCGCAAAGACAATACAATTACCCATGATATCCTTGAATGGCTTAGGCAGTTTGATACCAAGCGTATATGGTCCAAAACAAATACCAATACCAAGTTTGGCAGTAAGCGTAGGAGCAAAGTACATCCTGATAAGTGAAGGATAGGTACCTCCTCCAAACCAGTAAAATCCGTCACCAGGTCATTTTTGACCAATAGGACCAAGAAAAGGCAAAGGTCCTACAGGCGTTTGCAAGGTAGCAGGGAACCAAAGCAGTGGGATGCCCTTGTCTTTCCATATTTTGCATCCCATCACTTGCATATCGCCTGGTGCCAAGAAAGCCATATTCCAAGGTAAGCTACTCAAGATAGGTATACCAGAGCAATTCTTTTGTCATACTTTAAATCATTCACACAGACCTCTCGTTAATTCACCAATTTTCTTATTGAGTACATTATCAATATCATCACCAAATCATCCTATACTAAGATTGTTTTGGACGCTCAAATTACCCACTGCTTCAGCGGCATAAGCAAATTGTTCAATAGCCTTGAGAGCTGGATCATCTTTGAGAAGTCATTTTTGTTTCCAGTTTTCTTTGAGATAGGTATCTTTGAGTTCATCACTCACAGCATCTTGTGTGTCGCTAACCAAATCAGAAAAACCATCGCTCGTGCCTTGGGTATATGCGGCCTCATCTGCTTTTTGTTTATCGGCTACTTGCTGCTCTAGATCAATCTTTTGTTCTACAAATCGGTTGGATAAGATAGGTCCAACGTTTGGTACACTTATCTTCCATTTGAATTTAGCACATCCGTCCAGGGGGACAATCTCCAACCAAGCAGGATTATCATCAGACTGAGCAAGTGCTTTGGGGATCAAACTCTTACCAATAGATCCGCCAATACCATTGATATCAGTAAATCAATCACCATGCTGCATAGTAACGAGTTGCTGAGACTTGTATACTACATGATATCCAAAGCTTACGCTAGAACTCATAGCGATACTGTCTACCATGAATACATAACTTGGTCATGGTTGAAGAACAAATACATGATCAGCATTGAGATTACCAGCAAAGAATCATACTTGCTTGTTACCACTGACTGGTATTTCTCGTGGTCAAGAAAGCTTCTCGATATAAGTAGCCTTACTTGCTCACTTATTTTGTAAGGTTATATCAATCTTCACGATATCACCATCTTCTAATCTTCCACCATTGAGGTCGGTATAGGTTTTGGAAGCATCAAGCTTGTCAGTAGTTAGTAGTGATTGAGTTTGTTTGTATACTACCTCACCAAGTGCACTGTTTTCGTACACGGGTCTATAGGTAGCATCCAATGTCACAGTCGTATCAAGTGATTTTTTGTACTCTGTGATCCATGTCTGAGGATTGAAAGTCGACATGAGCTGATCTTTTACCAAGTTGATCACATCTTTTGGTTTCTTAGAGTTACCAAGTTGTATGTCTACATTGATCTTATCAGGGTCTTCCAAGTCCTCTTCAGAATCTATATTGGGATTGATGGTACCTGGATCACTAGCTTTCAATCCATTTCGGTGCACCAAAGATTCATCTTTGAGCGGGGTGCCATCCAATTTTGGAGCAAAAGATTTGACTACCGTTTGTTTACCTTCTTGCCTTTTTTTCCAACCATCATCGCAACTATACTTATCTTTGGAAATATAGTTGCCGCCCCCAAATCATAGGCTAAATACAGTAGATCCGCCACCTCAGATAAATAATCTGATCTGATTATTTTTATCATTTACTATAATGTCCGTAACTTTATCATTGTTGGGATCGGTCAAGAACCGTTGTCGGACGCCATTGAGATTTTTATCACCACCTGGGATATCGAGACATATTGGATAGCCATCCACATCCATCCTTTCTCAAGCATAGTTTTTGTAAAATCTCAATTGGTTTGCCGCGGTATGTATGAATATATCTTGGTAACCGTCTCAGTCACCATCTCCCACATAGAGTTTACTAATACCATCCTCGATATACATAAGATCACCTACTTTGACATACTCTTTGTTACCCTTGGCAATCAAAAGTCTCACAGATCCGTCTGCATATGTTATAATAAGATCCCTATCTCCTTGCTTATCTCGATCCACATCAACTACCTGTTGGATAATCTTGTCGGGATCGGTATACGCTGTGATACCCACGCCTCCATCGTAGTCTGTATGGTCTAGCAGTTTATTCGTCTCATAAATGCGATATGTAGGATCACCCATATTGAGGACAAACTCACTAGCAAAAGGCATAGAAGAATCTCCTACTGATTTACCTCATGCAAAGTTTGTTAGCGGCTTGAAGGTGTCGCCAAATCCGATATTATATTTACTATCGTTACTATGTTGGATACTAGGAGTACTTTTATCTTCCTCGCTAAAAGTAGCTGCCTTATCTAAGATACCTATTCATTTGTCATGACGCTGTGAAACAAGAATATCAGTTACCATATATTTCGTAGGATCCACCAAAGCACTTCGCTCGTCCAATAAAGCACTACTTTGGGACCATGTTTGGATAAGCTGACCAACAAGATCACTACCATAATGTATGTTCCATACATTGTAAGATCACTGATTGGCAGTATACGTGATAGTAATCTTACTATCCCGCACACCATTTTGCATATCAATAACAGGCATATCGTTAACCAGTAATTGTTTACCAACCACCGCAATGGATTGTATAGTAGATGTAAGCTCTCATGGTTTGATAGACCGAGTATTGCCACCAAAGTTACCATCCAGATTACTTACTTGCTGCACATTTATATCAGTAATATCAGCAAAAGGTAAGAAACCATATTGCTCGATATAGTATCCAAGTTTATTGTTGGAAAGTCACAGTGTGATAGCATTGGTTGCTCCTTGTTTTATCTGCCCCCTAGTATCTATACCTACAAGTGTCTTATACATCTGCATAGGATTACCATACTGAGTAGTAAGTGCCAAAGTTTTTGCACTATCGGTCAGTATCGACTCTCCTATTATCTTGTTTGTCTTTCTATCAAGCTGAGTAGATCGGTCAGATCCGTATAGATTCATATACGCTACATTCAGATTATCTATAGGTCGAGCCCTATTTTGCACCAACACACTCGCATAATCAGGATATTGTTGATCAAAACTAATGCCTTGCAAGGTAGCAAACACGTAAGCTTGTCATCATGGGTAGACGGGACGCAACGTGAATGGTTTCTCACCTAGTACAGAAACGATACCGCCAGACTTATTCATACCATCCACTGTGATATTGCCATACAAGCCCAACAAAACGTTGGTAGCATTGGGTAACATATTACCCCAGACATCAGTTACTGATAAGACTCCTTGGATATTTCAGTCAAGATCCATCACATCGCTATCCAGCTCGAGACTCGTTTTCTTGGCACTTGCTGGTTTTATAGCAAAAGTGACGGTCTTGCTTAGCTGACCTACCTGTATCTGCACCGCATCATCTCATGCCTTCATAGTAGGATAAAGATAGAACTCTATATTAGCACCAGTGGAAAGCACTTCTTCAACTGGTATAAAGGTTTCGACAGACACATATTGTCCATCTTGCTTGAGCATTTGTTTGGTTCACTTGATACCAGGTATAAACTTACCACCCAGTGATTTTGCATTTACTACGGCATACAATTTTTGTCCATTATTGAGAGTAGCTTTTACTCTTGGTAACTTATTAGTATCCACAAAGGATACACCATTGACTGTCTTCATGAGACCAGTATCACTTTCAGGAAGCTGGAACGACGTCATGGTTGCACTAAGCGTAATAGTAGGATCCACGATATCAAATGAAAGTTCTTGTTTGGGCAGAGATGGATTGAGAGCAGCAAATGCAGGGTTTGGAGCTATTGTTATTGTTTCTTTATTGCCTTGCGTAGAAAAAGTATCCAACAAGAATCCAGCACTCACAAAAGAGTTAATTTGGAATTCCTTGGTAAGTTCATTATTGTAAATCAAACCTCACTGGTGGATAGTTTTCACCAAAAAGTCATACATGGTGGTACCTATAGGATTTTCATACGCGTCAAACGCATCAATTAACATCGGCAGTTGGACACCTCTCGCGACTGGATACAATGTCTGACCCATCGGGTGAGTGATCTTAAATTTACTTATTTCACCAGGCTGCACGGTTACACTGATGTTTTTATACACACATTTAGTTTGGCAGATCTTGAGTTGGATATTCATGTCGCCTACCCCGTCAAACAACCTAGTAAAAGCATAGTCATATCATCCAGAGTATAGACCTTTAATTTGAAGTGACTGAGGAGACTGGCAAAGATTAGCGCCATTACTTGAGGTAAGACAGTTTGCGCCAGTTGTCGATATCTGGACTGTATAGGATCAAAGATCTTCTTTGGCAGATAAAGATAATCTGATTCATGCAGTCAAAGAAGGAGTTACCGTATTGGGCGTAACAATAAGGTTGTCCAATTTATTTCTCAATACTCTCAGCTCGTTCGGAGCAATACCTGTATCTTGTGTCTTTATCGTAGATCTCCAAGCTTGTCCATAACCTTGCCAACTAGTCTTGAATTGATTAGTGCCTTCTTCTCGAGTGTTTTCTAACCAGCCAGCCTCGCCATCTTCACCAGCACCAAATACATCATTGGCAGAACCAATAAAAGAGATTTTGACATCAAACAATTTGGAAGAAGCCGTCTCACTCAACCAACACTTAAATGCTGCTGGCCATTTTGATAGCGGTACCACGTAACTTGGAGGGATAAGATTTGCACATTTACTGCCCTCAAAATCATTAACCGTCTTGGGCTTATGCGTATTGTTGTCTTTGGCTTTTTGTTTTTGAATCAATTTGATCAATGGGGGCATAGTCTGAAATTGTACGTAGTCAGCACCATCACTATTGATATACCCAGCCTCATACCCACTGAGATTATAGTACGGTAAGTACAAATCATAAGAGTTCAGATTATCTAATTTGTCTTTTGGCTGTTCTACAAGATATTGGGAATAGAGCTCTCTTGATTTATGATTGATGTCGGCAAAAGATTGAATCATACTTACCTCATCTAGCACTTTCTTACTTGTTTGGATAGGCAATTGTAACCACATAACATTTTGGTAGTACAATTGTTGTGCCACAATACGGACCATGTCATCACTGCTTACCTGTTTACCTTCCCGCGTAGTAGCTAGATTATCAATAAAGAAATTTTCTGGCAGTAGTTGGTATGATCTGAGATTCATACCAGTATTATCGTCATACACAAGAGGAGAGATACTTGTGTCGTAATTATCAAGTTTGTTGATTCGCTCTCTTCTGGGAAGTCATCACTCATTACCATTGTAGTAATCAAATCTTTTACCTCTCTGGTCAAGCAGTTCATTATTGTATGTTTTTACTTTATCGCGCAAGTAGTCTCTCAAAGCACCTTCTATCTCGCTTGCCTCTTTGAGCACTCTCTTACCATTTTCTTCTTTGAAAACTGGCACTTTTCGCATATTTGGATAGACCCAAGTCAGCTTATCTCATCATATCCCCTGGAAGTTAACATATCTAGGTGAGTCTACTGGCCTCTCGAGGGTAAACTCATTCATACCACCAACTTGCAATTGTTTACCAGTAAATGTAGCTTGTCCATTATCATCAACTACCAATTGGTATCCAGCTAAGGAATAATCCTTACCCATGAAATTGATGCTCGCTCCAGGATAAAAAGTAACTAGTTTTCATCACTGAGATATATCTACATAATTATCTTTGACGGTATACGATGCTCATTTTATTTTGAATTTCACTCACTGACACTGACCTACTTGCACATCATCTACATTTCTGAGACCACATTCAAAATTCGTCTCTCCCCAGGGTAAGTATATATCTCTATCTTGAAAGCGGATATATAGCTTATTACCATTATTTCAAGTGATTTCACCAACAACGTTACTAAGATCGATAATTTCACCATGCTCATACCACACTGCTGTACTATTGAAATATACTTTTCCTCAGGTCGTAAAATAATCTTCGGGACGTTTCGCATACAGCGTTGTCTGGAAATCTCCGTTAAATAAGTCTTTAAATTTTATAGTGTAGCCGAAACATTGAGCATTATCTGCCTCCTCATCTTCGATATCAGCACCTTCCATACAACCGAACGCTCCTGTTTGAAAATTATCTAGCTGTACGTAGGTACCATACAACTCCTCCAAAGTGGGTGATTTATGGAAGAACCTACTATCTACAGATTTAAGATAACGATTTCGATGTTTGCTAGAATCTCATACGACCGTTACGTATTCCGAAGAACCATGTGGCATGAGATGAAGTCCATCATCTAGCGATCATCACCCCAAAGAAAATAAGTTTATCTCCGATCGATTCTTGATTCTTGGCTTACCAGAGTTTCTATATATATACTTACCACTCCATCGAGTCCTAAATTTGAGTCGCTTGCCATCATCTCTTGTTACCTGTATAGCAGATCCAAATAAATCTTTACCAAGAAAACTATCAGAATAACCTGAATACGATTTGGTATTGGAGTTGATCTCTGGATCAGTGTCATCATCATTACCTTCATCCTCACTGCCCAGCGTAAATCCAATTTTTCTATCAGGAGTAGTGATTCTACTTCATGCGATATTGAATACAGAGCCGCCAATAGTTCTATCTAAGAACGGATTTCGCAACTGAGTGTAATCCATTTTGGCGATATTCAATCTGATATCGTCACTTTCTGGATCGATATTGAGCGGGGTATAGCCAGCCCAGTACCAAGAAATATATTTACTAATATCCTTGCCGCCATGTTTCTTTTTGATAACGCTATAGGGCATTTTATCTTTTATGCCCACGATCTGCTTACCATCTGCATCAGTGTATCCATCAAATTGCTTCTGATCGTAATCAATCAGAGAGAAATCATATCATCTATGCGCCTCCACCTCTCTTGCGTTTTCTCATCTCGTAGCGCCAATAGATTGATTCTTTTCATAGTCCATCCATGTCGTATAGTCAAAATCATTGAGCTTACCAAGAGACCTGATATTATTGAAGGTACCGCGATAAATACCAAATCATTCAGCGCCCTGAATCTCTTCGGCTGGTTTACCAAAGTAGTATATCTCGAAGGTCTTCACTTGCTTAAACAATCCGCCAGCAAGAAAATTAAGAGTCCCTCCAAAAAATCATCCACCGACTGTAGGCACTTCAATCTTGGTAGGTACAACGACGTTCATAGCGTATCATTGCTGCTCTATCCTATCATCAAGTAGTTTTTCAAGTTTGGTGTTTGCGTCGGCAAGCATCTGTTTGCTTACTTCATCTCGCTTGCTGGCCACGGTGATATGATCATCAACTACGCTACCTGTCTGACCATCAACGTATCTCGCCGCAAGTTGAAGTCTTTTTTCTTTGGTGTCAAAATAAGAAGTACCATAGAGTTCTACATAATCTTTCATAAATCCATCTACAACCTTTTGGATAAATAAGGTATTGATGAACTTACTGTTTGGCAAAGTACCAAGTGCAGAGTCAGAAGGCTCAGGATCTACAGAGCTGTTATTATTGGATCCTACTAATGCTTTCAATTTCTTAATGAGATTTCGAAACTTCTCCAATTGTCCTTTGTACTGCTCTTTGATATCTTGAAACTCTGCATCATTGTAATAACTATCCTCAAGGGTCTCTACTACCTGATCATCATACTCTCCCAAGGTCTCTACTACGCCAGTATTGTGGAGAGCTTGGAACATATCTACCATTAGGTTGGTATATCTGTTGTACATGACATCTTCACTAAATACAGTGTTGTTGATGTATTTGTCGATGTTGTCAGGGTTGAGTGTTTGTTTTTGATGGATGATATCATCATACCACAAACCTTGCTTTACCCAACTCGCAGGGTCAGCAGCGTACTTTTTCAGCTTATCAAAAAATGTTTTATATTTTGCTCCGTCTCATTTGAAGTTGATTACACTATGCCATACTTCTGGCTGGCTATTTCCTTCTCATTGATATAAGAAATAATCTGACTGTTTATCGTAGTAATATTTAGGTTTCTCAAAATCTACAAGTGGATAAACGGTAGGAAAAATAAACCCATTTTTGTTGACCACGGGCAAAGACAAATCACCAATCAGTACCGTACCGACTAGCTTACTTGCTTTTGTTTTTGCTCACTCCAGATAAAGGTTTTGATTGATCTTCACAACATCAGCTGGCGAAACACCATTTGTGTCTATCTGAAATATCATCACTTTTGCATTGTCGTAATTCCTGCCAACATACTTTTTGGTAAACCACTCCACTTCATTACCGATACTGCCCATCACATTCTTGTCTACAAAAACACTAATGATATTGGTAAAATCAGCAGCAGCAGCAAATGCTTTATTTCGACCAAACAGAGTACCAGAAAGGATAGTATCTACAGTAAAGACGGCAAGAACTATACACAGCATGATCTTTTTCTTCGTTCGCACAATCATGAGATAAGATATTATGAAGCATGAATAACTACTCAGTACGGTAGTTTATACTACTCGCAATGTATGATTTTGATGTTTTTTATCAACCAGAAAGCGGTCTATGCGATAATTTTACTTTACAAAGCGTTGTAATATATTTCAATATCATTATACACGTGCCAGTTATTTTAATTCGTGATATAGCTTACATCAATGGCGTTTCCAAAACTCCCAAGTTCACCAAATTTCTTCGATATAGAGGAAGAAATGCTCGCTTATCGAAAGGAGAATCAGACATTTGAGAAATCTATCAGCACTAGATCAGAAGATAATTCTTATAGGTTTTACGATGGACCTCCGTTTATTACCTGACTGCCTCACTATGGAAGCCTTTTGAGCAGCGTTGTCAAAGATATTGTTACAAGATTTTGGACACAAAAAGGCAAAAGAATAGAAAGAGTACGGTGACGAGACTGTCATGGTATTTACGTGGAACAAAAAGTGCAAGATAAACTGGGATATAAGTCCAACAAAGAAATC
>Ga0172380_10002862_pt1 | contig 25187 bp, 14 predicted proteins | sample Leawe162metaG_FD_119747 | JGI IMG/M metagenome (GOLD analysis project Ga0172380, IMG submission 119747) | Leachate microbial communities from a municipal landfill in Southern Ontario, Canada - Leachate well 162 metaG | ecosystem: Engineered > Solid waste > Landfill > Unclassified | place...
CCTGACGGCCAGGGCCGGGTGCGCCTGGATTACCGCATCCCGGCACGCGGCCTGATCGGCTTCCAGTCTGAATTCATGACCCTGACGCGCGGTACCGGTGTGATGAGCCACGTTTTTGACGAATACGCGCCGATGAAGGCAGACATTCCTGCGCGCCACAATGGCGTATTGATTTCGCAGGACAACGGCGACGCGGTGGCTTATGCCCTGTGGAAGCTGGAAGATCGCGGCCGCATGTTCGTTTCGCCAGGCGACAAGCTCTATGAAGGCATGATTATCGGCATTCACAGTCGCGACAACGATTTGGCGGTGAACCCGATCAAGGGCAAGCAACTCACCAACGTACGCTCTTCCGGTACTGACGAAGCGGTGCGCCTGACCCCGCCGGTCCAGCTGACGCTGGAATCCGCGGTTGAATTCATCGCCGACGATGAACTGGTTGAGCTGACCCCCAAGTCCATTCGCCTGCGCAAGCGCTTCCTTACTGAAAACGAACGCAAGCGGAACGCGCGCGGACTGTGAGTTTCAGAGCAGGCTTATGCGCCGCAGGCGCGTTAGCCGGAACTAAAACGAACGCAAGCGGAACGCGCGCGGCCTGTGAGTTTCAGAGCAGGCTTATGCGCCGCAGGCGCGTTAGCCTTGGCTGGAACGAAGCAATGCCCATTTCCCGAAGCTATATTGCATAAGCCGTTTGCATTAAATGGCTTGATGGGAAAGTGTGGATTGTTATAAACTCGGCGGCTGGTGCGGGTTTCGTGCCATTCCCTTGTTTTTAAAGGTTGGGCAGATGAGCGGGCAGGTAGACCATTTGAAAGCGTCGCTGATTCTGGCTGGATTCATTTCCTGCGCCGCTCCACTTTCGTCTTCTGCCATGCTGCTTGGCGAAGCAAGCCTGCATACCTTTCTGGGCCAACCCCTGCGCGTTACCATTCCACTTAAGGCCGGTTCCGATGAAGAGCTGGACAGCCGGTGTTTCTCCCTTGCACGCCCCAAGGGGCAGGGCGAACACGCTTCCTACCTGACCCAGGCAAATCTGGAACTGGTTGACGCGAACGGACGGCTTGAGCTGAAAATCCACTCAACCCAGGTAATCAATGAGCCGGTTCTGCATTTGCTGGTGCAGGGAAGTTGCGGCCAGGGTCACCTGAGCCGGGAATATACCCTGCTGCTCGACCCGGTTGACTATGCGCAGAGCCATTTTCCCGCGGTAAAGCCAGCTACAGCATCACCCGGGACGCGAGTTTCGAATACGCAGGATCAGCAAGTCTGGGCTGTGCGCCACGGTGAAACGCTGCACTCCATTGCCGGCAGCCTGTATCCACGGCAGAAGCGAAAGCAGCGCGATCTGCTGCGGGCCATACGTGAAGCCAATCCCGAGCTGCTTGGGGTGCCTGTTGATGAGCCATTGCCAGAAGGTGGCGTGATTCGGGTTCCGGCACTGCGTCCGCTTGCATCCGCGCCAGCACCTTCAGCAGACGCGGCCAGCAAGCCGCGCCGTGTTCGTGCCCCGGCTAAAAAAACGGCTGAATTTATTGGCGCACAATCGCAAGCGCTTCCGCCCGCCATGCAAGAGGGTGGTTTCCGCCTCAAGCTTTCCACCTCTGATCTTGATTTGTCCGCCATTGGGAAAATAACTGAAGAGCAGCGGCAGCAACTGCGCGAAAAACAATTGCTGCTGGATGCCGATGACCTGGTGGCCAATGCGCTGAGCATGAAAAATCGCATCATGCAGCTTGAAGAGCAGCTTCAAAACATGCAGCAAGAACTGGAGAAAACCAACAGCCGCTTGTCTTTGACCGAAAAGCTGGCCACACCTCCAGTGCAGAACGTGGTTTCGACCAGCGCCAGCACGAATGCCAGCCCGGAGAGCTGGTGGGAAAATACCTCTTTGCGCGGAATGGCAGGGGTGGGGCTGATTGTGGCGTTTATTGTTTCCGGCTGGTGGCGCTGGCGCAGACGCCAGGCCGAAGCGTGGCTGGATGCTGAATTGGGGCAGGAGTTTGCCCCCAGCGAGATGCCTCAATATGTAAAGGCAGCACCATCGCGGCCCGATGAGCATCGGGCAGGTAAGATCAAACCATCGGCAACTGAGCTGGAAGAAGATTTTCTCTTAAACCCCACCAGTATTTTCGAAAAGGAAGATGAGTCGGTCACGTTCACCGAAGCCGAGTCGGTGCTGGATGAGGCGGATCTTTACCTGGCCTATGGCTGGGCCAATCGCGCCATTGAGTCGCTGCAGGAATATCTGGACAAACATCCGGACGATGTTCACTTGTGGAAAAAACTTTTTGAGATTTACAGTTCCCAGGGCATGAAGCCGGAATTCGAACAGCTTGCGCTGCGCTGCCAGTCGGCCATGGATGACAGCAGCTTGTGGGTGCTGGTGCAAAAGCTGGGCAGGCAGCTCGATGCGGACAACCCGCTGTATTTTGCAAGTCACGAAGAAAGCGAAATTACTGCGCCAGAAATGGCGGCTGAGGCTCCAGCAGTGCAGGAAGAAGAAGCCAGGCTGGATGCGCCGCTCGATTTCGTTCTGGAGCCGGAACAAGCCAAACAGCCCGAGGATGGCGAAGTGTCAAATCATCTGGAGTTCGACCCGCTGTTTCCCGAACTATCCAAAAGTGGAAACAACGACAAAACAAGCGGCTGAATTGCCAAGCACTCCCGCCCCGTGCGGCGGTAAATCAACCACCTGTGGATGACATGAAGCGCACGATCTTGTGCGGCTCCTCGCGGAATTCGTGGCGCTCGGGCTTGAGGGAGATTGCCAGGCGAATTGCGTCTTCCAGGCCCTGATCGGAAATCCCGCCACGTAGCAGGGGCCTGAATTCAAATTTTTCATCCTGACCCAGGCAGGTATAGAGCGTCCCGTCAACCGACAGCCGAACGCGGTTGCAGGTTTCGCAGAAATGCTGGGAAATCGGGGTGATGAAGCCGACACTGAATTTGCCGTCGGCAGACTTCAGGTAACGTGCGGGGCCGCCGCCGGGTATCACGCCCTCGAGCAAGCCGAATCGTTCCTGCAGGCGCTGTTTGACTGGTTGCAGGTCGAGAAACCGAGCCTCGCGGCCAGTGTTGCCGATCGGCATGGCTTCGATGAAGCGCAGGATGAAGCTGTGTTTGATGCAGAAGGCCACCATGTCATCGATCTCGTCCTCGTTGACCCCCTGTAGCGCCACCATGTTGATTTTGATCGGAGCCAGACCGGCTGCCTTGGCCGCCATCAGGCCGGCCAGGATTTTATCCAGGCAATCGCGGCCGGTAATTTTTTCAATTCGTTCGCGTTTAAGAGAGTCAAGGCTGACGTTGATGCGAGACACGCCGCTGTCGCGTAGCGCGCGGGCATATTTGTCGAGGTGGGTGGCATTGGTGCTGAGCGACAGGTCTTCGATGCCGGGCAGCGCTGAAAGGCGCCCGGCAAGTCCTGTCAGATCGCGCCGCAGCAGGGGCTCGCCGCCGGTGAGGCGCAGACGCTTCACCCCCAGACGGGCAAAGGCTGCGATCAGGCGTTCGATTTCGTCAAACGTCAGCCAGTTTTCCGGCTCCTCATAGCCCTTGAAATCCTCCGGCATGCAATATGCACAGCGCAGATCGCACCGGTCCGTTACGGACAGGCGCAGATATTCAATCGGTCGCTGGAAATTATCAGTGAGAAGCGTGTGGTCGGTCATGGAGCTGCAGCCAGAAATATTAAGGTTGAATCGACTATAACGCAGCGCACCGGCAATTACAATTTGCCGGAATGACTAGCCAAAAAGGCTATTCCCCAGCCAACGCCGAAGCCGGTGACATCCGACCCTATCGCACCCAGCCCGCCCTTGCAGTTGCTGGCGGAGAGGTCCATGTGCAGCCATGGGGTGTCGTTTTCGATAAAGCGCAGCAGGAAGCGCGCCGCCAGGATGTGGTCGGCATCGCCTTCCATGGTGCATTGCTTGATGTCGGCAATCTGGCTGTCGAGATCCGCTTCATAATCGGCATCCAGGGGAAAGGCGTTGACCCGTTCGCCCGAGGTCTGGCCTGCCCTCTGGGCGCTATCGAGCAGCTTCTCCCGGTTGCTGAAAATCCCCGAGTAGCGCGCCCCCAGCGCGGTGGCCATGCTGCCGGTGATGGTGGCGAAGTCGAGCATGAAATCCGGTTTTTCGCGTGATGCCAGGGTCAGTGTGTCGGCCAGCACCATGCGCCCTTCGGCATCGGTGTGGATAATTTCGATCGTTGTGCCGTTGAGCGCCGTCACCACATCATTCTGTTTGTAGGCCTTGGGACTGATATGGTTCTGCGCGATGGCGAGCCAGACATCCAGGTTGACCGGCAGATTGGCCTTGCTCGCCGCCAGCAGAATGCCCAGCGCCACCGCGGAGCCGTTCATGTCTTCGTGCATGCCGTGCATATAGCGCGCCGGCTTGAGGTTATGGCCGCCGGTATCGAAACAGATGCCTTTTCCAACCAGAGCGACCGTCTGTTTTGCATCGGGGTGGCGGTGGGAAAGATGTACGATGGCGGCGTCTTCTTCCTCGCTGCCCTGAGCGACCGCGACGAAGGCGCCGGCACCCATTTTGCGCAGTTTTTTCAGGTCAAATTCTTCGCATTTCCATTTTTCTTCCCTGGCCAGCTTGCGGATGCGTTCACGGTAAAGGCCCGGAGTGAGCTCGTTGGCTGGCAGCATGGTGAGTTCGCGGCTGAGAATATTCCCGGCGGCCTGCGCCCGTTGCACTTGATAAGCGTTGCCGGAGCGGTGGCCGTAGACAACGATTTTCTGCAGCGGCTTGCGTTCATCCTTCTTTTTGCGCACGGGAAGCTGGGCGCTGTTGGCCAGGGCGCAATAGACTGCGCATTCCGCAGCCAGATGGCGCTGTTTGGCTGTGCCGCTGACGGCGATAGTGATGGACTGGGGTTGCTCGCTCATGAGTGACTGGATGGCCTTGCGCATGGCCGTGTGTCGTTCAAAGGCGGTCTGCTGCGTGTCGAATGTCAGCCATGTGACCAGTGCGCCTTGATCGAGATCGCTGCTGAGCGGGGATTTTTTCAGGTCTTCCAGCTTTACGCCGCGCCTTTCCATGCGCGCCTGCAGGGTGTCGAGCAGGGGCAGGTCCTTGAGCAGGGCAAATTTCTTTACCGCAGGCAGAATTATCAGCACATGATCGTTGCCGCAAATTTCCTCTGCTTTTAGGTCGGATTGTTTTTCAATTATTTTTGCTTGATTCATGGAGTGGTTTCCCGGACAGTGGCGTGTATTCTTGCCTTGACCAAAGAGGGCAAGATAAGGAATCATAACAGGTTTGAAAAAATGTCTACTCAGGAGCGATCATAATGGCAGCAATCCCCGACATGGACCCTCAGGAAACGCAGGAATGGCTGGATGCCCTGGATGCGGTTCTCGAGCTGGAAGGTGTGGAGCGAGCTCATTTTCTGCTGGAGCAGATGATCGACAAGGCGCGCCGGAGCGGCGCGAATCTGCCCTATTCGGCCCGCACGGCTTACCTCAATACCATTCCGGTGCCGCAGGAAGAGCGTTTTCCCGGTGATCTTGCCCTGGAGCGCCGCATCCGCGCCCTGATACGCTGGAACGCCATTGCCACGGTGATGCAGGCGAACAAGAAAAGCCCCGGTGTCGGTGGCCATATCGCCAGTTTCGCCTCCGCGGCGACCCTGTATGACGTGGGCTTCAACCACTTCTTTCACGCCCCGGACGACAAGCACGGCGGCGACCTGCTGTATATCCAGGGCCATTCATCGCCCGGCATCTATGCTCGTGCTTACCTTGAGGGGCGCCTGAGCGATGAGCAGATGAAAAATTTCCGCCAGGAAGTGGATGGCGGTGGCCTGCCTTCCTATCCGCATCCCTGGCTGATGCCGGATTTCTGGCAGTTCCCCACCGTATCCATGGGCCTGGGGCCGCTGACGGCGATTTATCAGGCGCGCTTCATGAAGTATCTCAACGACCGCGGCATGGTCAATACCGAGAACCGCAAGGTGTGGGCTTTCCTCGGCGACGGCGAGACCGATGAACCGGAATCCCTGGGCGCGATTTCCCTTGCCGGGCGCGAGAAGCTCGACAACCTGATTTTTGTGGTGAACTGTAATCTCCAGCGTCTGGATGGCCCGGTGCGCGGCTACGGCAAGATCATCCAGGAACTTGAGGGTGTGTTCCGCGGCGCGGGCTGGAACGTCATCAAGGTAGTGTGGGGACGTCACTGGGATGCCCTGCTGGCGAAGGATACCAAGGGCTTGCTGCTCAAGCGCATGGAAGAATGCGTGGACGGCGATTACCAGAACTACAAGGCCAAGGATGGCGCCTACGTGCGCCAGCACTTCTTTGGCAAATATCCGGAGCTGCTGGAAATGGTTGCCAACATGTCCGATGACGACATCTGGCGCCTCAATCGCGGCGGCCATGATCCGTTCAAGGTCTATTCTGCCTACGCGGCGGCGACCAGGCACACCGGTCAGCCAACGGTGATTCTGGCCAAGACCGTGAAGGGTTATGGGATGGGCACGTCAGGCGAAGGCCAGAACATCACTCATCAGGCGAAGAAGATGTCGGATGCGTCGCTGAAGGAATTCCGTGATCGCTTCAATATCCCTATCGCCGACGATCAGCTTTCCAGCGTGCCATTCTATCGCCCGGCGGAAGACAGCCCGGAAATGCAATATCTCAAGGAACGTCGCAAGTCCCTGGGCGGCTACCTGCCGGCGCGGCGCATGAAAGCCGAGGCTTTGCCTGTGCCTTCGCTCAAGGACTTCGATGCCATCCTCAGCGGCACCGGCGAACGCGAGATTTCCACCACCATGGCTTTCGTGCGCATTCTGGCGACGCTGGTGAAGGACAAGGTGATTGGCAAGCATGTGGTGCCCATCGTGCCAGACGAGGCGCGCACCTTCGGCATGGAAGGGATGTTCCGCCAGCTCGGCATCTATTCCTCGCAAGGCCAGTTGTACGAGCCGCAGGACGCCGACCAGGTGATGTATTACCGCGAAGCCAAGACCGGCCAGATTCTGGAAGAGGGCATCAACGAGGCGGGCGCCTTCGCTTCCTGGGTGGCGGCGGCGACCAGCTACAGCAATCACGGCGTGGCGATGATTCCGTTCTATATCTATTACTCTATGTTCGGCTTCCAGCGCATCGGCGACCTCGCCTGGCTGGCTGGCGATGCGCGTGCGCGCGGCTTCCTGCTGGGCGGCACTGCCGGGCGCACCACGCTCAACGGCGAGGGCCTGCAGCACGAGGATGGCCACAGCCACCTGCAGGCGGCCATGATCCCCAACTGCATCAGCTACGACCCGGCCTACGCCTACGAGCTGGCGGTAATCGTCCAGGACGGCCTGCGCCGCATGTACCAGGAGCAGGAGGATGTGTATTACTACCTCACGGTGATGAACGAAAACTACGTTCACCCGCCCATGCCCAAGGGCGTGGAGGAGGGCATCATCAAGGGCATGTACCTGCTGAAGAAAGCCGGCAAGAAGAAGCTCAAGGTGCGCCTGATGGGCTCGGGCACCATTCTGCGCGAAGTGGAAGCGGCTGCGGAACTGCTGGAAAACGATTTTGGCGTGTCCGCCGAGGTGTGGAGCGTCACCAGCTTCAACGAACTGCGCCGCGAGGGTCTGGATGCCGTGCGCTGGAACAGGATGCACCCGGAAAAACCGCAGCGCGAAAGCTATGTCGCGAAATGCCTCAAGGGTGGACTGGCGCCGGTGATTGCTTCCACCGACTACATGAAGGCCTACGCCGGCCAGATCCGCGAATTCGTGCCGGCAAACTTTGTGACGCTGGGTACGGATGGCTTCGGACGCAGCGACAGCCGCGAGAAACTGCGCGGCTTCTTCGAGGTGGATCGTTATTATGTCGTCATCGCTGCCCTTAAGGCACTGGCTGATGAAGGCACTTTGCCCGCCGCCAGGGTGAGTGAGGCGATAAAAAAATACGGTATCGATCCGGACAAGCCCAACCCGGTGACGGTGTAGCCGGTAAAATTCGTAGGTTGGGTTAGGCGCAACGCGCCGCAACCCAACGATCCCGGTTTGTTGGGTTACGCCCCTTGGGCTAACCCAACCTACGATTCAGGAGAAATAATAGTGTCAAACATCAAGGAAGTGCGCGTCCCGGATATCGGTAATTTTCCCGAAGTGGACGTGATCGAGATTCTGGTCAAGGCCGGCGACGTGGTCAAGGCGGAGGATTCCCTGGTCACGCTGGAGAGCGACAAGGCTACCATGGACATTCCAGCGCCATTTGCCGGCAAGGTGACGGCGATTCGTCTCAAGGCAGGTGAAAAGGCGGCTGAAGGTACGCTGATTCTGACTATGGAGGTGAATGAGGCCGCAGTGAGCCAGCCTGCTGCCCCCGCGCCTGCTGCAGCGGATTCGCAGCCCGTGGCGGAAGCGAAAACGGCCCCAACTCCCCCAGCTACTCAACCTTCCCCGGCCCCCCAACCCCCCCCCGCCCCCCTTGTCAGGGGGGAGGCCGTGGCGGGGAGTAGTGGCAAGGTTCACGCCCGCCCGTCGGTACGCGCATTTGCTCGCGAGCTTGGCGTCGATCTTGCCCATGTCAATGGATCGGGTGCGAAGCGGCGTATTCTCAGGGAAGACGTGCAGGCCTTCGTCAAGGCCGAACTGGCCAGGCCGCGCGGCGCAGCTGCCAGCGGGCTGAGCCTGGGGCTTGCAGCCATGCCTGCGGTGGACTTCACCAGGTTCGGTGCGGTCGAGATCAAGCCTTTATCCAAGATCAAGAAAATTTCCGGTGCCAACCTGCACCGCAACTGGGTAACCGCACCTCACGTCACGCAGTTCGAGGAAGTGGATATCACCGATCTGGAAACCTTTCGCAAGAGCATGCTGGACGAGGCAGGCAAGCAGGGTGTCAAGCTGACCCTGATGCCGTTCCTGATGAAGGCAGTGGCGGCTGGCCTGAAAACCTACCCGGAATTCAACGCCTCCCTTGCGGTAGATGGAGAAAGCCTGGTGCTGAAGCAATATTTCCACATCGGCTTTGCCGCCGACACGCCAGATGGTCTGGTGGTCCCGGTGATCCGTGATGTCGATCAGAAGGGGGTGCTGGAGATTGCCCGTGAACTCGGCACGCTGTCTGCCAAGGCGCGCGAGAAAAAGATTTCTCCGGCTGAAATGCAGGGTGGCAGCATGAGTATTTCCAGCCTGGGCGGTATCGGAGGCACTTATTTCACGCCTATCATCAATCTGCCCGAAGTGGCGATTCTGGGCGTTTCCCGTTCAACCATGAAGCCTGTCTGGAACGGCAAGGAATTTGTGCCGCGCCTCATGCTGCCCCTGTCGCTTTCCTACGATCATCGCGTGATTGACGGTGCGCTGGGCGCGCGTTTAACCTCTTATCTGTCAGGCGTGCTGGGCGACGTCCGGCGTTTGCTGCTTTAAATTCAACTCACTACCAGGGAGATATCCGCATTTCAATCGGCAGCTTAATAATAAATTTTTGTAACTTATACGAATAATAATTCAAGGAGATTCATGCATGTTTTCCAGCCTGATGATTAAAACGCGCCTGACGCTTCTCGTCACGCTTCTTTTTGTATTGTTGATAGCTGTTGGAGTACTTGGCCTGAACGGAATGAACGGCTCCAATCAAGGCCTGAAAACAGTCTATGAGGACCGTACGGTTCCCCTGGTGGACCTGGGCAAGATCATTGACAAGATCAACCTTATGCGACTGAATGCCCTGTCTGCGTCCAATGCCGGCAATCAGGATGTGGTGACGGGTGCCATCAGCGAGGTAAAGCAGTTGGACAGGGAAATCGGGGAACTCTGGTCCAAATACATGGCAACCACGCTTACGCCAGAAGAAAAGAAATTGGCGGATGCATTCGGACAGCAGTTGAAGTCCTACCAGGAATCACGTGATGTCACGATGAATGCCGCCGCAGCTGGAAATTTCGAAAACGCCAGGGATAATGCCAAAAAAGATGCGGGTCCCAAATACAAGTCCGCGCATGACACCATGTTCCACCTGATTGAACTCCAGGGGACGGTGGCAAAGGAAGAGTTCGAAAAAGCAGAGTCCAATTACAACTTCATTCGCAATATAGCCATTATTTCCATCATTGGCGGTCTAATCCTGGGCCTGGGTATGGCTATCTGGATAATCCGCTCCATCACTGTGCCTCTAGGCGTGATGCGTGCCACCATTGCCACGATTGAACGCGACAAGGATTTCACGCACCGCGTGGAGGTCGATAGTCAGGATGAAGTGGGGCAAACGGCAAAATCCTTCAATCATCTGATTGCAACGGTTCGTGAAACCTTGCACTCCGTGTTGGAGAATGTGTCGCAGGTCTCCGATTCGGTAGGCGGTCTCGCGGCAAGTTCCAGCCAGGTGGCAACCAGTTCCGCGCATCAAAGCGAAGCTGCCTCGGCCATGGCGGCATCCGTGGAGCAAATGACGGTGAGCATCAATCATGTTGCCGACAGCGCCAAGGATGCCCTGGCAATTTCGCGCAAATCGGGCGAGCTGTCAGCCCAGGGCGGTGAGGTGATTCACCGTACGGTAGACGAGATGAACCAGATTGCGGGTGCCGTGCGCCAGGCTTCTGCCGCCATTGATAGTCTGGACCAGAAATCCAACCAGATTACTTCAGTGGTCCAGGTGATCAAGGAAGTGGCCGACCAGACCAATCTGCTGGCGCTTAACGCGGCCATCGAGGCGGCGCGTGCCGGTGAGCAGGGGCGAGGTTTTGCCGTGGTGGCCGACGAAGTCAGGAAGCTGGCCGAACGTACCACCAAGGCAACCGAGGAAATTGCCGCCATGGTCAACTCCATGCAGGAGGGCGCGCGCTCCGCAGTATCCACCATGGACGATGCAGTGGAGCGGGTTGGCAGCGGGGCGGCTCTGGCACAGCAGGCTGGCGAGGCGATCAACCAGATCAAATCGGGTGCCGACCAGGTGGTCAACGTGGTCAACGATATCTCCGCAGCGCTGGCGGAACAGAGCGTTGCCAGCAATGACATCGCCGGCCATGTCGAACGCGTGGCGCAGATGACCGAAGAGAACAGCGCAGCCGCGGGTGAAACCGCAAACTCGGCAGGACACCTGCAACATCTGTCGGACGAGATGCGGAGCGCGGTACGCAGATTCAAAATTTAATCACTATCGAAAGCGGGCGAACAGGCCGCGGGTGGGACTATGAGCAAGATCATCGAAATAACCGTGCCGGATATTGGCGACTTCAACAACGTGCCGGTAATCGAGGTGCTGGTCAAACCGGGCGACAAGATCGAAAAAGATACCTCGCTGGTCACCCTTGAAAGCGAAAAATCGACGATGGAAATTCCATCCAGCCATGCCGGCACGGTGAAGTCGATCAAGCTGAAAGTGGGCGACAAGGTGGCCATGGGCAGCGAAATCCTGACGCTGGAAGCGGAGGAGACGGCTTTCGTGGCGGCTCCAGCCGAGACGCCAGTGCCGGGCAGTGCGGTGGCTGCGGATGGTGGCCAGCAAATTCATGCCGATGTGGTGGTGCTGGGGGCGGGGCCCGGCGGTTACACCGCGGCTTTCCGCGCCGCAGACCTGGGCAAGAAAGTGATTTTGATCGAGCGCCATGCTTCTCTGGGTGGTGTCTGTCTCAATGTCGGCTGCATCCCGTCCAAGGCGCTGCTGCATGTGGCCAAGGTAATTGCCGATGCCGAGGATGCGGGTGCCCATGGGGTGAAATTCGCCAAGCCCCAGGTCGATATCGACCAGGTGCGCAGCTGGAAGGAAAGCGTGGTGGGCCGTCTGACCGGCGGCCTGTCCCAGCTGGCGAAACAGCGCAATGTTCAGGTTATTCGCGGTCGCGGGCAGTTCATCGCCCCCCACCATTTCAGGGTGGAAACAGCCGAAGGCGAAATAGATGTTTCCTTCGACAACGCCATTATTGCCGCCGGTTCTCAGGTGGTGAACATCCCGCTGTTCCCGGAAGATCCTCGCATCATGGATTCGACCGGCGCCCTTGCCCTGGCTGATGTGCCCAGGCGCATGCTGGTGATCGGCGGTGGCATTATCGGGCTGGAAATGGCGACGGTCTATCACGCCCTTGGGTCAAAAATCACGGTGGTGGAACTGGGTGAGCAGCTCATCCCGGGCTGCGACAAGGATATTGTCAGGCCGCTGCACAAGAAGATCGAAAAACAGTACGAAGCCATTCTCCTCAAGACCAGGGTCGTGGCCCTGGAAGCCAAAAAGGAAGGCATTCTTGCCACTTTCGAGGGCGATGATGCACCCGCACCCCAGTTGTTTGACCGCGTTCTGGTCGCGGTTGGACGCCGCCCGAATGGCAAACTGATCGGTGCCGGACATGCCGGAGTAGCCGTCAACGAACAGGGTTTCATCCCGGTGGACAAGCAGCAGCGCACCAATGTGCCGCACATCTTCGCCATCGGCGATGTTGTCGGCCAGCCCATGCTGGCTCACAAGGCGGTGCATGAAGGCAAGGTGGCGGCAGAGGTCATTGCCGGGCACAAGGCGGCTTTCGATGCGCGCACCATTCCCTCGGTGGCTTACACCGATCCCGAAGTGGCCTGGATGGGCTTGACGGAAACCGAAGCCAAGGCAAAAGGCATCGATTATGAAAAGGCCAGTTTCCCCTGGGCCGCCAGCGGACGCGCGCTGGCGATTGGCGCCGACTATGGCGCCACCAAGCTGCTGCTGGACAGGGAAACCAGACGTATCATCGGCGCCGCCATCGTCGGCCCGAATGCCGGGGAGCTCATCGCCGAGGCGGTGCTGGCGCTGGAAATGGGGGCCGATGCCCAGGATATTGGCCTGACCATTCATCCCCATCCCACCTTGTCGGAAACGCTGTGCTTTGCCGCGGAAATGGCGGAGGGCACGATTACCGACCTTTATATCAAGCGCAAATAATCCCAGATTATCCGTTGAAGATTTGACATGAAGAAAATCAATTTAATGGATTATCTGGGATATATTTAGCTACATGGGTAATCTGGCTGGCCGGGAGCGTCAATGATCAAACCCTTCCACACCCTGAGTTCGAAACTGGTGAGCATCCTGCTCGCCTTTTTTTGCGTCGCGCTCACGGCTATCGGCCTGACTCTCTACGTTTCCTGGCAACTCGAAGGCGGCGCCGCGGCGATCAATGATGCCGGCAGCGAGCGCATGCGTTCCTATCGGCTGGCCTATCTGCTGGCCTACAACATTCATTTCGAGCTGGATCAGCTGAGCATGGAAGGCGAGATGCAGCTGGAAATGCTCTCTTTCGAAAAAACGCTTAATGACCTGGAGCAGGGCGACCCTACCCGCCCCTTGCTGTTGCCCAAGGATGAGGGCGTGAGACGCCTGATGGCGAGGATTAGAATGGAATGGCAGAGCCATATCCGGCCCTTGCTGGAGGGCGTTTTGACCAGCCGCGACACCGGGGAGCGCCGGCGTCTGCTGAGTGAAAGCCGGCCCGCAATGGAGAATTTTGTCGGCCTGGTCAATGGCCTGGTGCTGAGTGTCGAGCGTGATAATGCCTATAAAACCAGCCTGCTGCGCTCCATTCAGCTGGGATTGGTTGCCCTGGCCATGCTGGGCACGGTGATCCTGATTTTCCTCATGTATCTGCTGATTATCCGCCCTTCCACCAAGCTGCAGGAGGGCATACAGCGCATGGCGGGCGGGGATTTCGGCGTACGGGTCCCGGTGGAAAGCCGGGATGAGTTTGGTGCTCTGGCACTGGGCTTCAATCAGATGGCGGACCATCTGGAGGAGCTCTACACCACCCTGGAGCAGCGGGTGGAGGTAAAAACTCACAGCCTGGAGGAAAAAAATCAGGAGCTGGCCCTGCTCTATGAAATCACTGCTTTCCTGAATGAGCCGGCGGCAGTGGAAGAGATTTGCCGCCGTTTCATCCGCCGCCTGATGACCCAGTTTGGCGCGCAGGGCGGCGCGGTAAGGCTGGCGGACACCGAGTCGCAGAAAATCCATTTGGTGGCGGCCGAGGGCTTGAGCGAGGTTTTCATTAAAAAGGAATCCTGCATCAACATGGGCGAATGCCTGTGCGGTGGAGCTGCGAGCACGCAGACCCCCACTTTTTTCGATCTGCATCAGCCGACCGGGTTGAAACTGATGTATAACTGCCGCGACGAGGGGTATCGAACGGTATCGGTTTTCACCATACAGGTAAAAAAACGCCTGATTGGCATTTTTAATCTGTATTTCCACAAGGCCCGCGGTTTTTCACCGATGGAAGTGCATTTGCTGGAAGCTGTCGGCCAGCACCTCGGTGCGGCTATCGAGGGGCAGCGCCTGGTATCGCGCGAAAAGGAAATGGCGATTTCCGAGGAGCGCAACCTGCTGGCGCAGGAACTGCACGATAGTATCGCTCAGGGACTGGCCTTCCTGAATATTCAAGTCCAGATGCTGGAGGACTCCTTCCACAAGGGAAATGACAGTGAAGTGCTGGAAGGCTTGTCAAATATTCGCGAGGGTGTGCAGGAAAGCTATGACGATGTGCGTGAACTGCTGGTGCATTTTCGCACCCGGGTTCATCAGTCCGATCTGGAGGGCGCCATTCGCGGTACGCTGCAAAAATTCGAGGGCCAGACCGGCATCAGGACGACCTTTAATATCAGTGGCACCGGCGCGCCGCTTGACCCCAGCAATGAGACCCAGATGCTGCATATCGTCCAGGAGGCGCTGTCCAATGTCAGAAAGCACGCTGCTGCCAGTGCCGTATCAGTGGAAATCTCGCGCCACGGTGACTGTGTTATCTCGGTGCGGGATAATGGCCGTGGCTTCAACCCCGAGCTCCAGCCCGGTGATTCCCATGTCGGCATCAGCATTATGAAGGAACGGGCTCACCGCATTGGCGGAGGGCTCGAAATTCTGTCCATGCCGGGCGCGGGCACGGAGATCAGATTGACCCTGAGCAAATCGTACAAGGAAGCCGCATGAACCCGATCAGAGTGCTCATCGTTGACGACCATACTCTGTTCCGCAGCGGCATCCGCCTGCTGTTGCAACGGCAGAAGGGATTTGAGGTGGTGGGAGAGGCGGGTGACGGTCTTGAGGGCGTGAAGCGTGCCAAATCGCTCAAGCCGGATGTGGTGCTGCTGGACCTGCACATGCCCGGCATCAGCGGAAGGGAAGCGGTGCGTCTGATTGCCGAGGATACGCCGGAAACACGGGTAGTGATGCTGACCGTGTCGGAAGATGCAGAGGATCTGGTCGATTGCCTGCGTGCTGGCGCGGCGGGCTATCTACTCAAGAATATCGAAACCGACTATCTTGTGAATGCCATCATGGGCGCAGCTCGCGGCGAGTCCATTATTTCTCCGCTGATGACCGGAAAGCTGGTGCAGGGATTGCGCACCCAGCCCAGGGCAGAAGTTTCGCCGCCCGCATCGGATTCGCAAGCGGCAACGCCCCACTTGCAGCCGTCTCCGTCGCTTGCAGTGGAAACCGAGCGAGAAAAACTTACCCCGCGTGAAACGGAAATCATCACCCTGCTCGCCAGGGGCGCCAGCAACTAGGAAATGGCGCGGGTGCTGAGCGTGGCCGAGAGCACGGTGAAAATTCATGTCCAGAGCATTCTCAAGAAGCTTAATCTTACCAGCCGGGTACAGGCTGCGGTATATGCCGTGGAACATGGCCTGGCGCGGCGCGAAGATTCATAACGCTTCATCCCTTCCCGGGGCATAGGCCGAAGTGACTAGTCATTCCGGTGGGTATGGGCTGTTGCGTTGCTTGCTTCTCCTCCTTTTGCACCTTTCAAACTGTTCTTTTGACGAATAGGCCTCACGCCTGCATCGGCCTATTCTTGCAACGTGACAAAGGGCTTTTTTCGTCAATATTGGGGAGGGGAACATGGCTACGCAGGAGTACAAAGCTTGGTCCGTGGTGACTGCCAGCACGATAGCATTTACCGTCTGCTTCATGATCTGGATGATGTTTGCGGTGATCGGCATCCCGATCAAGAAAATGCTGGATCTCAATGAAACCCAGTTTGGTATCCTGATAGCCACCCCGGTGCTGACCGGTTCCCTGATCCGCCTGCCCCTGGGCATGTGGACTGATAGATTAGGCGGGCGCATCGTGTTTTTTATCCTGATGCTTTCCACCGTGATCCCGATTTACATGATTTCCCAGGCCACCGAGTTCTGGCATTTTCTCGTTACCGGCCTGTTCGTGGGTGTGGCGGGCGGTTCGTTTACCGTGGGGATTTCCTACTGCGCACGCTGGTTTCCCAAGAACCGCCAAGGCCTGGCCATGGGTATTTTCGGCGCCGGCAACACCGGCGCGGCAGTGACCAAGCTGGTGGCCCCAAGTACTGTCGTGGCATACGGCTGGGCGATGGTGCCGCAGGTCTACGCGGTCCTGATGCTGGTGACTGCGATCCTGTTCTGGTTCTTCTCCTTCACCGAGCCGTCGCACAAGGTGGGCAAGAGTGTGACGGTGGCGGAGCAGCTGGCGACACTGAAGGACCCCAAGGTGTGGCGCTACAGTCAGTATTACTCCATTGTATTCGGCGGCTATGTGGCCCTCGCGTTGTGGATGACCAAGTACTACGTGTCCGAGTATGGCTTTGATCTCAAGACCGCGGCGCTGATGGCAGCCGCGTTCAGTATTCCCGGCGGCGTGCTGCGCGCCATTGGCGGTCATTTCTCCGACAAGTACGGCGCGCATTCCATCACCTGGTGGGTATTGTGGGTGTCGCTGGCCTGCCTGTTCGTCCTGTCCTACCCGCAGACTGAATTCACCATCCATACCGTGACCGGCCCCTCCACCTATCACCTGGGCCTCGGTCCTATCGGGTTCACCGTCATCATGTTCACCCTTGGCATTGCTTTCGCAATCGGCAAGGCGTCGGTGTTCAAGTACATCTCCGACGACTATCCCAAGAACATCGGCGTGATCTCCGGTGTGGTCGGGCTGGCAGGGGGGATTGGCGGCTTCCTGATGCCTATCATGTTCGGCGCGCTGGTGGATCTGACTGGTATCCGCTCTTCCGCATTCATGCTGATGTTCGGCGTGGTGTGGGTTTCGTTGATGTGGATGTACTGGACCGAAGTGAAGCCGCTTGATGCCAAGCGTCATCGCAAGATGAAAGAGATGGATACGCTTGAGTGAGTCAGGGTGTGTTTTTGGGTGGATGTATCACTTTTTGATGTAGAACCGTAGAAAAAAGGGAAACTTAATTATGTCAAGATTACCAAGGTGGGAGCCAGAAGATCCGCAGTTCTGGAAAGAGACGGGTAGCGCGATTGCCTGGCGCACATGCGCCTTGACAACGTTTTCACTGTTGTTTTCATTCGCTACATGGTTTGTCATGAGCGCGGTGGTAGTCCGGATGCCTGCCATCGGCTTCAATTTCACCACCATGCAGTACTTCTGGCTCGCGGCGATCCCGGGGCTCGCATCGGGTATCCTGCGCCTGATTCATTCCAACTTCATTCCCTTGTTCGGAACCAGGCCTGTAGTCAGTATCGCGACAATCATCAAGGTCCTTCCGATGATCTGGCTGGGTTTTGCGATTCAGGATCCCACGACATCATGGGAAACCTTCATGATCATCGGCTTCCTCACCGGCATGGGCGGCGGTGACTTTTCCTCCTTCATGCCTTCCACCAGTATCTTTTTCCCGAAACGTCTGCAGGGGCTCGCAATGGGCATCCAGGCCGGCATCGGCAATTTCGGGGTGAGCGTGGTGCAGTTCGTGACGCCCTGGATTATCGGCTTTGCCGCTCTCGGCGCCATGGCTGACGGACCGCAGGTGTTTACCAAGGGCGATGTGGTTAAGGGCGCCATAACGATTGTGCGGGAGAATCCTCAGGATAAGACCAGCGCAGTCAAGGATGTGGTGATCAACAAGGCCAATAAGCCAGAACTGGCTGCTCTGGCCGCTGCGATCGTGGTTACCAGAGGCCCAGACGGTGCTCTCAAGGACGTGACCCTTCAGGAAACCGATACGGTCAAGGCCATCAAGCAGGAAGTCAAAAAGGACGAGGCAGGGAAGATCGTTGAAGTGGTGCCGACCAAGGGCGTTAAAGTGGATGTCACGAGAAACCCCGAGGGCGTCATTACCGACGTGACGGTCAAGAATGTGATCAAAAAAGCCATGTGGGTGCAGAACGGGCCGCTGGTTTATGTTCCTTTCCTCATACTCTCCTTCGTCCTGTGCGCAATTTTCCTGAAAAGCGTCGATCTTCCCACGCGTGGTTTCAAGGGGCAGTTCGAGATCCTGAGCAGCAAGAACCGGGCACGCACGCATACCTGGAATTGCACGATGACCTATATCGCATCGTTCGGATCATTCTCCGGTTTTGCGGCTGCCTTCCCGATCATGATCAAGACCATCTATGGCGGATTTGACGGTGCGCCGGATCCTTTGGCTTACGCCTTCCTCGGCCCGCTGATCGGCGGTGCTGTGCGTGCGCTCTCCGGCGGTATCTTTGACAAGATTGGCGGCAGCAAGGGTATGCACTGGTGCCTGATTGGGCAGATCGCAGGTTGCATGGCGCTGGTATTCGGAGGCTTCCTCACGCCGACTAGCGTCGAGCAGTTCCAGGGCTTCCTCTGGATCATGCTCTTCATCTTCCTGATGACGGGCATCAACAATGCGGCAACTTTCCGTCAGTATCCGATCGTGTTTGCCTACTCGCCGTCTAAAGGTGCGCAGATGCTGGGTTGGACAGGCGCCTGGGCAGCTTTCGGCCCATTCCTCTGGAACATGCTCATTGGCGCATCGACCACGGCGAGCGGCAATGCCAAGCTGTTCTTTATCGGTGTGGCCGTGTTCTATGCCTACGCGCTCGTTGTTAACTGGTGGTATTACACCCGCAAGGGCGCCGAGCGTTTCGACTATGGCAACACCGGCGGCACCTGGTGGGACAAGCTTTCCGATGGCCAGAAGCAGGAAATGAAGCGTATCGACCTGAGTCACGCATGATGAAGTAGGGCAAATGAGGGAGGTCCATGCGGACTTCCCTCCCTGAATTGAGGTGAAAGCTTTTTTGTGAACAACCCTGACATCATTATTAATGTGATTGGCATTGCTTACGGACTGGTGCTGATTCTGACCACCTTTGTCCGCAACAGGATCACGGAGGCAATGCGGGTGGATGCCTTGTTCCTGAAGCAGGCCAGTGAGCAAACCCGGCCACTGAATTTGATCTTCGGGATTCTGGTTGCGGGCTATGGCATCTATTCGTTAATCGGATAAGGGGCGGCTCCTGAAACAGGCCAAAGCACTTTTTGAAAATTGCGGGTGCTGTGGTGTTGCAGAGAGCCCAAATACGTGATGTGCCGGCAAGGATTGAGAACCTGGGGATTGCAGCCAGGAATCCGGGCCGGAAAGTTTAAATTTTACTGAAGGAGTAGAAAAAACCATGAGTCACTTTCTCGATCGTCTTAAGTTTTTCGAAAAAAACAAGGAGAACTTCTCCAACGACCACGGCGTTGTCACCAATGAAGATCGCCAGTGGGAAGATGCCTACCGCCATCGCTGGGCGCACGACAAGGTGGTTCGCTCCACTCATGGCGTGAACTGTACCGGCGGCTGTTCGTGGAAGATTTTTGTCAAAAACGGCCTGGTTGCGTTCGAAATGCAGCAAACCGACTATCCGCGTACCCGTGAAGATCTGCCGGACCATGAGCCGCGCGGTTGCCAGCGTTGCGCATCTTTCTCGTGGTATCTGTACAGCCCGCAGCGGATCAAATATCCGCTGATCCGTGGCCGTCTGCTTGATTTGTACCGCGCCGAGCGCAAGGGCGGCAAGGATCCGGTCGAAGCATGGGCAGCGATTCAGGCTGATGAAAAGAAGCGCAAGCAATACACTGCCGTGCGCGGCCTGGGCGGTTTTGTACGCGCCAACTGGGAAGAAGTGAAAGAAATCATTGCAGCCGCCAACGTCCACACCATCAAGAAATATGGACCTGACCGCATTTTCGGTTTTTCACCGATTCCTGCCATGACGCAGATTTCCTATGCTTCCGGTGCGCGCTATCTGTCGCTCATCGGTGGTGCCTGCGGTTCCTTCTATGACTGGTATTGCGATCTGCCAGCCGCTTCCCCCCAGACCTGGGGTGAGCAGACCGACGTGCCGGAATCGGCCGACTGGTTCAACTCTACCTACATCATTGTCTGCGGCTCCAGCCTGCCGACCACGCGTACGCCGGATGCCCACTTTGTCTCCGAGGTGCGTTACAAGGGTGCCAAGGTCATTTCGATGGCGCCAGACTACGCTGAATTCTGCAAGGCATCCGACCTGTGGATGCCGGTCAATCCAGGCTCCGATACGGCCGCCTTCCTGGCAATGGGCCACGTGGCACTGAGAGAGTTCTATATCGACAAGCAGGATCCTTATTTCTCGGAATATGCCCGCAAGTACACCGATTTGCCGATTCAGGTGATGTTGCGCAAGCATGGCGATGGATATGTTTCTGATCGCTGCCTGCGTGCTTCCGACCTGGATGGCGCATTGGGCGAGACCAACAATCCGGACTGGAAAACGATCGTTTATGACGAGAAGAGCAAATCCTTCGTTGCGCCGAACGGCTCGATCGGCTTCCGCTGGGGCGAAGAGGGCAAGTGGAATCTGCTGCCCAAGAACGCTGCCAGCCAGCAGGAAATTCTGGCCGAACTGTCTTGCATCGACAGCAAGGATGAGGTGGTTTCGGTCGGCTTCCCGCATTTCGAGCCGGGTGAAGGCGATCTGCTGTACCGCAATGTGCCGGTACGCAAGCTGAAAATGGCGAACGGTGAAGAGGCTCTGGTGACATCCGTGTTCGACATGCAGGTTGCCCAGTACGGTATCGACCGTGGCCTGGGCGGCGGCAACGTCACCAAGGATTACAAGGATGCATCCGTTGCCTACACCCCTGCCTGGGCGGAGAAAGTCACCGGCGTCAAGGCGGCCGACATCGAACGCACCGGACGCGAATTTGCTTACAACGCATCCAAAACCCACGGCAAATCCATGGTGATCATGGGCGCCGCAATCAACCACTGGTACCACAACGACATGATGTACCGCGGCGTGATGAACCTGCTGCACATCTGCGGTTGCGTGGGTCAATCCGGCGGTGGCTGGGCGCACTATGTGGGCCAGGAAAAACTGCGTCCGCAGGCAGGCTGGGCACCGATTGCCTTTGCGCTTGACTGGCAGCGTCCTCCACGTCACATGAACTCCACTTCCTACCGGTATTTCCACACCGACCAGTGGCGTTATGAGACGCTGCGCGGCGACGATCTCACCTCGCCAGCCGGCAAGGGCAAATACAAGGGCTATTCGCTGGCCGACTACAACGTGGCCGCAGTACGCATGGGCTGGTTGCCGTCCGCACCGCACTGGAACACCAACCCGCTCGACCTGGCTTCCGAAGCTGAAAAAGCCGGCGCGACCGACGAGGCCAGCATTGCCAAGCACGTGGTTAACAAGCTCAAGGATGGTTCGCTGGATGTGGCGTTTGCCGATCCGGACAACCCGGTCAACTGGCCGCGCAACCTGTTCGTCTGGCGCGCCAACCTGATCGGTACCTCCGCCAAGGGACACGAGTATTTCCTCAAGCACCTGCTTGGCGCGCAGAATGGCGTGTTGCAGGAATCCGGCGACGGCAAGGAGAACAAGCTGGTCAAGTGGCACGAAGAAGCGCCTATTGGCAAGCTGGATCTGATGGTCGATATCAACTTCCGTCTGAACTCCACCGGCGCCTATTCCGACATCATCCTGCCGACCGCCACCTGGTACGAGAAGAACGATCTCAATACCACCGACATGCACCCCTTCATGCACCCGCTGTCCGAGGCCGTGTCACCGGGCTGGCAGTCCATGTCCGACTGGCAGATCTTCAAGAATATCGCCAAGACCTTCTCGACCCTGGCCGAGAAGCACCTCGGTACGCGCAAGGACATCATCGCCTTGCCGATGCAGCATGATTCGGCATTTGAACTGGCGCAGCCTTTCGGCGAAGTCAAGGACTGGAAGAAGGGCGAATGCGACCCGATTCCGGGCAAGACTATGCCGCTTATTAAGGTGGTCGAGCGCAATTATGGCGATATCTACAAGAAATACATCGCCATCGGTCCTCTGATGGTCAAGCTGGGCAACAACGTCAAGGGTATCGACTGGAACACCGAGATGGAATATGACCAACTGAGGGAGATGAATGGCGCGGTTAAAGTGCCGGGTGTTTCCTTCGGCATGCCTTCTCTCGAAGAAGATATTTTCGTGTGCGATTCAGTGATGCGCATGGCGCCGGAAACCTGCGGCGAAGTGGCCCACAAATCCTGGAGCGCGCTCTCCAAGAAGACCGGTATCGACCATCATCACCTGTATTCCGCACGTCACGAGGACAAGATCACGTTCCGCGATATCCAGGTGCAGCCGCGCAAGATCATTACCGCACCGACCTGGTCCGGGATTGAATCCGAAACAGTTTCTTACACCTCGGGCTATACCAATATCCATGAGCACATCCCGTTCCGCACCTTGACCGGCCGTGCTCACTTCTATCAGGACCACGAGTGGATGCTGGACTTCGGCGAGGGTTTCTGCGTGCATAAACCACCGCAAGACATGAAGTCTTTCGGCAATCTTTCGCCGAAGATCATGGAAGGCAAGCACGTCAAGCTGAAGTGGATTACACCGCACTCCAAGTGGGGCATTCACTCCAGTTACCAGGACAACCTGCGCATGCTGACCCTGTTCCGCGGCGGCCCGTACGTGTGGATTTCCGAGATTGATGCCAAGGCGGCAGGTATCGAGGACAACGACTGGGTGGAAGCGATTAATGCCAACGGCGCAACCATGGCGCGTGCAGTTGTCTCGCAGCGCGTGCCGCGCGGCATGGCGATGATGTATCACGCACAGGAGAAGATCGTGAACGTGCCCGGTTCGAATACCACCGGCAAGCGTGGCGGTATTCTCAATTCGGTGACCCGCGTCGTTATCAAGCCGACCAATATGGTTGGCGGATACGTGCAACTGGCCTACAGCTTCAACTACTACGGCACGGTGGGTTGCAACCGCGATACCGAGGTGATCATGCGTAAAGTTGCCGACAAGGATATCGACTGGCTCGAGCGTCCGCTGACCCCGGAACGTGAAGCACAGTTGAACCCGCCCGGTATCGGCAAGCGCTAAGGCGGTGAGGCGTTAGGGGTGAGGAGTGAGGGGTAAACCCTCGCCTTACCCCTCGAGATGAGAAATAGAAAGGAAACGGGTGAAGTGGTGGATGGGGTGTTACGCCTCACTCCTCACTCCTCACCCCTCACAGGAGAAAAACATGAAAATACGTGCACAATTTGCGTTTGTGTTCAATCTGGACAAATGTATCGGTTGCCACACCTGCTCGGTGACGTGCAAGAACACCTGGACCAACCGCAAGGGCGTGGAATATGTCTGGTTCAATAACGTCGAGTCCAAGCCTGGCATCGGTTACCCCAAGCAGTGGGAAAACCAGGAAAAATGGAAAGGCGGCTGGAAGCTGGCTGACGGAAAGCTGGAACTGAAATCCGGCGGCAGGGCTTCCAAGCTGCTGAACATCTTCGCCAACCCGGATCTGCCGCAGATTGACGAATACTACGAGCCGTTCACCTACAACTATGCCCGTTTGCAAAACGCGCCGTTGTCCGAAGCCGCGCCGACAGCTCGTCCGCTTTCGATGATCACCGGCGACCCCATCGAGAAAATCACCTGGGGACCGAACTGGGAAGACGACCTGGCTGGTGAATTCGCCAAGCGCAGCGTGGACAAGAACCTGGATAACATCCAGAAGGACATGCTGGGCCAGTTCGAGAACACCTTCAACCTGTATCTGCCGCGCATTTGTAACCACTGCCTGAATCCGGCCTGTGTTGCAGCATGCCCATCCGGCTCGCTTTACAAGCGCGAAGAAGATGGCATCGTGCTGGTTGATCAGGACAAGTGCCGTGGATGGCGTTTCTGCATGAGCGCATGCCCGTACAAAAAGGTGTACTACAACTGGGAATCCGGCAAGGCCGAGAAGTGTATCGCCTGCTACCCGCGCGTTGAATCCGGCATGCCGACGGTCTGCTCCGAATCCTGCGTGGGCCGCATCCGCTACAACGGCATCATGCTCTATGACGCTGACCGCATCGAAGAACTGGCAAGCACGCAGAATGAGCAGGATCTGTATGAAGCGCAGTGCAAGATTTTCCTCGATCCAAACGATCCGAAGGTGATTGAAGCAGCCCGTGCCGAAGGTATCAATGAGGACTGGATCATCGCAGCGCAGAAATCGCCAATCTACAAAATGGCCATTGACTGGAAAATCGCGTTCCCGATGCACCCCGAGTTCCGCACTCTGCCGATGGTCTGGTATGTGCCGCCACTCTCTCCCGTACAGTCCCAGATCGATCAGGGCAACCTGCCGGTCGGTCCGGACGGGGCGATTCCACAGGCTGGAACGATGCGCACCCCGGTCAAATATCTTGCCAATCTGCTCACCGCTGGCAAGGAAGCGCCGATTGTCAGCGCTCTGACCCGCCTCATTGCCATGCGCAGCTACCAGCGCTCGGTGCATGTTGAAGGCGTTGCAGATACCCGGTCCCTGGATGCTGCGGGCATTACTGAAGATCAGGCCAAGGAAATGTACCGTTACCTGGCCATTGCCAATTATGAAGATCGCTATGTGATCCCGACCGGCCATGAAGAAGAGCGCCTGGATGACGCGCACGGCTTCCAGGGCCAGAACGGCTTTACCTTTGGAAATAGCTCTTCGACCGGCATCAGCAAGATCTCCATGTTCCCTCGCCGCCGCAAGGAGTCGATGGAACCTTCCGAACTGGCTCCGTCTGCAGATAAGTGAAAATAGGAGAAATCATGCAAATCTACAAAATATTATCGGCTTTGCTGGAATATCCCGATCAGGAGCTTTTCGACAATCTGCCGGCCATCAAGAAATTGCTGGACGAGACGGTCGACACTGACGTGGTTGAATGGGCCGAGGTGAAAAAATTCGTGTCCTGGCTGGAGAAGGGTGATCCCATCCTGATTCAGGAGGACTACGTCAAGACTTTCGACCTCACGCCAGAACACAGTTTGCATCTGACTCATCATTTTTTCGGTGATGATAATGACAAAAACCGCGGCCCGGCACTGATCGATCTGGGTGAATTGTATAAGGATTACGGCGTTAAGCAGATGACAAACGAGTTGCCTGACTATCTGCCGCTGATTCTTGAATTTGTTGCGATGCAGGATGATGAAGAAGCAAGGGC
>Ga0172380_10002863_pt1 | contig 25182 bp, 21 predicted proteins | sample Leawe162metaG_FD_119747 | JGI IMG/M metagenome (GOLD analysis project Ga0172380, IMG submission 119747) | Leachate microbial communities from a municipal landfill in Southern Ontario, Canada - Leachate well 162 metaG | ecosystem: Engineered > Solid waste > Landfill > Unclassified | place...
CGGGGCGGCGCTGCCCATTTCCTGCCTGTGCACCGGCCAGAGGGTTCCGGAGGATTTCCTCCTCGCCTCCCGGGAGTTCCTGCAGACCCTGTTCGGACAGGGATGGCAGGCGGCCGCCGGTGAACTTGCCACCGAGGCCCAAGGCAGGTGGACTCAATGATGATGGACTCGCAAAAATGAAAACTCCCCACATGTCCGTGCACACGATCAAAGGTTACAAAGGACAACCGTTGTAATCGTGTTTTTTCCGCGATTACAACAAGGAGCAAAACCGTGGTGATCTTATGAATCAGGCAGAAACACTGGAACGGATTATGACCCACCCACATCCCCAGAAAAAAAGAATGGCGGCGGTCCGCAACAACAGCGAGCCCCAGCCACGAGTTATCTGCGTAACGAGCGGTAAGGGCGGGGTCGGCAAAACCAATATCGTCACCAATCTCGGCTATGCCCTGGCAAAGACCGGCAAGAAGGTATTGATCCTTGACGCGGACCTGAACCTGGCCAACGTCGATATCCTGCTCGGTCTTACCCCGCGCTACAACCTCCACCACGTTTTCATGGGCGAAAAAACCCTGGCCGAGGTTCTGGTGCAGGGCCCGGCCGGGCTGCTCATCCTGCCGGCCAGTTCCGGCATCATGGAACTGGCGGATCTTACCGAACAGCAGCGGCTGTACTTCCTGGCGGAGATGTCCGCCCTGGCCCAGAAAATCGATATCATGCTCATCGACACGGCCGCGGGCATCAACAACAATGTGATCTACTTCAACCTGGCCGCACGGGAACGCATCATCATCCTGACCCCGGAACCAACCTCCCTGACCGACGCCTACGCGCTGGTCAAGGTGCTCTCCAGCAGGCATGACGTGAAAAAATTCCGCATCCTCGTCAATCTGGCCCGTTCCGAAAAAGAAGCCCTGTCGGTTTTCCGCAAATTGAGCATTGTGGCCGACCGTTTTCTCGACTCTCTTTCCCTGGATTATCTGGGGTATATCCCCTATGACAGCAAGCTGCCCACGGCGGTTCGCGAGCAACGGCTGGTGTCGGACATCTTCCCTGATGCCCCGGCCAGCAAGATGTTCAGCAAACTCGCCGGGAATATTTCCCAGGAAGAACCCGAGATGAAAGCCGATGGGAACATAAAATTTTTCTGGCAGGGACTCGTTGATCTGTAATATACTTTTTCATATTGCAGGCCATCAATCTCCTTTGCCCCTGTGGGCCTACCCGGAATGAGCAAACAGACCTCACCCAAGTTCAAGGATTACACGAACACCTTTTTCAGCCAGGCGGAACCGCTCAGCGCCGAAAAACGCAACGAGTTGATCCTCACCTACACCCCGCTGATCAAGTATATCGCGGCACGCCTTGCGGCACGCCTTCCCGCCCAGGTCTCGCTCGATGATCTCGTCAGCTGCGGGATCATCGGCCTCATCGACGCCATCAACAAATTTGATGTCTCCAAGAATGTCCAGTTCAAGACCTATGCCGAATTCAGGGTCAAGGGGGCGATGCTGGATGAACTCCGCGCCTTGGACTGGGTTCCCCGCTCGGTCCGGCGAAAAACCACCGACCTGGAGAAAGCCTACGCCGACATCGAAAAACAGGTGGGCCGGCCGGCAACGGACGAGGAAGTCGCCCAAACCATGGGGCTCACCCTTGATGATTTCTACAAGTTGCTCGATGAGACCAAATCCGTCTCCTTCATGGATATCGAGTTTCTCCGGCAGAAAGCAACGGAGGCGAACGATCCCACCCTGGCCGAAACCTTCGCCATGGATGATCGCGATCCCTTCACGGCCATCAACCTGTCCCAGATCAGGGAGCTCATCGCGGGCGCCATTTCCGATCTGCCGGAAAAGGAAAAACTGACCGTCTCCCTCTATTACCAGGACGAACTCACCATGAAGGAGATCGGCGAGGTGCTGGGCTACACGGAGTCCCGTATTTCCCAGATGCACAGCAAGGCCATGTTCCGCCTCCGGGCCAAACTGAAAAAGAGTCTGGCGAGTTGATCCGCGCCCAAGGCAATGCGCTTCCTTCCAGGGAAAGAGTCGGAGAAAATCCAGAAAGATGGGGCTGCTCTTCACAACCCTCTTTTTTTATTTCCAAAACCAATTGTTACAGTTACAGTAGAAGAGTACGGTTGATCTCTCCACTGCGAACGCGCCCACAGGCCATTCGCACCATAAAGCTGTCAGGGAGGAAATATGGCTGCTGATCCTAATATGAAAATTCTCGTGGTTGACGATTTTGCCACCATGCGACGCATAGTCAAAAACATTCTCACCCAGCTTGGCTTCAAAAACATCATCGAAGCGGATGACGGCACCACGGCCCTGAACGTCCTGAAATCAGAAAAAATCGGCCTGATCATCTCGGATTGGAACATGCCCAAGATGACCGGCCTGGATCTGCTGAAAGCGGTACGCGCCGACGCCAGCATGGCCAATACGCCTTTCATCATGGTAACGGCGGAAGCACAGCAGGACAACATCATCCTGGCGGTCAAGGCCAAGGTCAGCCAGTACATCGTTAAACCTTTCACCGCAGAAACTCTTTCCGAAAAACTCAACAAGATCTTCTAACCATACAATATGGCTGACGACCGCCCCCAGTCTGTTGACCAGCTAGCCAGCAAGGATACTTCCGCTGACCACGAGGAGACAAACTGGGGGGAGGACTGGGAATCCGCCTTTCAGGCCGAGGATGATGCGTTTTTCTCCGACGGAAAAGAGGAAGAGGATTTCTTCCTTGAGGAAAACGAGCCGACCGTCACTCCCGGAGCTGCCACCCAAAGTCTCGACTCCTCCCTGGAAAAAACCCTTTCCGGCATACCGGATCAAGCCGGAGCACCGGGCGTCCAGGCGAAGAAAATCCTTCCCGGCGCAGGGGCCATAACCGCCCTTCTTCTCTCCGCCAAGACAATCGCGCAGCAGCAGTTCACCCGCCTTCAGTCTTTTCCCATTTTTGTACGTATCCCGCTGTATGCCCTCCCTGCCCTCCTTATCGGGGCCATCTTTCTCTTGAGCAGCACGTCGGAGCCGCCTCTCCAAACAGCCACCTCTCCAACCATGCCTGGGGGAGGGGACGCCGTTTCTCCTGCCGCCCCCCCAGGTGAAGCGAGCCAAGCCAGCCAACTTCACCCGGGAAAAGTCAGAAAAAAATGGGCCTTCCCCGGTTTCATTATCCCGGTGAACAACCCGGAGAGTGACCAGCCGGTAACCTTTGTTCTCGTTGACATCACCCTGATCGCTTCCCTTGATGAAGCGGAAGACCCTCCCGCGGACAAAAAAATCTTTGTCCGCGACATCATCTATCAATTCTTCCAGAACAAACCCCTTGAAGAGCTGCGCAGGTATTCCCTCGCCCGTGGCGAGATGAACAAGGAACTGCGCGCCTGGCTCCAGAAACAGTGGCCTGAAGCCCCCATCGAATCAATCATCTTTCACCAGTACCATCTCTCCTGACCGCCCCTCCCAAAAGAATAAAAATTACAAATTTGTATCTATATATATAGATTCACACTTTTTTGTTATTTTTTCATTATCCAGCCGAAACCTGTGACTGCCAAAATATACACGCCAAATCAGCATGTTACGCGGAAACAAAATCATTGGCACGACATTTGCTTTCTTTCTCGGCAGCATGCATAGCTACCCACTGACAAATGAACAACTTCAACCAAAATGAGTACTGAGAGAGGATACGTTTATGGACACAGGTGATACCGCATTCATGCTGATTGCCACTGCCCTGGTCATGCTGATGACCCCGGGGCTGGCCCTTTTTTATGGTGGCATGGTTCGCTCGAAAAATGTTTTAAGCACGGTTTTGCAGAGCTTTGTCTGCCTTGGCGTTGTCTCGATAATCTGGGTGGTGTATGGCTACTCCCTGGCCTTTGGCCCTGACGTGAACGGCATGATCGGCAATCTGGACTGGGCGGGCCTCGCCGGAGTCGGTCTTGAGCCCGGCAAGTACTCGGCCACCATTCCTCATTTGCTGTTCTGCGCCTTCCAGTTGATGTTTGCCGTCATTACCCCGGCGCTCATCACCGGCACCTTTGCGGAGCGGGTCAAATTCCCGGCCTTTCTTCTGTTCACCGTTCTCTGGTCCACCCTGGTCTATCTGCCCGTGTGCCATTGGGTCTGGGGCGGAGGCTGGATCAGCGGCCACGGCGGCCTTGATTTCGCGGGCGGCACCGTCATCCACATCAACTCCGGCGCGGCAGCCCTGGTCGCCGCCCTGGTCTTCGGCAAACGCAAGGGGTGGGGCAAGGAATCCTTTCATCCGCATAACCTGACCATGACCATGCTCGGCGCCGGCATCCTCTGGTTCGGCTGGTTCGGCTTCAATGCAGGCAGCGCCCTGTCCGCAAACGGTGTCGCGGTCAACGCCTTTTTCACCACCCAGGTCGCCACCGGCGCGGCCCTGCTTTCCTGGCTGATCGCGGAATGGCTGGTGCAGGGTAAACCCACCACCCTGGGTGCGGCCTCCGGCGCCATCGCCGGATTGGTCGCCATCACCCCCGGAGCCGGGTTTGTCAACTCCACCTCGGCGGTGCTCATCGGCCTGGTGGCCGGCGCCCTCTGCTACTTCGCGGTGCTTGCCAAGAGCCGCTTGGGTTACGACGACGCCCTTGACGTAGTCGGGGTCCATGGCGTGGGCGGTCTCTGGGGCGCGCTGGCCACCGGCCTGTTCGCCACCACCGCGGTCAATGCCGCGGGCAAGGACGGCCTCTTCTTCGGCAATCCGCAGCTCCTGGGAATCCAGGCCATGGACGCCTTTACAACCATCGCTTACTCGGTTGTGGTAACATTTATTATCCTCAAGGTTGTTGACCTGGTGATCGGTCTCCGGGTGAGCGAAGAGGAAGAGGTACAGGGGCTGGATCTGACCCAGCACAGCGAAATCGGGTACTCACTCTAACAACGCGCAACTACTGTGAGCCGGAAAGCGGGAAAAACCAACGGAATGTAACTGTTCAGCAGCGCCGCACATGAGCAGACCGATGACAAAGCAGATGTGGTGCTGCTGGGCAGTTACAAGAAAAGGAGAATTTCATGAAGAAGATCGAGGCAATCATCAAGCCGTTCAAGCTGGACGAGGTCAAGGACGCCTTGAACGAAATGGGCATCAAGGGCATGACCATCTCCGAGGTCAAGGGGTACGGCCGCCAAAAAGGACATAAGGAAATCTACCGCGGCGCGGAATACATCGTCGATTTCATTCCCAAGGTCAAAATCGAGATCATCGTGGAAGCCGCCATGGTGGATGCCGTGGTCACCAAGATCAGGGAAACCGCCAACACCGGCAAGATCGGCGACGGCAAGATCTTTGTCCTGCCGGTGGAAGAGGTTATCCGCGTCCGCACGGGGGAAACCGGGAAAGAGGCGATCTAGGTGGTTGATGTTGAGCTGCGGGCAAAGCGGGACGCCCTGGAGTATCTCTGGCGCCAGGGGTTGAGCGGTCAGCCCCTGCTCCACAAACACTCGCGGCTCATCGATGATTATCTGGTCGCCTGCTTTGCCAACTGTCCCGAGGCCGGAGAAGGCATGAGCCTTGTCGCCCTTGGCGGCTATGGCCGAAGGGAGCTGTTCCCCTATTCGGACATCGACCTTCTCCTGCTCCATGCGCCCGAGGCCGAGGACCGCCTCGATCCGGTGACCCAGGCCCTGTTCTATCCCCTGTGGGATGCGGGCCTTGAGGTCGGACACGGAGTAAGAACATTGGATGCCTGCCTGGCTGACGCCAGGCAGGACTTCTTTTTTCAGGTGGCGCTGCTGGACGCGCGTCATCTGGCGGGCTCGCAGCCGCTTTTCAGCTCAATGCACCAGGCCTTCCACCGGGAACTAATAGCGGGGCACCGACGGGAATTCTTGCAAAACATGATGCAGCACCGCAATGAACGCCATCAACGCTATGGCATGCACGGCTACCAGCTGGAGCCGCATATCAAGGAAAGCCGCGGCGGCTTCCGCGATATCCAGGCCATGCTCTGGGTGAGCCACGCCCTGTTCAACCTGCAGGATCTGCAATCCATCGAAGAGGCCGGGCTGATCTCGTCCCAGGAAAAAGAATCCTTTGGTCAGGCCTGGGATTTTTTGATCAAGATCCGCAACCGGCTCCACTATCTCAGCGGCCGGAAAAACGACCAGCTGTTCTTCGAATACCAGGAGGAGATGGCCAAGGCCTTCCGATATTCCAACACCCGAGGCACCCTCGGGGTTGAACGCTTCATGCAGGATATCTACCGGCATCTGCAAACCATCGCCACCACCACCGACCTCTTTTTTGAACATGTCGACGAAACCCTGGGCTCCCCGCGCGCCAACCCGGTTGAACAGACCATCGAGCCAGGAATCACGGTGCGCCAGGACCGGCTCCATCTCACCGACCAGGCATTGATCGAGAAGCGCCCCTATCTGCTGATGCGTCTCTTTGCCCATGCCGGTAAAACCGGCCTTGAGATCCATCATCGCAGCAGAAAGATCGTCGCCGCCAACCTGCATCTGGTGGACGACAGACTGCGCCATTCAAAACGCATGGCCAAGGCTTTTCTTGACGTCCTGGAAAACGCGCGGAACGTACTGGAGGTTCTCTCGGTCATGCTGGACACCGGGCTGCTCACCGCCTACCTCCCCGAATTCGAGCAGATCCGCGCCCTGGCCCAGCACGATGTCTACCATGTTTTCACGGTTGACCGGCACCTTCTCCAAACCGTGGCGGAGTTGAAAAAACTCTCCCTCAACAAAACCCCGTTCGCGGGTGTCGAATCACCCCATGTTCTTGCCCTTGCCGCGCTCCTGCACGATATCGGCAAGGGGCACCACGAAGACCACGCCCAGCGCGGCGGCAAACTTGTGGCGGGAATCGCTAAACGCCTTGGCTTGACCGAGGCGGAAACCGCCTGCCTGCAATTTCTGGTGGAAAAACATCTCTTCCTCACCGTGACCGCCCTGCGCCGCGACCTTGAGGACGACGCCTTTATCCGGCAATGCGCCGAGCAGATCCAAACCCCGGAACGGCTGACCATGCTCTACCTGCTCTCCATCGCCGATGCCAAGGCCACCGGCCCCACGGCCTGGACCGAATGGAAGTCCGCCCTTCTCCTGGAAATCTCCTTGAAGATCGCCCACCTGCTGGAACGAAAGGATGCGACCCTTCCCGACAAAAGCCAGGGCGCGGGATGGATGCTGGCGCAGGTTCGCGCGCTGATGGGAAAAGCAGCCCCGGCCGATTGCACAATCCTGCCGGAGGAATACCTGCTGAGCTTCCCCCCGGAAGAGGTGGCCCACCACCTCCGGCTGCGCGCCGGGTTACAGCACGAAAAACAGGCCATCACCGAAGCCGGTGATCACACCCTGTTCTGGTCGGTCCTGGTGATGGCCCACGACTCCACCGGCCTGCTGGCCAAGATCTGCGGCACCCTGGCCCTGCATGGCCTCAATGTGGTGAGCGCCCAGATCTTCACTTGGGAAGACGGCACGGCGGTGGATGTGCTCAATGTTCGTCCGGCGGCGGAGCAGAGTTACGCGGAGCAGGACTGGCGGGCCCTTGACGAGGATCTCAACCTGGCCTTGAAAAACCGGCTCGGCCTCAGTCACCGGCTGGTCGATAAATTCCGCACCGCCTTCCGCAGCCCCGGCCAAAAAAACGTGCAGGCCGCCCCGCGGGTTGTTATAGACAATAAGGCTTCGGAACAGTATACGATCATCGAGGTTTTCGCCAACGATCGCCCCGGGCTGCTCTATGACATCACCCGGACCCTGGCCGATTTTGAAATCAACATCCACCGGGCCCGGATCAGCTCGGACGGCGATCAGGTGGTGGATGTTTTCTACACCCTGGACTCCTTTGCCACCAAAATCAACAATCCCTCCTTCCAGGAAGAGATATCCAAGGCCCTTCTCCATATCGCGGAAAACGAGACCGGAACAGGAACAAAACTGCAATGGTAACAGCACACGGATACAACACCAACCACTGGCGGTTGGCTTTAACGAATGCCCACCCCTCTTCTGCATCGGGCGTGGGGAATTTTCAACCTTACCCTTCAGCACCAAAAGAATAAGGAGAAACACAATGAGTGACAATTGCACCTGCGGTTGCGGCAACGACTACGACCAGCCCACGATGACCGTGCCCGAGCTGTTCGGCACCAACGTCTTCAACAACAAAACCATGAAGGAACGGCTCCCCAAGGAGACCTACAAGGCTCTGCAAAAAACCATCAACACCGGTTCAGCCCTGCCGCCGGACGTTGCTTCCGTGGTGGCCAACGCCATGAAGGACTGGGCCATTGAAAAAGGCGCCAGCCATTACACCCACTGGTTCCAGCCCCTCACCGGCATCACCGCCGAGAAGCACGACTCCTTCATCTCCCCCACCGACGATGGCGGGGTGATCATGGAGTTCTCCGGCAAGCAGCTGATCCAAGGCGAGCCGGATGCCTCATCCTTCCCCAGCGGCGGCCTGCGCGTCACCTTCGAGGCCCGCGGCTACACCGCCTGGGACTGCACCTCCCCCGCCTTCCTCAAGGAAGATGAATCCGGCGACGTGACCCTCTGCATCCCCACCGCTTTCTGCTCATACAAGGGCGAGGCCCTGGACAAGAAAACCCCCCTGCTCCGCTCGATGAACGCCGTTGCCAAACAGGCGCTGCGGGTACTCCGGGCCATGGGCAACACCACCTCCAAGACCGTCGGCTCCACGGTGGGCGCGGAGCAGGAATACTTCCTGGTGGAAAAGGAATACTACCTGCAACGTCTCGACCTGATGACCTGCGGCCGCAGCCTGTTCGGCGCGCCCGCCCCCAAGGGCCAGGAGCTGGAAGACCAGTACTTCGGCGCCATCAAGGACCGGGTCTCCGCCTACATGAAGGATCTGGACATCGAGCTGTGGAAGATGGGCATCTCCTCCAAGACCAAGCACAACGAGGTTGCTCCGGCCCAGTTCGAAATGGCCCCGGTTTTCACCACCACCAACATGGCCACCGACCACAACCAATTGGTCATGGAGACCATGCAGAAGGTGGCTCTGCGCCACGGCATGGTTTGCCTGCTGCACGAAAAGCCCTACGCCGGTGTGAATGGTTCCGGCAAGCACAACAACTGGTCGCTCTCCACCGACGACGGCATCAATCTGCTCGATCCGGGCCAGACCCCGGAAGACAACGCCCAATTCCTGATCTTTGTCTCCGCGCTGATCAAGGCGGTGGACACCCATGCCGACATCATGCGCGCCACCTGCGGCAGCTCCGGCAATGATCACCGGTTGGGCGCCAACGAGGCCCCGCCCGCGATCATCTCCATGTTCCTCGGTCAGGAGCTTTCCGACGTGCTGGAAAAACTGGCCAAGGGCGAGAAGGTTTGCAGCAAGAAAGGCGCTTGCCAGACCCTGAAGATCGGGGTCGATTCCCTGCCCGAGCTGCCCAAGGACAACACCGACCGCAACCGGACCTCGCCCTTCGCCTTCACCGGCAACAAGTTCGAGTTCCGCATGGTCGGCTCCTCCCAGTCCATCTCCGGCCCCAACGTGGCCCTGAACACCATCGCCGCCGAGGCGTTGGACGAGATCGCCACCCGGTTGGAAAAAGCCAAGGACGTGAACAAGGAGATCCTCGCCATCCTCAAGGAAGTCATGACCAAGCATGGCCGGATCATCTTCAACGGCAACAACTACTCCGCCGAGTGGGCCAAGGAAGCCGAAAAACGCGGCCTGCCCAACACCCGCAACACCGTGGACGCGCTCAAGGCCTTTATCTCCCCCAAGGCGATCAAGCTGTTCGGCAAGTACAACGTGCTTTCGAAAGATGAGCTGCATTCCCGCTACGACATCTATGTCGAGCAGTATGCCAAGCACATCAACATCGAGGCCCTCACCGCCATCCAGATGACCAAGCGCATGTTCATCCCGGCGGCCATCCGCTTTGTCGGCGAACTCGGCGCTTCCCTGGCCGCAGCCGGCAAGTACGGCTCCGTGCAGAAGGGTCTGCTGGAGCAGGTTGGCAAACATCTTGAATCCGCAGGCAAGAAGCTGGCCAAGCTGGAGGATGAGACCGCGAAGGCCCAGGGAGTCAGCGACGTGGCCAAGCAGGGCGCTGCATACCGCGACAAGGTATTCCCCGCCATGGTTGACCTGCGCGGAGACATCGATGCGCTTGAGACCATCCTGCCGGATGACATCTGGCCGGTACCGACCTACAGCGATTTGTTGTTCAACCTGTAACTTCGGTTTCCTGCAACGCACCACAAAAGGAGGGGGCCCATCGGCCCCCTCCTTTTTTCACCACATCCCGCCTCGACTTCCCATCTTCATTTTTCCCTTGCTTTTCCACCCCCGCCCCGAGGTAGAATACAAGAAAAACAACACAAAACCTCGCGGAAAGCCCGCATTTCCCCCTCATCCTGCCTGAATCTTCCCTGCCTCGGCAAGCAGATTTCCACCCTGAACAAAAAGCCTCGGGAGAAAGCAATGCGAGCATGGTTCGACAGACTCTCGCTCCGGACAAAGCTGTTGCTCCTGGTTTCCTCGGCCCTTCTGGTGGTCATCGTCGGCACGGGCCTCGCCCAGTACGTCATCGCCAAGGTACAGATCGGTGGCGGCACCTATAAAGGGATCGAACTGAAAAGCGATCACATCGACAAAATCGCCCGAGCCCGCCTCAACTTCAATCTGATCAACACCATGATCCTGATGGAGATCCGGGACCACGACCCAGCCCGCCAGGAATCCCTGGCCAAGATCCTTGGCAAAATGGACGCGGTGATCGCGGAGATGCAGGAGGATTTGACGGACAAGCCCGCACCTGGCGCCATGGCTTGCAATTCCTGTCACAGTCTGGAACGGGCCGAGGGGATCACAAAATCCCTGCGGACAATCACCGCAAGCTGGGGCGAGATGCGTTCCCTTGCCAGCGGCAAGATCCTCCCCTTGGCCGCGGAAGGAAAATCCGGCGAGGCCGAGGAGATTTTCGAAGAAAGGTATCTGGAAAATTTCTACCTGGTAATGAGCGACACCAAAACGGCGGTGGATGATCTCCGCGCTGCCCTGGATGCGATCAAAAAAAAGACCATCGCCGAGGTTACAACATACAAGATCTTCTTCAACGCCGGGGCTGGGTTCGCCATTGTCTGCATCCCGCTTCTGTCCCTATTTCTCGTGCGGATGATCGTCACCCTTGTCAACGGGGTTGCGGAGGATCTCAAGTTGAGCGCCGCCGCCATCTCCGAGGAAGCGCATAGCGCGGCAAGCAGTTCGCAGCAGGTAGCGGAAATGGCCTCGGAGATGGCGGCCAACCTTGAAGAAACCCATGCCACCCTGGAAAACATCACCGGCAGGGTGCAACAGAACGACGGCAACGCCGGCGCGGCCAATCTGGCCATGAAGAAGAATGAAGAGATCGGCATCAAGGCAAGCAGCGAAGTACGCACCATGCAGACGAACATGCACAGGATCAAACAAGACAGCGATGCAATCATGAAGCTTATTTCCGATATCGAAGGCATCGCCTTCCAGACAAACCTGCTGGCCTTGAACGCCGCGGTGGAAGCCGCGCGGGCCGGGGAACACGGACAGGGATTCGCCGTGGTGGCGGAGGAGGTCAGGAATCTCGCCCAACGCACCTCAGCTTCGGCGAAGAACTCCAGCGCCCTTCTGGAGCAAGCCATCGCCAATGTAGACCAAGGACTGGCAACGGTGAATTCTGTCGCGGAAAGCACGGAAAATGCGGTGGAAGATTCCCGCAGAGTGGGGCATCTGGTGGAAGAGATTTCCCGCTCCTCCCACGAACAGACCCAAGGGATCACGCAAATAGCCGAGGGAATCACCCTGATGGACAGCGGCACGCAGCAGCTTGCCGCCAATGCCGAGGAACTGGCGGCGGTATCTGAAACAGTGACGGCCCAAGCCGCGCGGCTCCAGCAAAATATCGTCGCCCTGGTGCAATTGGTGGAAGGAGCGCCACAAAACTAGCGGTTGCTCACGGAAGCACGGAACTCAACACCACTGCGGCCAGCCAGCCACAAGCCTCCCCCAGCTCACAGGAAGCGCCCAATACATCGCCGGTGACGCCGCCCAGCGCCTTGCTCGCCCTGAACCGGAGCCAGATTGCAGGCAACATTGCCGCGCCAAGCACCGTCAGCCCGGCCGACCAATCCCACCAGATCAGCGGCGTCAGCAGGAGAGTGCCCAGCGCCAGTTCCCTTGAGCCGACCTTGCCGACAAAAGCGTGGCCGGTGCCAATCTCCCGGGGATATTGCGTGCCGCAGGCCAGGGTGGCCATGGCCCAGCGGGCCGCCACCGGAGCGGCGAACAGGGCAAAGAAAAATAGCTCCCCACCGTTGGCAATAAGCGAGGAAAGACACGCAACCTTCAGGACGAGCAACAGCACCAACCCGACCACCCCAAAGGCCCCAGTAGCCGAATCCTTCATGATCGCCAGGCGTCTCTCCGGCGTCTGCCCGCCGCCCAGGCCATCGAGCAGATCAGCCAGACCATCGAGGTGCAACCCCCTGGTCAGCCAGGCGCCAAGGATCACCAGCAACACCGCATTCACCATGGGGGGAAGACCGGCCCGGACACATATCCAGGCACACCCCGCCAGAAACCCGCCGATCAGCCAACCGACAAGGGGGAAAAACCCGGCGCTCCGCTTGAGCCCGTCAGGAGGCAGCTCCGCAGGCAGCCTGGCAGGCAGGATAGTGAGAAAGGCGATGGCAATCTTTGCAGCCGGCAGCATGGTCTTCAACCGGCCTCGCTCACTCCGGCCTCGCCGAAGGTGGCCATCTCGTTCATGATCTTGAGCCCCGCCTCCACCAGATTCATGGTCAGGGCCGCGCCGGTTCCCTCGCCCAGCCGCAGGTCAAGGTGCAGCAGGGGGTTCAACCCCATCTTCTCAAAGAAGATTCGATGGCCCTGTTCCGCCGACATGTGGCTAAAGAAACAGTAATCCAGCACATTGGGGGCAAGGCGCAGAGCAACCAGAGCGCCGGCGCTGGAGATAAAGCCGTCCACCACCACCGGAATCTTGCTGATCGCCGCCTGCAGAATACAGCCGCAGATGGCGGCGATCTCCAAGCCGCCCACTGCGGCCAAGGCGCCAAGGGGGGAATCCAGCCGTTCCCGGTTCACGGCCAGGGACTGCTCGATCACCGCGATCTTGTGCTGGAGGGTAGCGTCATTGATGCCGGTGCCACGACCCGTCACATCGGATACCTTGGCAGGCAGCAAGGCGGCAAAGAGCGCGGCGGACGGGGTGGTGTTGCCGATGCCCATGTCGCCGGTGCCCAGAATCTCGGCTCCGTCCTCGATAGCCTCGCGGGCCATGGCCATGCCGACCCCGATGGCAGCCACGGCCTCGTCGATGGACATGGCCGGCCCCTTGGCCATATTGTCGGTTCCGGGCCGGACCTTGCATTGCCGCAACCCCTCGGCCTCGACCGGTACGGCCACGCCCACATCAACCACCCGCACCTCGGCCCCAACATGGCGGGCCAACACATTAACCCCCGCGCCTCCGGCCAGAAAATTGAGAACCATCTGCGGGGTCACCTCCTGGGGGAAGGCGCTGATCCCCTCGGCCACCACGCCGTGATCTCCGGCAAAGGTGAGGATAATCTTCTTCTCCACCTTGGCAGCAATGGTTCTCCGCATGGCGCAGGTTCTGGCCGCCAGCATCTCCAGCTTGCCGAGGCTGCCCTGGGGTTTGGTCAGATTATCGAGCCTGGCCTGGGCCTGGACCAAAACATCCTTGCTGGCGGGTTCAATGGCCGCGCAGGCAGCCTGCAATTCTTCCGGTGTCCATATCATGTTCTCTTCTCCTGTATTTCTCCGCCGCCGACTTGCACTGCGATATTGTTGATGCTTTTGCCAAGCTCTTCCGAATTAATTCCCCCTCCCTTGACGGGAGGGGGCCGGGGGGTGGGTGAAGCTGCAACCTGCCGAGTTCCATGGCTGATTCCCCCTCTCCCTAACCCTCCCCCGCAAGGGGGGAGGGAACTTTTTTGACTTTTGCAAAGAGCACTGTTCTGTTTTTTTGCTGGCTAAAAGACTGCCACGCCTCATCGAGAAGCGCCAGCGATGTTTGCAACTTTTCCAGGCTGTACATCTCCAGGGTAACCACCCCGTCATACCCAGCCTCAGCCAGCCGCTGGCCCAGCATCCCGGCCTGCCCCGCATCATGCAGCCCCTGATGGTCCTTGCCTTCACGCACCCCATGGTAGTGAAGATGGCGGACTTGAGACAATAATCCCAACCCTTCTTCCACATCATGGCCATAGTGGACAAGATGCCCGAGATCAAGGCACACGCCAAAGCCATACTCCGCAACCAAAGGGGCCACCAGCCCGAATGGATACTCGATATTCTCGACACCAACCAGCCTTTTCTCGTCGCCCAAAGCACCCGCCAATTCCTCAAGGCCGGCAGCCAGATTATCTAGCCATGCAGCCTCGGGCAGGTCCGGCTCCCGGACCAGATGCAGGTCAAAACTCTGCACCCCAAGAGGGGCCAGCTGCGCCATGAGCCGGAGAATCTCACCGATCCCCTCCTGCCGCCCAGCCCTCGATGCCGCGCCCAGGGCCAGATCGGTGGGCAGATGCACGGTATAGGTGAGGCTGTGCGCCTCGGCAAGATCGCGCAAAAGCCGCACGTCCAGAGGCTGGGGCAGACGGCTTTTGGCCGCGCTTTCAAAAAAGAGCAGCTGGACATCGTCCACCAGTGGGGCCAGTTGCCGGACATTGGTCATGATATCCGCAGGCAGCACACAGGAGGTCACGCCCAGCCGCCACGGAAAGCGTTTCTTAAATACCATCACCCCGCGCTGCCTCGAAGAATGACCACCTCGCCAACCCGATCCTGATGGGCAAGGGAGATGACGGGCACCGGGCACATGCCTCGCTGCTGCCGGAATGTCTCCAGCATGGCGTTCATGGCCTCCTGGGCAAGATGCGGACGGTTGTTGGTTTCGCTGAGGTGGGACAGCACCACATGCTCCAGGCCGTCGTGGAGGATATCGCTCAAAAACCCGGCAGCGTCTTCATTGGCCAGATGCCCGCTCTTGCCGCGCACCCGCTGTTGCAGGGATGGCGGATAGGGCCCGTTGCGGAGCAGCTCCGGGTCGTGGTTGCATTCGAGCACCAGCCCGTGGCAATTGCTCAACCGGTGGCGCATCAGTTTGGACACCACCCCAGTATCGGTGCAGTAGCCCATGAGCAATCGGCCATTGTTCAGGAGAAACCCCACGGGATCCGCTGTGTCATGGGAGATCGCATAGGGATGGATCTGAAAATCCTGAAAGACGAAGGTCTGCCCCGTAACAAAGGCATGGCATTGGTGGAGGTTATCCAAGACCGGCCCGGCCGCGGCCAGGGTCGCTTCGTTGATAAAGACCGGCAACCGGAAGCGGCGGGAGAGGATCGCCGCGCCCTTGACATGATCGCCATGCTCGTGGGTGATGAGGATACCGGACAGGGTCTCCGCGCCAACCCCGATCCCGGCCAGCCGATGCTCGATCTCCTTGCCGGAAAACCCGGCGTCGATCAAAAACCGCGTCTGCCCGGACTCGACAAAGGTCGCATTGCCCTTGCTGCCGCTGCCCAAAACACAAAAGCGCATGGATCACCAGGAAAAAGGTTAAAAGTTAAAGGCGAAAGGCTTTCGTCTTTCTGTCCGCCTGGGCATAGTCCTTTCTCCTTGCCCCTTTAGCCTTTTACCTGCCCTAGGCCCGTATGGCCGAAGCCGCCATCCTGACGGAGGGTTTCATCCAGCCTGTCCACCGCAACCACCGTGGCCCGGCAGACCGGGGCCAGCACCAGCTGGGCGATCCGGTCACCCCGGTGGATGGTGAAAGGCTCGCGGCCAAGGTTGATCAAGCCGATCTTCACCTCGCCCCGGTAATCGGCATCAATGGTGCCGGGGCTGTTAACCACGGTGATCCCGTGCTTGATGGCCAGCCCGCTCCGGGGACGCACCTGCAACTCATAGCCCGGAGCCAGGGCCACGGCAAAGCCGGAGGGGAGCAGACGGATCTCGCCCGGCCCGATCACCACCGGCTCAAGCACGGCTGCGGCAACATCCATGCCCGCGGCCAGCTCGGAATGGTAGGTGGGCAGGGGCAGATCGGCATGCGCTGCCGGATCGAGCCAGGACAGGTGGATAATATGTGTTTCCTTGCTCTGTGTTTCCATCATCTTCTACTCCAAGTCGAGAGGGTGCCAATCAACATCCTTTGCCTTCAACGGGCCAAGAACCGTGGCGAACAGCGGCTTACTGAAAAGTCGCCCGGCCAGGTCCGAGATATCCTCCGGTCGCACCTGGTCAAAACCCGCGGCAACCTCGTCAAAGGAGACATAGCGGCCAAAGGTCAGCTCATTTCTGGCGATTCGGGTCATCCGGGACTCCATGTTCTCGGCGGAAAGAAAGATCCCGGCCTTGGCGTAATCCTTGGCCCTGGCCAGCAACTCTTCGGAAACACTGTTCTGGCGCAACCCCGTAATCTCCTTGGCGACCAGCGCCATGGCCTTGTTCACCACCGTGGGGTCGACCCCCAGATAAACGCCGAGATAGCCGCTGTCGGTGAAGGAGGAGAGATAGGAATAGATGGAATAGGCCAGCCCCTCTTTCTCGCGCACCTCCTGAAACAGCCGGGAACTCATGTTGCCGCCGAGAAGCACATGCAGCAGATAGAGGACATAGCGCTCAGGCGCCACCAAGGGCAATCCGTAGGTGCCCAAGACCAAATGCGCCTGTTCCAGGTTCTTCTTGTGGAGCTTACGCACCGGGGCAAGCGGGGTGGGCTGCCGACGGCGACTGTTTCCCCTGTTGAGTCCGGACAGATTGCCCATCTGTTTCTGCCAGAGATGACAGAACCGTGCGTGATCCACATTGCCCGAGGCGGCGATGACGATCCTCTCCGGCGTGTATTCACTCCGCATATACTCCCGCAGGCTGGTGGAATCCATGGCCGCCACCACCTCACGCCGCCCGAGAACCGTATAGCCCAGGGGGTGTTCGCCCCAGAGGCTGCCGGTGAACAGTTCGTGGATGCGGTCATCCGGGGTGTCTTCCACCATGGATATCTCCTGGAGCACCACCTCCCGCTCCCGGACCACCTCGTCCTCCTCGAAAAGCGAATTCAGAAAAATATCCCCCATCAGCCCGGCAACCCGTTCCACCTGATCATCCAGAACCGTGGCGTAATAGGAGGTGGTCTCGCCGGAGGTGAAGGCATTGGACATCCCGCCCAGAGTGTCGAACTCCTGGGCAATCTCTTGAGCCGTCCGGCTGGGCGTGCCCTTGAAGAGCATATGCTCGACAAAATGGGCGCTCCCGTTGTTGTGGGGCTGCTCGTCCCGCGCCCCCACATCCACCCAGATCCCCGCCGAAACCGTGCGGGAGGGAATCTTTTCGGTGATGATCCGGATGCCGTTGTCGAGCACGGTTTTCTGGTAGCTGTTGGCCACGATCTTCCTTACAGGTTGGGGTGGATACGGAAAAGGGGAAAGAGGGCCGCGCCCTCCTTCCCCTTGGAAGAATCACAAATACATACGACGACGGATCAGGAACCCGACTCCTCCTGGAGGACAGCCTTGCGGCTCAGGCGGATCTTGCCCCGCTGGTCGATCTCCAGCACCTTGACCCGGACCTCGTCGCCTTCCTTGAGAATATCGGTGACCTTCTCGACCCGTTTGCTATCAAGCTCGGAAATATGCACCAGGCCGTCAACACCGGGCATGATCTGCACGAAAGCGCCGAAATCGAGGATCTTCTGGACCACGCCGTCGTAGATCCTGCCAATCTCAGGGTCGGCGGTGAGCTCGTTCACCTTGGCAATGACCTGCTGGGCGATCTGGCCGTTGGGCGCGAAGATCGTCACCTTGCCCGAATCCTCGACATCCATCTTGATCCCGTAATCGGCGGTGATCGACTTGATCATCTTGCCCCCCGGACCGATGAGGTCGCGGATCTTGTCGGGATTGATCTGCAGGCTGAAGATCTTGGGCGCATGCTCGGGCACCTCTGTTCTGGGCTGCTCGATGGCCATCTTCATCTTCTCGAGAATATGGAGACGACCGCCTCTGGCCTGGGCAAGAGCGCTGGTCATGATCTCCTTGGAGACGCCTTCGATCTTGATGTCCATCTGCAGGGCGGTGATGCCCTCGTCGGTGCCGGTTACCTTGAAGTCCATGTCGCCGAGATGATCTTCATCACCCAGGATATCGGAGAGGATGACGATGGTCTCCCCATCCTTGATCAGACCCATGGCCACGCCGGAAACAGGCTTCCTGATCGGCACGCCCGCGTCCATCAAGGCGAGACTGCCGCCGCACACCGTGGCCATGGAGGAGGAGCCGTTTGACTCCAGAACCTCGGAAACGATCCGCACCGTGTAGGCGAAATCATCGTTTTTGGGCAGCACGGCCGCAAGGGCGCGCTCGGCCAGGGCGCCATGCCCGATGTCGCGGCGGCTGGGGCCACGCATGAAGCGGACCTCGCCCACGCAATACGGGGGAAAGTTATAATGCAGCATAAAGGGCTTGAAGGACATGCCGCTCAGGGATTCAACCCGTTGCTCGTCCTCGCCGCTGCCCAGGGTGGCGGAAACCATGACCTGGGTCTCGCCCCGGGTAAACAGGGCGGAGCCATGAACCCGCGGCAGGGCCGCGACTTCGCAGTTGATGGGGCGGATCTCGTCAAAACGGCGGCCGTCGATGCGGCACTGCTCCTTGACGATCCGGTCGCGCATCATGGTCTTGTTCAGGGAATGGAGATGCTCCTTGGCCTCCTTGAGGCTATCGGCATACTCTTCGCCCAAGGCTTCGAGGACTTTTTTCTGCAGCTGATGGTAGAGCTCGCTGCGCTGCTGCTTGTCGGCCATGGTGATAACCGCCTGCATCTCTCCGCGGGCCAGCTCTTCCACCTTGGCCTTCAAGGCCTCGTTGACCACCGGCGGGGTAACCGCCATCTTGGCCTTGCCCACCGCAGCCCGCATCTCTTCCTGCATGTCCAGGATGGGCTGCAACGCCTTGTGGCCATAAAAAATACCCTCAAGCACCTCGGCCTCGGAGAGGCTGTCCGCCCCGCCTTCCACCATGACCACGGCGTTTCTGGTCCCGGCCACGATGAGGTTCATCCGGGATTTTTCCCACTCTTCCGGGGTGGGGTTGAGCACATACTGGCCATCAATGTATCCCACCCGCACACCGGCAACCGGCGCGTTGAAGGGGATGTCGGAAACGATGAGGGCGCAGGAAGCGCCGATCATGGCCAGCACATCGGGATCGTTTTTCTGATCAGCCGAAAGAACGGTGGCGATCACCTGGGTTTCATGCTGATAACCCTTGACAAACAGGGGGCGCAGGGGCCGGTCGATAAACCGGGCGGACAAGGTTTCCTTGTCGCTGGGCCGTCCGATTTCACGCCGGAAAAAGCTCCCCGGAATACGGCCCACCGCATAAAAACGCTCCTGATACTCCACGGTGAGGGGGAGAAAATCGATTTCAGCCTTGGGATCCTTGGCTGCGGTGGCCGTAACCAGCACCACTGTTTCCCCGTAGGTCACCAGGGCCGTGCCGTTTGCCTGTTTTGCCAAACGCCCGGTCTCAATACTGAGGGGCCGTCCGCCAAGATCAATCGTTACTTTTTTGTACATATACTCTCCTCTGACAACCGCCCCTTCCCTTGTCGGCAGCAACAACGCACCCGGCTCTACGCCGGCGGATGCTATATCATTAACCGCTATGAAAGGTGGTGTCTTCGCTGCCCCAACCGCACGCGGAAGCGGCGATCTTAATTGCACAGGGGCAAAAATGGAGCCACCGCCGTAACCAGGCGGTGGCTGTTATCGCATCTTACTTTCTGATGCCAAGCTTTTGAATCAGGTCACGGTACAGGTCAACATTTTTGTTCTTGAGGTAATTCAGGAGACGCCGTCTCTGGCCGACCAGCTTCAGCAGCCCGCGGCGGGAATGATGGTCTTTTTTGTGCTCCTTGAAATGCTCGGTCAGATAGGTGATCCGGGAGCTCAACAGGGCAATCTGTACCTCGGGCGAGCCGGTGTCCTTCTCGTGATGGGCGTATTGGGTGATAATCTCTTTTTTCTGTTCCGCTTGCAGTGTCATGACATCCTCGTGCACTAAAATTAATAATTCGGGAGATCGACAGAATTTCACAACCATCGATTCCTAATTGGGTACGCTTCTTAATAAATGATCCCTGCGCCAATGTCAATTGAATGTCGTTGCGTGCTTTTTCCCCCGGACGGTGATCATTCTGCCGGAGACAGCACCGCCAAAACCTCTTCCACGGTCAAGACCTTGGCCAAAAGCGCCTGGCGCGCCGGGACGGGCTCCTGCAACAGGCTACCATCCATGGCGTTTTCGACGCCAAACGGGCCGCTTCCCAAACGCCGCAAGACGATAAGATGGGCACCGCAACCGAGCACGCGGCCGATATCCGCGGCCAGGGTCCGGATATAGGTGCCCTTGCTGCAATCCACCTGGATGCGCAGGGTATCAACCCCGGCCTCCAAAAGCTGCAAACGCAGGATCGTTACCGGCCGCGGGGCCTTTTCAATGATAATCCCCCGCCGCGCATAATGGTACAGGGGCTTGCCCTGGTGCTTGAGCGCTGAAAACTGGGGAGGGGTCTGCATTTGCTCGCCCAAAAAACCGGCCAGGCATTGCTCCAGCTCTTCCCGGGAGAAAGCCCTGACTGCATGTTGGGCAATAACCTCTCCCTCAAGATCCTGGGTAGCGGTTTCAATGCCAAGCTTGAGCACCGCCTCGTAGCGCTTGTTCCCGTCCATGAACCGGGAGATGAGGCGGGTGGCCGGGCGGCCGACACAGATAACCAGCAGGCCGGAGGCAAAGGGATCAAGGGTGCCGGCATGCCCCACCTTCTTTATGGACAAAGCCCTCCGCACCAACTGCACCATCCGGAAGGAGCTGGGCCCCACCGGCTTGTCCACCAAAAAAATACCGGCCTCAAGGGCCGGTTCGGCAGGGGGTTTCTTCCCAAGCGAGGCGGCATGCGCCTCGCTTGGCATGTGCGACAGAAGTTCCATTTTCTTAACGCGTTACCAGCGGCAGCAACTCAACCAGCAGTTTTTCCCGCACCTCGTCAATGGTTGTATCCGGCAGTTTAAACCCTGCCGCATTGCGATGGCCGCCCCCGCCAAAGGCGGCGGCAACCTGGGCCACATCATACTCGGTGCCCTTGGAGCGAAGGCTTACCGAAACAAGCCCCTTCTCGGTCTCTTTTAAAAAAGCTGCCACCTTGACGGTATCCAGGGAGCGCGGGTAATTGATAAAGGTCTCCGCGTCCGCCTGGGTGGTGCCGGTTTTGATAAAAACCTCCCGGGGCGCCGCGATCATTGCCAACCGATCATCGGCATGCAATTGCAGTGAATCGAGCACCAACCGCATGAGATTGAGACGCTTGACCGTGAAATTGTCAAACAGCTTGCCGGAAACCTCCGCGGGTTTTACCCCTTTGCGCAGAAGCTCGCCTGCGATACGGAAGGTTTCAGCAGAAGTCGAGGAATATTTAAAGGAGCCGGTATCGGAAACAATGGCCGCATACAGGCAATAGGCTGATTCAAAGCTCAGCTCGGCGCCCATGGCCTCGGCCAGATCATAGACCATCTCGCCGGTTGAAGCCCGGTCCGAGGCAATCCACCTCAGATCGCCAAACTCCCGGTGGCCGACGTGATGGTCCACAACCATGAAGGGATGGACGGTCAACAGGGCATCCATGGCCGCGCCCAGTCTGTTGCAATCACCACAGTCAAGGGCAATGGCGCAGTCAAAGCCGTTCAGGGCCGGAAGCAAGGACTCTATCTCCGCGCTGCCCGGCAAAAACCGGTACAGGTGGGAAACCTGATCCTCGCCGTAGAGAAAAACATTCTTGCCAAGGGAACGCAGGATGTTGCCCATGGCTATCTGCGAACCGAGGGCATCCCCGTCCGGGTGGATATGGGTTGCCACCAGAACGTTTTGAGCCGCGTTCAGGGTGCGAACAATCTCGTCACGGGGATGATCCATCTTCTTGTGCTATCTCCCTGAGCAACTGTTCCATTTCAGCCTGCTTCCGGCCGGCAAGGTCCAGCCGGAAATCCAGCGCCGGAACATGCCGCAACTCCAGCGCCTTGGCCAGACTGCTTCTGATAAAACCCTTGCTGCTCTCCAGCCCCTTGGCAACATCCTTGGGGTCTTCATTACTCAATATACTATACAAAACCCTGGCATGTCCAAGATCATCGCTCATCTCCACCGAGGTGACGACAATATTGTACAGGCGAGGATCCTTGATTTTCCGTACCAAGAGCGAGGCAATCTCTGCCTTGATGGCGTCCCCCACCCGGATCGGCCGCCTTTTCGGGCCTGTCCGGCTGAGACCGGCAGGAAGGCCGAACCGCGATTTTGCTTTTCCGGCCGCCATTACAGCTCTCTCTCAACCTCTTTCAGGACAAAGAACTCAAGCACATCGCCGATCCTGAGGTCGTTATAGTTGGCAACCCCGATACCGCACTCATATCCGCTCTGCACGTCCTTGACATCGTCCTTGAAACGCCGCAGGGAGGCAAGCTGGCCGGTAAACGCCACCACGCCTTCCCTCAGGACCCGCAGCTTGGCGTTGCGCTCGATCTTGCCGTCGGTCACATAGCAGCCGGCAATGGTGCCGACCTTGGGAACCTGATATGTTTCCCGGACCTCTGCCGCGCCGATGATCTTTTCCTCGAAACGGGCGTCAAGCAACCCGACCATGGCCTTTTTGATGTCATCCAGGGCATGGTAGATAACGTCGTAGGTGCGGATATCCACCTTCTCGTTCTTGGCGAGCTCCTGCACCTTGGCGGAGGGCCGGACATTAAAGCCGATGATAAAGGCATCCGATGCCGCGGAGAGCAAGACGTCCGAGTCGGTTATGGTGCCGGTGCCGGCATGGAGGATCTTGACCTTGACCTCATCGGTTGCCAGATCCTCTATGGACTTACTGAAGGCCTCCAGTGTCCCCTGCACGTCGGCGCGCAGGGCGACCCGCAGCTCCTTGACGTTTCCTGCCTGTAATTTATCAAACAGATTTTCCAGGGAAATCTTGGTGGTTGTGCCCAGTTCGGCTTCGCGGCTTTTAAGCTGCCGGTCGGCGCTCACGCTCCGTGCCCTTTTTTCATCGGGCAGAACGACAAATTCATCACCAGCCCGCGGCACTCCGCTCAACCCCTGGACCTCGACGGGGATGGCCGGTCCGGCCTCCTTGACGCTTTCCCCGCGGTCGTTGGTCAGAGAGCGCACCTTGCCGTAGAATATTCCGGCGACACAGGCATCGCCGACCCGCAGGGTACCCTGCTCGACCAGAACCGTGGCCACAGGGCCGCGTCCTTTATGGAGCTGGGCCTCGATCACATGCCCCTTGGCGCGCCGATTGGGATCAGCCTTCAACTCAAGAATTTCCGCCTGGAGATGGATGTTTTCCAACAACTCGGCAATGCCTTGCCCGGTTTTGGCGGAGGTTTCACAGAAGATGGTGTCCCCGCCCCATTCCTCGCTGACCAGATTCAGATCGGCCAATTCCCTTTTCACCCGCATGGGGTCGGCATCGGGCTTGTCAATCTTGTTCACGCAGACCAAAATGGGAACCTTGGCCGCCCTGGCGTGGTTCACCGCCTCGCGGGTCTGATCCATGACCCCGTCATCCGCGGCGACGACCAGAACAACGACATCGGTCACCTGGGCGCCACGGGAACGCATTTCCGTAAAGGCCGCATGGCCCGGGGTGTCAAGAAAGACCACATCCCCCTGCGGGGAGCGGACATAATGGGCGCCTATATGCTGGGTGATGCCGCCGGCCTCGCCGGCCGCCACGTCCGTTTTCCGGATGGCGTCCAACACCGAGGTCTTGCCGTGGTCGACATGACCCATGACCGTGACCACCGGCGGCCTGGGAAGCATCTCCCCGCCGCCTTCCTGTTCTTCCAGATTGAGGATGGTCTGTTCCTCGGTGACCCCCTGCTCGACCTCATAACCGAAATCAGAGGCTACCAGGGTCGCGGTATCGACATCAAGAGCCTGGTTGATGGTGGCCATGACCCCCATCCCCAACAATTTGGCAATAAGCTCGCCGACCTTGAGGCCCATCCGGTGGGCAAGATCACCGACCGTAATGGTTTCATGCACCTTGATCCGCTTCTTGATCGCCTTTGTTTCCGAGACCTGCTGGGAAATACCCTGGCGCTTGCCTTTCTTGCCGCCGCTCCGCAAGCTGCGTCCGACCCGCAAACCGGCGGGGATTTTTCCGCCGAGCGCATCATCAACATCCTCGATATCTATATCCGCCTGCCGCTGACTGCGCAGCGGGGCCTTTTTCGCCCGGTCATGCTCGGTGGTCTCGGTGGTGAACTTAACAAACCGTTTGCCCTTTTTCCCCTTGAGCGCATCGCCCTTTTCGCCTTCATCCTTGGCGGCGGGAACCTCGGCAACAACGGGCTTTCCTTTTACCGGCTCGGGTCTTTTCGCCGGCCGGGGCGGGAAGGTGCGGGGTGGGGCTGGCGGCGGGATGACAATGGCCGCCCTCTTGATCACCCGGGCAAAGCCCTTGCGGTGCGGCTCCTGCACGAAGGGCGCTTCCTCTTCCAGTTCATCCTCGGCCATCCCTGCTCCGGGGACTTCTTCCTCTCCGGCTGCCTTAACAACAACGGCAGGCTTTATTTCCTCTTCCGCAAGCGGAACGGACACCTCCGGTTCTTCCTCGCCTTCGGAACCTGCAGCCATCACCGGTTCGGCAACCTCGCCCGGCCCGGCTTCTTCGCGTTCCGCAATATCCGCCGCCCGGTCCGCCCCAGTCTCTTCCCTCTCTTCCTCCGAAACGACAGGCGGCTTCGGCCTGGCTACCGCTTCCTCCGCCGGGGGCACTTCAACCGGAACGGTTTTGGTTCTTCTGCGGATAATGGTTGTCCGCCCGGCGCCCTGGATCCTTTTTTCTTCCGTCCGGGTCTGTCCTATCCCGAGCCTTTGGCGGATATCCTGTGCTGTCTCGTCATCCAGAGTGGAACTGTGGGATTTAATGGCATAGCCCATCTCAATGAGGGCTGCCACCAAGTCCTTGTTTTCCATTTCCGCTTCCTTAGCTAACTCGTAAACCCTGATTTTTGTCATTGCTCACTCCCGAAGAGGTCTTGCA
>Ga0172380_10002864_pt1 | contig 25174 bp, 12 predicted proteins | sample Leawe162metaG_FD_119747 | JGI IMG/M metagenome (GOLD analysis project Ga0172380, IMG submission 119747) | Leachate microbial communities from a municipal landfill in Southern Ontario, Canada - Leachate well 162 metaG | ecosystem: Engineered > Solid waste > Landfill > Unclassified | place...
AAAGAATCTGTGTTATTGACGCTTCCGCCAATGATATCGGTTCTTTCGCATGATACCGTTCCCAGGTAAACCGCTGCGGTTAAAAAAGCATATAGTATTGTCTTTTTCATACTGTTAATATTTTTTATCTGCTACCAATGTGTTTTGCCGTTCCAGTAGAGAGTTTGAGCTATCAAAGCGTTTCTGCTGAGAATGGTTGAGCTGACCGGCCAGTAATATCCTTCCTGACGGTATTTGGCTGCCGGCATAAGGTGCGCGTTGGGAAAATAGTTATTACGCACCATATCGAAGTACAGGTGTCCTTCACCAAAAAGCTCTCCAAAGCGCTGTTGAAGCACTTCCTCCAGCAGAACATCCATAGATCCTTTGTAGTCCCCGATATGTGCACGGCGGCGGATGTCATTGACAATTTGCAATGCCTTGCCCGATTCGTTGTTCTTACAGTAAGCCTCGGCAAGCAGAAGCATTGCGTCGGTATAACGGAAAACGGGGATGTTGGCAACGGCAAAATAGGCAACGTATTCGTCCCATTTGCGGTATGTGTCTTCGGTAAAAAGAGCATATTTGGTAAGCCAGGTGACCTGTGTACGATCGTTTGTTACACTTCCCTGTGTGTCATTGACCGGATCGTTGTATTTGGAATCCCACGCACCAAAGAAAAGGTTGGGCCTGATATCACCGCTTTGTGTTTCAAAATCGTATTCGGGATAGAGATTTGCCTTCTGTGTGAAAGGAACAAAATCTATCTGAGTGGAACGGTCCTTGGTGGGATCTCCGTCGAACGGAGTCATTTTACAGGTATAGGCGGTAATTCCTCCTCCGTCTGCACGGTAGGATTCGTTCATATCGGGCGAGATGTTTATCTCAAAAACGGCTTCTGTGGAACCACCCCGGTACATGTTGACAACGGCATCGGGAGAGCTGTAATCTACATAAGTGTAGTTACCGTGTGCACGCAGATCTTCCAATGCACTTATGGCCGTGAGGAGGAACTGTTCGGGATCTACCAGCTTATCCCGTTTTGCAAGAAAATGCATCCACATATTCACGTGACCCGAAAGTGCCTGGGCAGATCCTTTGTTCGCAAAAATACCCCAGCGTGATGATCCCGGGTAGTCGTATTTGAGCTTTTCTACAGCCGTATTGACGTCTGCAATCACATTCTGGGCGATGACCACATCGTCGGTACGCGGGATCAATATGGGAGTGAGGTCGTTATTGATTACCTGGCTTGACGATTCAATCAATTCGCTGATATAAGGAGCGTTACCCCAAATTCTAAGGATGTTGAAATAGGTAAGTGCCCTCAAAAAATAGGCTTCTCCCAGTATACGGTCTTTTTCTCCCGTTCCAAAGGCGCTTGCAGGTATCTCTTCTACTTTGGCTATCACAATATTAGCCTGAGCAATCACCTTATAAAAGTAGCTCCAGTCGGACAGGCTTTCAATGCCCCGGGAACCCCACATCTTGTCTTCGTGTGAGGGATCGCTGTAAACTCCTACCGTATAAAGGTCGGAAGATGAGCCCCCGTTCCAGCCTCTTTTAATGAAACCGGTTGTGGCGTCTGCTCTTTCGTACCAGTTGGCCGCGCTGACCATAAGTCCGCGGTAGAGTGCGTAAACGCCCGACAGGCCTACTTCAGCATCTGTTTGTGTTTTCCAGAAGACTTCGTTATAAATGAGATCTATCTGCTGAGGTTCGAGAAAATCCTTACATCCTGCGAGCAAAAAGACCGTTAACGCAGTAAACAGAATTGTTATTTTTCTTTTCATTGCTTATTCATTTCATAAAGTTAGAATTGCAGTTGCACACCCAAAACGAATGTCTTGGAAATGGGGTAACCACTGCCGTTGTAAAAACCTGTACGCGAGATCATTCTCGGGTCGGGAACCTGGCTTGCCTTCCACATAAAGAGGTTACTGCCGGTAAGATTGACGTTTATGGCCCGCATTTTTATGGCGTCCACCCATTTGGCCGGCAGGTTATAAGACAGGGTGATGTTATCTATGCTCCAGTAATCACCCCGTTCAAGGAACATGGAAGACATTCTGAAAGAACGTGCCGATCCGCCGTCCATATAGTCTACGTAGATCATCGGATAATACGATCCGTCTCCCGGTTTGGTCCAGAACTTAGATTCATCGAATTGATACAGGGCATATTGGAAAAACTCCTGACTTGAGTCAAAACGGCTCAACTGCTGTTGCAGGGTGGAGTTGACAATCCAGTGTCCGAATGCGAACGATGTGTTGATCCTTACTGCCAGATTTTTGTAACGGAATCCGGTCTGAAGACCGCCTACGATCTTTGGTTCCGGAGTCTTGCCGGTAATGATCTTGCGGTCGGTAGTACTGTTGCTGCCGTCAACATAAAAGTCGCCGTTTACATCGGTAAATATGGGCATTCCAGGGAATATCCTTCCCTGGAGATTGCGCCCCAGCCCGGCATCGGCCCCGGTATACTGAAGTGCCCTGCCGGTGAATGGATCTACCGGAAGGTCCGAATAGTTATCCAGAGTGCCGGCATATTCATACATATAGTACTGAAAAGCAGGCGCACCTTCTGAAAAAGCATAGTATTCGTCTACGTTAATATAGTCTTTCCCGCCGTTCCCCATTTTGGCGATCCTGGTACGGTTGTTCCCTATATTAAGTGTCCAGTCCCACTGCACGGCACTCGTTCTTGGGAAAAGGTAAGTAGTCAGAGATACTTCAAAACCGTTGCTGATCATATCTACCAGGTTGGAAGATACCTTGTTGAATCCGACATAGGCCGGAAGGGTAGAGGTATACACAAGTCCCGAAAGGTATTTGGAATAAAGGTCTACGGTGGCGACTATCCGGTGATTGAACAATTCCAGGTCCAGACCGTAGTCAATCTCTTTTGAACGGCTCCACGAAAGGTCTTTATTGGCTATTTTGTCAAAATCCGAGACAAGAGAGAGCTTCCCACCGTATGTCTTGACATCCATTTTATTGCTGTTCATATAACCCAGCCCTCCGCTTATTGAGCTCAAAGCAATCAGGGAGTTATACTGCAGCAGCGGATCCCAGTAGATCTCGCCGGAACTTCCGAAAGAAACCCTGACCTTCCCAAAGTCAAGCCATTTTTTCATGGCACTCATCCATGGCTCTTCCGAAAAGGCCCAGTGTGTTTTTATGGACGGGAAGCTGGCCCATTTTTTATTGGATCCGAATCTCGAAGATCCGTCGTGACGGAACACCCCTTCAATTTTGTATCTGTTATTTTTGTAACCATACGAAACCATGGTGAAAAATGAAAGCATGTTGCTTTTTACCATATCGGAATAAGCATCAATGTCTTCTTTCTTGAATCCCTGCACTACTTTCAGATAATCCGACATCCCGTTGGTGGCTTCTACGCGTAATTGGTTGAGATCATTTGAATTTGCTTCCACACCTGCCAGGACTATAATGGCATGGTCACCGTTTTTTCCGAGTGTTGTGTTGAAGTTAAGCACCGAGTTGGCGTTCATGGACATGGTCATGCTGGCCGAGGAGTAGGCCACGCTCTTGTTATCGGTTGTTGCTGTTGAGGGAATGAAGTAGTCGCGTTTACCAAAGTCAAGTATGGTTGAAACCTGGTTGTCGAGTGTCAGGTTCTCCAGAAACTTGATGCGCAATGTTTCCCCGAGAGAAAGACTGTGTGACCTGTTTTTATTATAAGCGTCGCCCAGTTGCCCGCTCAGTTGCCTGAGTTCTTCAGGAGTCCGGTAAAACAGTGATGACGGGAGCTCTGTGGGTGAAGTAGGCATTGCCTTCATTTTGTCGTTGAGACCACCCTGGCGGTCGAGATATGAATACCTGATAATAAGCTCGTTGTGGAAATGTTTGTTCACATCGGTGACCAGGCTGGCGTTGAGGTTTGTGCGGGAAAGGCCGTAACCTACCAGTACTCCTTTTTCGTTGTAATGGCCGAGGCTGATTCTGTATGAATTACTGCTGTTTCCTCCTTCCATTGACAGATCGTAGTTCTGTGTACTTCCGTTCTGGTAAAACATATCCTGATAATCGTAGGCATTGTTGAATGCCGGATTGTATTTGTCGGTCAGAACGGCGGGCACGGCATAACCTAAAATTTCCAATAATGCCGCCTGCCGGACATCAAACCAGGGCATATTGCCGTAAAGGTTGGTAAGAGTCTGGTTGATGATGTTCAGTTTGGCTTCGCGTTCTTCCTGTCCTACATAAACAGGAAGTTTTGAAGGTTTAGTGATGAAACCGCCGTTAATTCTGGCAGTAACACGTGCTTTTCCACTGGTCCCCTTGTGCGTGGTAATGATCACAACCCCGTTGGCACCACGGGAACCGTAGATAGCGGTAGCTGCCGCATCCTTGAGGATGTTAATGGATTGAATATCCTGAGGGTTCAGCGAAGAGAGAAAATCGTTGTCTGTTACGTTGTATCCGGCAATATCCTGTAGCGGCATGGGAATACCGTCCACAATATAAAGCGGGTTGCTGATCCCCGTAATATCGTTTGAAGAAGACAGGGAGTTGTTACCGCGGATAACAATCCCGGTATTCGAGGCTCCCGGAACACCGCTTCTTGTAACGGTCTGAATACCTGCAGCCTGTCCTGCCAGCATTGAGGCAAGAGATACCGAAGTGTTGTGCTCAATGGCCTGCATGTCAATCTTGGCTACCGAGGCCGAGACATCCCGCATATTCTGTTTGGTATACCCGACCACAACAAGGGCATCAAGTTTTTGTGCATCGGGCTCCATAACAATTTCCATATGGTCTCCCGCTGCCTTTTCCACATTAATATATCCAAGATAAGAGAATACCAATACTGAACCTTCGGGAACCGTGATCTGAAAGTTTCCGTCTGCATCGGTAGTAGTATTGTAGCGGGTAGAGCCGCGTACAATGATATAAGCCCCCGGGAGCGGTTCTCCTATATCGTCGCGGACTGTGCCGCTTACCTTGACCTGTTTGTTTTGGGTCTGTAAAACAGGGATTTCTACTGCACGGACCCATCCCGAGGGACAAGCTGCGAGACCTATCGTACATACGGCAATCAGCCGCGCCCCGTACGACAAACCCCACCGGATCTTATTCCGTGAGTGTTGTTTTTGAGTTCTTTTAGACATAGATTAAGTTTATTAGTTTGTGTTCAGTCCTTTTCATTAATAACCGGAAACTCAGATATCCTGAGCGTGGTGCATCCGTAGGGGATCAGTGTCACTGTCTCTACGGGCAGATCCTCTGTTCCCAGTCCGTAGGTCATATTCCCGTACGGCAGCGGACCTGCCATATGGTTATACAGCTGCCAGGATGGGATTTCTTTGGCTTTGGCTTTTATTATAACAGGAGCCGATTCTGGGTTCCAATACCAGTCCGACACCATTTTTTCTTTATCGATGAGCACTTCGAACGCCCCGGAAGGATTTTTACGGTCGAACTTCATGAGTCCGTAATTCCATTTGGAAAGGGGATATACCTCCCAGTAAGTCTTTCCGTATATCGAGGCAGGATCCTCAAATTCCTTACGTACCCATTCTTCACCAATCTTAAGCGCAAAGACAAGCGGTCCGCGTTCTACGGAAACGGAGCATTCATACCATTCCTGTATACTTACTTCCATGGGCAGCGTCAGTTCAACTTTGTCGCCGTCCTGCCAGATTCGGTCAATTACGGCTATTGTCCCGGGGTCCGTATTGGAAACGGGTTCTCCGTTTACAGTGAGTAAGGCGCCTTTAGACCACGAAGGTATGCGCAGTTTTAACGGGAATATTGCCTTAGTGGTTTTGTCTTTATAATTCACTGTCAGACAGATATGACCATCCATCGGGTAGTGGGTGTCTTCCGTAATTTGCACTTCTGTTCCTCCGCAGACCATGGCCCGGACCTGAGAGGGGGCGTAGGTAAGAGCGGCGAGGCCTCCCTCGGGTGTCGCATACCAGAGGTTTCCGGTAAATTTTGGCCAGCCCTGATGCAGATTTGATGTGCAGCAGGGATATCCCGTCAGCAAACCGAATACAAGATCCGTCTCTCCGTGGTTAATGTCAAAATTATGGATGTTGCGTGTTACGAGAACCTGATTGGCCTGCTGGAAATACTGGCGTGAGGTGAAGTCGTCGGAGATCTGTGCCGGAAGTGCATTATAGGCGATTTTTTCAAGAAGATCTGCGTATTCTGTGTCTCCGGTAATTCTGATCATTTGTTCTAACGAATACATCAGTTCCACCGCCGTACACAGTTCAGAACCCTGTGTAGGATTGTTCCCGTGGAGTAATTCGTCGGCTCCAAACATACCATTGGGAATGCCATTGTAGTCACGGATATCCTGTAGTCCTTTTTTTACTGCATTGAGGTATTTTTCATCGGCCTGGACTTGCCAGTAGATTACAGGTTCTTTCAGTCCCTGGGCCAGGTTCACGCCGTGTATGGACGCCGTTTTTTTCATATTGTCCGTATCAAGGAAAATATGTGTATAATCTATACTCTGTGAGTGCAGAAGCCGTGCAAGATCAAGCAGCCACCCGTCTCCCGTGATGTTGTACAGCCACAGGACAGCCTGGAGGTTTTCGCAGGCGCGGTATTCCGCCCAGAAAGTCCAGTTACCCAGCGGAGTCTGCGGAAGTGTATTCAACTGATAGCGGAAGTAGTTAGTCATGAAGGAAATAACCCGTTCGTCCGCAGTGGCCGAATAATACTGGCAGAGGACCTTAAGCATGACCATACGCGGCCACCAGTCTTTTGAGTTGCTTCTTTGCACCCCTTTTTCATACGAAAAATCAGTAGAAGGGCCAAAGAAACCGTCTTCCCGCTGGCTGGACAGTGTCCATTCAATCCACGGTTGTACCTTTGACTTAAGGTCCGCGTCGTCCAGAAGGTATGCGAGCGGCAAAAGCCCGTCAATCCAATACGGGCCTCTTTCCCACTGGTCTCCGTCTCCTCCCAGCCATCCGTTCCGTATTCCCATTACCTGGGGATACAGTTCATCTAATGAGGATGTTATACCTGATCGTTGTCGTTCAAGCATCTCGAGCAGCCAACCTCTTGCCTGAATAGAGCCTAAAGGCAGTTCAATGTAAGGATTGGGCTGGAGGGGTTCCCGGTTAACAATGTACTGCGCTTGTGATTCGCGGGACCCCTCAGGTTCGGAATGGTTGCAGTAAGTTATCATAAACGTAAGAATTGTCAATAGAACTATTTTCATGGTGCAGGAAATGATGTTGTTACTCCTTATATTCAACCCATACTTCCATTTTGCCTGCCTCACGGTTATCCCAGGCGTAATAGGGGATGAATTTCAGAGTCTCCCCGTTTGCTGTGGCTTGAACAGTGGCTACTCCGCCCAACAAATCAGGTTCGAACGTTGTTGTAAATACAGTTGAAGATGTGATTTGAGCCCGGTCAAATTCCGGATTGTCGGTTTCTTCCAGACAGTAAATGATGGGTCCGCGCTGAACGGCTCTTCGTCCTGTATTTGCTTTAACACGCGGGTCGGCACTCACGGTACGGACAGGCATATCCATCCCGAATTCCACCAGGTCGCCTTTATTCCACAGGCGGGTTATTACCAGGTATCCTTTGTCCATGGTATATGCGCTCTCTTTACCGTTAATGCTTACTGAATAATTATTACACCATCCGGGGATCCTTAAGCGGAGTGAGAATTCAACTGCTTTTTGGGGGTTAACCGTGATTTCATCCCTGCCTTCCCATGGATAAAGGGTGTTTTGTATTATTTCTGTTTCTGTTCCGGCAAGGTTCACTGTGGTGCGACTTCCCACGTAAAGGTTAATCCAGAGAGTCTGGTCGGATAATGCATAAACATAGCCGCCAATCGAAGGTAAAAAACGTGTGATCTGGCTTGGGCAACAGGCTGTCCCGTACCATTCACGACGGTGATGGTCTCCTTTTGAGTAAAGGGGGTTAACGTAAAAGAACCGGTCGCCGGACAGGGAGACACCTGCGAGTGCCCCATTGTACATAGACTTCTCCAAAATATCGGCATACTGCGACTCGCCGGTAAGCATGTTCATCCGCTGGTTCCACATAACCATCCCGACCGATGCACAGGTTTCGCAATAGGCCTCTTCGTTCGGAAGATCATAAGGCTCCGTGAAACCCTCGTTTGCCTGTGATGATCCTATCCCTCCGGTTATATACATTTTTTTATTTATTACATCGTCCCACAAGCGGTTTAACGCGCCTAAATAGGAGGTATCCCCCGTTGCAGCGGTATAGTCTGCCATGCCGGTAAACAGGTACATGGCCCGTACGGCATGACCGCTTATCTTTTCAAGTTCACGGACCGGTACCAGGTCCTGGTAATAATCCCTGTATTCATCATCCCATGTGCCTTTTCCCCGACCACGCTGTTCAAGTAACCAGTGTGAAAGCTGCAGGTAGCGATTTTCTCCTGTTGTGCGGTAAAGTTTGATAAGAGCGAGTTCAACTTCCTCATGCCCGGGCACCCAGTCCCGTTTGTCCGGTCCGAATGTGGCATCTATATGATCGGCGAATTTAATGGCAACATCCAGCAGGCTACGCTTTCCCGTCGCATTATAAAATGCTATGGCCGCTTCTGTGAGATGCCCGAAACAATACATTTCGTGTTTATCCATATCGGTCCAGCGGGCATTAAAATCTCCCAGGGTATAGAACGTGTTCAGGTATCCGTCCTTTTGCTGTGCCCCGGCGATTTTCATAATAATAGAATCCAATCTGGCTTCAAGTGCCGGATTCGGATTGTTCATGAGTGAGTAGGAGGCTCCTTCCAACATCTTGTACACGTCGGAGTCGTCGTAGAAGAATCCCTGGAAGACGCCCTCCTGCATGCCGGCAGCAATGGCAAAATTATCAATGCGCCGGGTCTCCGTTTCACATTGGCGGATACAGGCCGGAACCGTACCGATGGCATGTGTCATCAGGCGTGGTTGCCAAAAATTGTCTGTGACCTTAACCTGGGAAAAATCCACCGGTTTGTTCTTTTCTATGCCCTGCTTCTCCGCTGTGCAGGAAAGGAAAAACACTGCAATCAGCGACATGAGGAATCGTAAACAACAGTCTGGTTTCATTATTTGTAATTATTTAATTATTATATGTTTGTTTTATTATTTGCGGGGTACGGCAATACGCACCGTATTTTTTACATACCGTTCTGCAGACGGTCCAAACTGTACCTTAACTCCGGTAACCGAGTTACGAAGGCCAACGGGTTCTCCTGCTCCTTCTATACGTTCATATCCGTATGGAAGATAGAGTTCCAATATGTGTTCACTTCCCGGTCTGCCGGATACTTCCACTTCCAGCATATGGTCTGCAAAGGTTTGGCTGAGTACACGGAACCCGCCGGAGAGTTGATCCGTCCGGGGTACAACAACTGAAGCCAGTGCACACGGGCTTTCCCTGCATGTGATTTCTACTGTGCAGTTCCCTTTGTTTTTGACTGTAACATGCAATATCAAACTCTCTTCTTCGTCGGAGATTGTGTATTTTACCGGTTTCCCGTTAACGGTCACTTCCATGATGTCCGTCTTTGGCGGAAATACCGGAGCGAAAGCTATATCTGTTGGATTTGAGCTTACAAATGAGTAGGTGATCTTCCCCTGTTCCTTATGCATGGAAAAGCCGGTTGTAATGCTGCCCGTCATGAGTCTTTCCACTTTGAACGTTTTCCAGTCGGCGGGGAGTGCGGGAGAAAGAATCATACTGTTATGCAGGGCGTCCGGCTCGAATCCGAGCATACCTTCTACCAACGGCATAATGGCCATGGTCTCGGACCAGCACTGATGCAGGGTAATTCCGTTGTTGCGGTAAACGTCGCCGTTGATCACCTCGGGGATACGTCCCAGCGCAAAACCTTTGTAATTCAGTAAATTGTTGTAAAGCTGCGCGAATGCCTGGGTGTGAAGGCCGTGTTTATAACCGGCGAGCGAGGCCCATCCTGTAAAGAGAGGCCATACGTTTCTGGGACCGTAAGCCCCTTCTTCATCTATTCCGGATGTATCTGCGATGGTCCTGACACCCCAATCGGCAGACATTTCGGGCAATGCATATAATTTGACCATCTCCCTGGCACGTATTGAGTCCACGGTTTTGAAATATGCCGGTACGGCCGTAAGAATAAGCAGAGGCTGAGTGAACGTGCCGTCGTTCCGTTTACCGTAATTATAATATCCCTTTTCGTTCCAGAATGTTTCGAGTGTAGCGGTTACCCGCTGCACGTCTTTTACATACTGTATCTGTTTGCGGGTATTGCCGCACAGACCTGAAATATATGAGGCGTCCCGTAATGCCTGTGCCCATATCCCGCACAGGTAAAATTCCGTTTTTGATCCAAAGAGTTCACCGCCTTCCAGCCAGCCGTGTCCCACGTTGCTGATTTCAATAAGACCGTCTCCGTCTGTGTCCGTGGAATAGCAATAATCCATGGCTTTATGAATGGCCCGGATATGGGCTTTGGCGAATGAAACATCTCCCGAAGACCTTAGGTAGTGAGCCATTAGCGTAACAAACAAGGGTGTGGCATCCGAGGCGTCAAAATGAACAAAACCGCTGGTAGTCAGTTCGTGGTAGATCTTGCCGTCTACCTGCTGGTGTGCAATGAGTGTTTCCAGGATATGGCGGGTTGTTTCAAAGTCTCCCATGTTATTGAAAGCGAATCCGGACCATACGGCATCCCTGCCAAAGTACCATGCGTACCCGGGACGCCCGCTCACCCGGTGGCCTCCTCCCCAACCTCTTCTCGAAGAAGAATATCCTGCCATCAGGGAAGTCCCTATTCCGGGGGTGGAGGTAATAAACTGCGATGAACTGATAACTGCCCACCGGAATGCCTGGTTGAAAACAGAGTCGGGAGTAGTGATATTGATTACCCCGTCAAGGTAGTCTTTGTAGTACCCGGCAGCATCTTCGGCCACCTGACCGGGATTGGCTGCCGCTTTTGTATAAAGCGCTACCGTTTCCCGCTCACTTGTGCTTCCTGCCGATAGTATGATATCCAGCGCATTGGCGTCTGTCGTGTTGTATTCGACCGAACAGGCACATCCGGTCTGCTCTGTGGAAACGTCCTGTCCCGCCTCCAGTACCCGTCCCGGCAGATTTGCTCCGGCAATGGATACGAATTCTTTGTTTTTATCGCTGACGATGAACGCATTCATTTCCTGGGACCATCTGTATATGACAGTTCCGAGTGCCGTTTCGTCGTATGGCCACATATACCGCAGGTTACTTGTGAAATCGGTGACAATACTGCTTACCTGGCTGCCGCTCCATTGGTAATGAATGACCGTCAACGGTTCGTCAATGGCCGAGGTTATGGTTTCGGTCAGCGTAAGGTCGCCAATACTGTAATGCCGTACTATGGCATGGGGATGTATTTCGAATAGGGGCTTGTGATCTGCCAGTGCTACCAGCTCGTCGGTTCCCTCTATTTTTATCCGTACCCGGTAGTCGCGAAGCGACATGAAGGGGTGGGTCCATATCTCGTCAATACCGGCCTGCTCAGGTCCCACTATCATCGTGCGTTTTGTTGCCAGATCAAAATAATGGTTTTCGGCAGGACGCGAAAGCATGTTTTCTGATTGTACAGGAATGCCCGCAACCGGCCTGGAAAAAGAAACTTTGGAATATTCGTCCTTTCCTGAGTATGATTCTGTGGTCACGGGAGAATAATCCCGGTATGTTTCGGGATTATCATTTTTTTCTCCGTTCATGTAACGAAGACAGTTTGTGGTGAACTGTTCCAGTATCTGAGTATGGAAATTGTCCTGTCCGTAGTACAGGCAACCTCCAATGGCCAGGATAGACCCTTTTCCATAAGGCGTTTCCCAAATGAGCTTTTTTTCAGGCCGGTTATAGATGTATTCCCACTGGGTGGCTATTACCCTGGCACCCTTTGCCTGCGGCATGTTATCTTCTGTATAGCCGTTCAGCCGGCATACATTATCTTCTTTTCCGTGCCAGGGGTAGGCTCCGCCGTAGAGCTTATCAAAAATCGGATGTCCCCGGTAGGAATGGAATCCGATTTTTCGTCCGAATCCATCGTCTATTGCCTCGTAACTGAATGTTTCTATCTCAGCGGGCTCAATGCCCCATGTATTAAGGAGCTTTACGGCGTCCATCGACAAAATGAGCGCGCCTCCCTCCGAAACATATTTTTTTATTTTTTCCCCTGCATTTATTTCGTTTACAGTAATATCTGCCGTATCGGGCCGGTGATACCATACCACATCGCAGTGCTCCATCCCGTTAAGGCTTTGCAGAGGGATTTCTCTAACCGATACAGTCCCGGTTTTATTTAACATGCCGGACATAGCTCCGAATTCTGTTTGCCGGAGCTCACTCCCGGGGACAATGATCCCCAGTATGATTTTAGGCTTAGATAAAGCGGTTACGGAAAGAAAAATGGTAACTGCTACTGTAATGATTATTGCTGCAATCTTCTTCATATAATGGATTATAGGCCCATCTGTAACTCTCTTTCATACCGGCGGGCCGCATTGTAATCCACAACATAGTACCACCAGTTATTCAGATGAAGGTCATTGGGGTCGGGGTTAATGCCTTTGAAGTGAGGCAGGTGACTAAAATACCATTTCATATAACCGTATTCAGTACTTTTCCATTCCGTACAGTTTACACGGCGGCTTTTATCTTCGGGTACGTTTGGGTAGTTAACCCACTCATCGGCATAGGTGTTTATATAGGATGTGTTATAATAATCATAATCTTTTACCCCGTTAGGCGGGAAATGGACCAGACCGATATTTGTGTTGCCTGCATCGAATTTATTATAGTTCAGTTTGTATCCGCAAAAGCGTTCCCAGCTGGTGAGTGCGGATTTGCGGTTCTTATTCTCGAAATTCCAGCCTCCGTAGACCTCGTTCATTATTGATTCCACGCGGTGACCGTAACTGTGCAGGGCAGACTCCACGCCTCTTTCGTAGTTACAGAACATTACAGACATGAGGTCCTTGCAGGGGGCTCCGGTGGATATTCCCGGTGAATTGAGCCAGAAGGCCCCTTGTCCCATTAACCGCGATTCGTACATTCCGCTGGCCGGGTGAGTGTAAACCCATACTTCCTGGATCTCGCCTTTATCACGCATTTCTCCCAATCCAAAATGTTTGGCCATGCCTACATAATCATACTCAATCCCTTCACCAATACCCGGTACGGGGCCGGTTCTGAAAATTTCGAGAACGTCATCCATGGTCAGATAGGTTGAATCGCTGGAGTGGAAGGAAAAGAAACGGTCCGACTCAAACTCGTGTACAATTACGTAATCCAGTACGCCGTGAGACACTTCTTCAAAATCGGCTTCATATTGTTTACATTGCTGGCGGGGGTCATTCCATTTAAACCCGTAACCCGGGGTGGTGCATACTTCGTGAAGCCTTCTGCCTCCGGTTCCCGGGACAATAGGGTCTTCATAGATTACCGCAACTTTTACTGTCAGTTTTTCTGCTACTCTTTCTTCATATGGAAGATCGCTGTCTGCTTTTTTACGGGTTACGGACATCTTTCGTGTGAAGTTCTCTGTCTGCTCATTCCCGCCGGCTGTTACGGTCCAGTAAACGTCTGCAGAAAGCCCTTTGCCTATGCCAAGTGTTCCCAGCTGAGAATCAAAATAGTCTGCCGTCATGACAAGCGGGTTGCCTGTGGCCAGGATGGAAACGCTGTTGGCAAAAGAGTTGTCGAGACTCAATTTTAGTTTGTATGAGTTGATCTTCTCTGCGGGTTTCCATTCAAAGGATATCCCCTGGCCCTTTCCAAGATCCAGGGTGCTGTTATCGGCCGGAGAGAGAAGCTCTATCTTCGGTTTTTGTTCCGGCTCCGGACTGGGGGCCGGTGTTTTTTTGCAGGCAGCATAAAGCGAAATGGCTGAGAAAAAAAGCGTAACGATAGATACCGTCCGAATTATGTAATATTTTTTCATTTTTTGTTGGGTTATTGCCTTGGTTATTTAAATGCAAATAAGGCAAACCTTAAGAGACAGTAGCTATGATTTTCGTTTCAAAAAATGAAAATATTGTATCGAATGGTTCCGGGCGGCTTTTATTTCACAAAATCTTTGGGCAGGACGCCAAATTGTTTAAAAAAACATTTAGAGAAATAGGAGGAAGATTTGAAACCCACAATAAATGCAATCTCATTCACGCGGTATTCTTTCTGACGCAGCAGTTCAGCCGCTTTTTTAAGTCTGATTAGTCTTATGAAGTCGTTGGGCGTTAGCTGCGATATGCTTTTCACCTTACGGTAAAATGTAGCCCGGCTCATATTCATGGACGAGGCCAGTTTGTCTACGTCCAAGCCTACTTCTTCTATATGCCGGTCGATGATCTCAACTACCTGATTCAGAAAATTCTCATCTGCTTTCGAATGGGTGATCGTGTCCAGAGCTACTTCCGGGGAGTGTTTGTATGAGTCGGCTATTTTTCGCCGGCTTTCGAGCAGATTTTCAATTCTTGCCTTTAAAAAATCGGAGGAGAACGGCTTTTCTATGTATTCGTCCGTCCCGGTTTTCATTCCTTCGAGCTTTGACTGTATGGATGTTTTTGCCGTGAGCATAATAAAGGGAATATGGCTGTATCTCAGATCTTCCTTTACTTTATGGCACAGTTCCATGCCGTCCATATCGGGCATCATAATGTCAGAAATAATAATGTCTACATAGTTGTTCTCCAGCAATTCCAACGCCTGTATGCCGTTACTTGCACGGAGTACATTGTAATCGGGCTTTAGTTGCCTGGCTACGAAAGAAAGAAACTCTTCATTATCTTCCGCAATCAGCACGTTTTTCCTTTTGCGAAGACCCATTTTTTCTTCCATGCGCGGTACATCGGCCTTGTTATTTTCCTCTGGATTAACAGTGTTTTCTGAAGAAGGAATGACAAAAACACGAGGCTGGCAAACAGGAAGTTCCGCAATAAACAGGGTCATGCCTTCCGGACTGGAGCCAAGGGTGAGCGATCCCTTGTGAAGCTCGGCAAGGGACCGGGCAAATGGTAATCCAATTCCCGATCCGTGTGTTTTCTCGTCAAGACGAAAGAAGGGCAGGAAGATCTTCTCGGAAAATTTGGGCGGAATGGTATCTCCGTCGTTTAATACGGTAACCCTGAATTGCTTTTCGCCCGGGAAGAGTGAAATTTCAATTTTCTGCGACGCATGATTGAGAGCGTTGCTCATGAGGTTGCTTATCATCTTGGTAAAAATCTCTTCATCCACATGGGCATAAAACGGTTCGGGCGGCATTATAATAGAAAGGTCAATACCTTTTAACGTTGCTGAAGGCATGAAACGGGCCGCTATATCACGGATAATTTTTGATATGTCGGTATGGGAAAAATTTATTTCCAGGCCTTTGGCTTCGGCTTTCCGGAAATCAAGCAGTTCATTGACAAGCTTTAGCATGCGGTGGGCGTTATCGGCTATTATGGATAGATTTTCCCTATCCGGATCGCTTTTCCTGGTATTCTTCATAACCTCTTCGAGAGGCATGGTAATGAGACTCAAAGGTGTTCTTATTTCATGAGTTATCCTTGTAAAAAACTCAATTTTAGCGTTGTACAGTTCTTTTTCTTTCTGCTCTTCAAAGTCACGCTGACGTTGTTCATTACGCTGTTGTATTCTTCCGGAGACAAGTCTGAAAATGAGACAAACTGCGGCAATGCCGGCAAGCACATAAAAAATATATGCCCAAAGGGTTCTGTAAAACGGGGGCAGCATTTCAATTGCGAGGGTTGCTCCCTGTTCGTTCCAAACGCCGTCACTGTTCGAGGCCATGACCCTGAATACATAAGTGCCGGGATTCAGATTCGAATAGGTTACAGTTTTTGATTTTGTGTAGATCCAGTCCTTATCCCAGCCTTCGAGCCTGTAAGCGTAGGAACTTTCGCCCTGCGCTACGTAGCTCAGGGCAGCGAATCCCAGGCTGAAAGTGGATATGCCGGGTGGGATTTTTATGTAATCTGTATGTGTTATTGCTCTTTTTAGCAGGGGTTTCTGGCCGGATCCCACCTGTACTTCTGTGTTGTAAACCTGAAAGCTGTTAATAACAACCGGAGGTACCGTCTGGCCGGGCTTCATGTCCCCGGGAGAAAAGGCTACAAAACCACGGATACCTCCAAAGTACAATTTGCCATCATTTGCGCGGAATCCCGATTTATAATTAAACTGATCGCCGAGCAGCCCGCTGGCATAGGTAAACCGGGTGACCGAACTGTCCCGGTCAAGGCGGAACAGACCTTTATTGGTACTGCCCCAGATACTTCCGTTGTTATCTTCAATTAAACGGTATATTACGTCGTTAGGGAGCCCGTCACGTGAGGTCATATGGCCGGCAAAAGTGTCGTTCTCTCTGTCGTAATAGCAGATCCCCATACCATCGGTCCCGGCCCATAATCTTTGCCTGCTGTCAATAAGCAGGCAGGAAACCATTTTTCCCTCGGCACTCCTGTCCCGTAATAAGTATGGATAATGGGCCCATTTTTGCGGTATCGGGTCGTATGAGAAGAGGCCGTCACCAATGGTTGCGAACCATATTTTTCCCCATTTGTCTTCAACAATGTCATTGACCTGGGCATTCAGTGAATCGGGCAGAATGCGTTCAAAACGGTCGTTCCCGGCAAGGTATGTATACAACCCGTTCATTGTGCCTATCCAGATGGTTCCCGAAAAGTCGCAGTATATGGAATAGATGTTATTATTTTCCAGCGCTCCTTTTTCTTTAGAACTTTTATAGGAACGAACGGCCATTGTTTGCAGGTCAATCACATACAGTCCTTCGGCAAAAGTGCCTACCCACAGATTGCCTTTGTGAAACATCAGGGCATGAATGTTTTTTGCCGGTATAAATCCGCTTTCGAAATGCTGCTTTACAGGGTCGAACCGGTTTAGGCCGGCATCCTCGGTGCCGATCCAGATATTTCCCCTGTCGTCCTGGCAAAATTCACTGATACTTTTACCGCTGACAGAGTTCTTACCCAGGGCGGGATAATATTTTTCGAATTTTGAAGACGATTTTCCAATATAATTTACTCCGCCGAAAAATGTTCCTATCCAAATGCCGCCTTCGTTGTCCTGGCAGATGGAGTGGACCGCATTATCAGATAATGAATAAGGATCGCTGTATGTATGGAGCAGATTTTCAGATATCCCTGTTTGCGGATTGTATATATAGACGCCTGTTTCTGTGCAAAGCCAGATTTCGCCTTCTTTGCTTTGCATTATTTTTCTGACAAAAAGGTTTTGTCCCCGGGCGTCTTTCTCCATAAACGGAGAGAAACGGCGGGTCCCGATGTCAAAGTATTGAGCACCGGCAGCCACTGTGCCTGCAATCAGGGTCTTTTCGTTGAGAAGAAAAATATCATTGATGTCGTTGTTGCTCAGCGTATTACTCTTCAGCAGATACTGTTCTGTACGGCCGGTTACCGGGTCCAGGCAAAACAATCCGTGTCCGTAGGTGGCTATCCAGACATTGCCTGTGGAATCGGTAATCAGACTGCGAACGTTGGACACGGGCAATCCGTCCGAGGTGAGCGTATAGTGTTTCATGTCGCCCCGGGGTCCGACACTGAAGACTCCCTGGTCCATAACGGCAATCCAGACAATACCTGACGGGTCTCTGAACAAATGGCGGGAAATTCCTTCTATGCGCGTTCCGTCCTGTGCGGCTGCTTCCAGTCGTGAGAAAGAGTCAAGTGCCGGATCGTAGATATATACACCGTTAATGGTGCCAATCCAAAGCTTTCCGGCACTGTCCTCAATCATTGAGAAAAAACCGTTACTTCCGACCGATCCGGGGTAAGCCGGATCTTTCTTATATATTTTAAAACTTTGTCCGTCGTAGCGGTTCAGTCCGTCCTGTGTCCCGAACCACATAAAACCCTGTTTGTCCTGTAAAATGCAGTAAACCATGTTTTGAGAAAGTCCGTCTTCTACCTGAAGACTTCTCAGGTAATAGGGCCTGTCTGCATATACCGGAGAAATGCTAAAGAATATGACAGCCATCGTAAGAATACGGAAAAAACGAGGCCGGAAACTGTTAAAAATTCGGGAAAGCATTTCTACAAGGTTGTGTTTTTACGGAGATAAAAGTATGTCTTTAGTTTTTATTATGCAATTTTTTCCCGATATAGAACACATAGCCGTAGTAGTCTTTGTACTTGTCGTATAAACGGGCTTCATGTCTTTCGCTTGCTACCAGATCTTCAGCTTTTTTATTGCCGGCGTGTTTTTTCAGGAATAATTCCTGGGCGGCCGCCTGGTGAACATAAAAATTATTTGTCCAGCAACAATCGGGTAGCAGGAAAGTGGCTTCGGGAATATACCCGGCTGCTTGCATCTGTGCAACTTTATTGGCTATAGTGTCTATCTGAGGGTAGGCATCCATCCAAAAGTCTTCTATCTCGGCAGGTCGTCCGGAAGTTAGCCACGAGGTTTCGGTGACGGCAACATAACCTCCTTCCTTCAGAAATTTTCGCCATTCGTTAAGCCCTCTTTCGTACCCCATATGGTATATGGCTCCTTCTGACCAGATCAGATCCAGTTCTTCTTCTCCAAACGGGAGAGCTTCCATAGTTCCCACAAGGCCTTTAACTCTGTCCTGAAGACCCAGTTTGCGTGCATTCTCATTAAAAAGATCAATAAAAACAGGGAAGAGATCTACTCCGGTTATCTGCCCGGAAGTGTGTTGTCCCAGAGTCATGGTTTGTCCGCCGGTCCCGCAGCCTATATCGGCAATGCGTGACTTGTCGGTAAGGCCCCGAATGAAACTTAAGGCTTTGACAGTGACTTCCGGACTGCCGGGGCCCTGTCTTTCCATAGAGGAAAAATATTCGCAAATAAGGTTAAAATCGAACTCGTGAATGGAGTAATTATTTTCGTTCATGATGTTTATTGGTTATATAAGGAAATAAAAATAAATTACTCAGAGCAACAGATTGCCTGAGTGAAAATTAAGGTATAATCCCGGCAGAATGCCAAAGATTATTTACCTCACCGAATCCTTATTCAATTTAGACATCCAACGTTTTTAGTGTTGCAAAGGTATAGTAAAAAATGACTTATAATTGCTTTTGGGCAATTTTGTCGTTTATTTTGCATAAGATTAGTTTATCTGAATTATGAAAGTAGCTATTGCTCAGATTGAAATCTGTCCGGGCCATCCGGACAGGAACACCCAAACCGTTATCCGTGAAATTAAAAAAGCAATAGAAGCGGGAGATGATCTGATTGTTTTCCCGGAAATGACCGTGCCGGGCTACCTGTTGGGAGACGAATGGGAAAACGATGCTTTTGTAAGGGACTGTTTCCTTTATAACCGGATTATATGCGAAGCCACAGAAGGTATTGCCGCCATATGGGGTAATATAGATCTCAACGAAAAACTCAGGAATGAAGACGGGCGAATAAGAAAATACAATGCCGCCTTTTTTGCCCGTGACGGTAAGATGCTGGGTGTTACTCATAAAACGCTTCTTCCAAAATACCGTGGTTTTGACGATGAGCGCCATTTTTATCCCGCACGCAAAGAAGCACAGGACCGGGGAGTGTCCGTCGATTCGCTCATTGAACCGTTTACACTGGTTTGCGGAAATGAAAAGCGGACGGTAGGTATTGTGATCTGTGAAGATATGTGGAGTGACGATTATTCTGTCAGCCCCGTAGAGGTACTGCTTAACAAAGGGGCCGATCTGATAGTGGACATTTCCTGCTCCCCGTGGACTTTGCGTAAAAACCAGAAGCGCCACTCTGTAGTACAGAACCGGGTAGGGAACAGAGATGTCTATTTTATATACTCCAACAATGTAGGCATTCAGGATAACGGTAAGAATATATTTCTATTTGACGGGAATTCTACTGTCTACGGAAAGGGCGGGGTCCCCGTAAAAGTGGCGGGCAGCTATACTCAGGAAACGGTTCGCACCATGCTTTGGAACGGGAAAGATCAATACTTAAAAATGCCTTCCGCCACGCCGGAAAAAGACATTGAAGAGTTATACGAAGGACTCCTTTTCGGGATTAAAAAATTTATGGAACGCTTTTCGTCTGGAAAAGTAGTCATCGGACTGAGCGGCGGGATAGATTCGGCTGTCGATGCCGTATTGCTTTCAAGGGCGCTGGGTGCGGAAAATATCTATGCCGTTAATATGCCCAGCCGGCACAATTCCGAAACAACGCGCGATGCGGCCCGGCAACTGGCGTTAAACCTCGGTATACATTATGCAGTGATCCCTATTCAGCCGGGAGTCGACAGGACGGTCAAAGATCTGGACTCGGCCGTATTTACACAGATGGACGGCAGCGGAATCACCACCCGGCTGGTACCGGAAGGGACGGTGCTTGAAAACATTCAGGCACGTGACAGGGGTTCGCGGATCCTGGCCGGCACCGCAGCAGCTCTCGGGGCCATTTTTGTAAATAACGGCAATAAGACCGAGACGGCCTTCGGGTACGCTACGCTGTACGGCGATGTAAACGGAGCCCTGGCTCCCATTGCCGATCTTTATAAATCCGATGTATACCGGGTGGGTCGGTTCGTCAATGCGCATGGCGAGATCATTCCCAATGTGATCTTTGATATTCCTGCATCGGCAGAGTTAAGTGAAGATCAAAATGTTGATGAGGGTAAGGGCGACCCGTTGTATTATCCTTATCATGATTTGCTTGTGAAAGCCTTCGTGGAATTCAGGATGGATCCCGAAAACATTTTAAGATTGTACATGAACGGCAGGCTGGCAGAAACACTGCGCTGCGATCAGGATCTTATTGACGGTTATTTCCCCGATGCAGCCCGTTTTATTGCCGATCTGGAACATAAATGGGGCCTGTACAAGATCAACTGCTTCAAACGGATCCAGGCTCCTCCCGTAATTACTCTGAGTAAACGTGCATTCGGGTATGATTTGCGTGAGTCGCAGAACGGAGTTCATTATACAAAGGCCTATCTGCAACTGAAAAAAGAATGTCTTATGTAGTTCTGTATTGCACGGGAGTCATTCCTGTGTGGTTTTTAAAGTACTTACAGAAGAAAGAGTGATCCGAAAAATTCAATTCATAGGCGATCTCCTGTATGCTCCTGCCCGAGAACTTTATCATGCTTTTGGCTTCCAGAATAAGGTATTCGTCTATCCATTCGGCTGCCGATTTGCCACTGTGGTTTTTTATCACCGAAGACAAATGCTTAGCTGTAAGACCCATTTTCCCTGCGTAGAAATAAACATTGTGCTCTTGTCGGTGGTTACGGTACAATAGATTCATAAACTGTTCAAAATGGCGTGTGGTTCTGTCTTTTGCGGGGTATTGATCTGCTACCTGCCTTTTTTCACGCTCCCAAATATTGACAAATAAATATACAACGGAAGATATCAATCCTTTGATAATATCCATTTTATACGTTTGGTCCGACATGTCCCATACGGTGCGGATAAGTTTCAGGTAACGGAAGACAATGATCAGCTCCTTATTGTTCATTTGCAGGCAGGGTGTCTCGTATATATTTAAATAGGAAGAGAATATCTTTTGCGGGTCTATCTGAATCCCCTGCAGAAACGCATCTGTGAGAGCGACCGCTCTGACCACCGATTCACTGCTATTCTTAATCTGCATTATGGAATCGGGCGTATACACAATGGCCATGCCTTTTGTCAGACGGTAGTCATTCAGGTTGATACTGACTTCGAATGAACCTTCAATACAAAAGATCAGAAAATATACATCCAGACGTGACGGATACTTAAAATATTCTGAATCTCCGGCTATTTCATCGGATATAAATAATTGCCCGCCCATGAGTATTCCCGGAAATATCAACGTAAAACCCTTTAGTTGTCCGACGGTAAAATGGGTCAGATCCTGTGTCATGGTATTTTGTATTTATTGGTAAAAATAAGAAAAAAATACCACAAATAACCCCATTTAGTCTATTAAAAACGCGAATATTATGTGAAATTTGCATAAGAATGGAAACGAAGGAAATATATCTTGTTACCGGAGCTGCCGGTCATCTGGGTTTCACTATTGTGTCGCAATTGGTGAGCGAGAACCTTCGTGTACGTGCCTTTGTCCTTCCCCAGGACAGCCTTGCGTCTAAATTGCCTCCCCAGGTAGAAATAGTATGGGGTAATGTCCTGAATAAAGAAGATATTGAGCGTTTTATGAAGGTGGAAAAGGGTATGGATGTTTATGTTATTCACTGCGCTGCCATTGTATCCATTACCGCAAAGTTTCTCAGATCGGTCTATGAGGTAAATGTTACGGGCACCAGGAATCTCGTGGACGCCTGCATGGAACACGGAGTAAAGAAACTGGTGTATATAAGTTCGGTGCATGCCATCCCGGAACCCCCAAAAGGGGTAATTACAAAAGAGATATCTGTCTTTGATAAAACAAAAGTGTACGGAATGTATGGGAAGACAAAGGCCGAAGCTACTCAGTATGTAATGGATGCGGCCAAGGAAGGATTGGACGTAACCGTTATCCATCCCTCGGGTATATGCGGGCCCAATGCCTATGCAGGAAATCATGTAGTGCAGATGATTGTCGATTGCTGGAAGGGCAGGTTGCCCATGGGGGTTCGCGGAGGCTTCGATTTTGTAGACGTAAGGGATGTGGCTGCGGGCGCTATTGCCGGTTGCCGGAAAGGAAGAAAGGGAGAATGCTATATCCTTTCAAACAGGTACATATCGGTTAGGGAGATCTTTCGGATATTCCATAACCTGACCGGTAAGAAGATCCCCTGGCTAACGGTTCCCATGTGGTTGGCTAAAGCGGTCGTTCCTTTTTATACTCTTTATTACAAGATCCGGAAACAGTTGCCGCTCTTCTCTCAGGTTTCGCTCTATATGTTAAGCAGTAACTCGTTGTTTTCCAACGAAAAAGCACGAAAGGAACTCGGCTTTGCGGTGCGCCCTTTTTCTTTGACTATGAAAGACACCATTGACTGGCTTAAACAGGAACATCGGTTGATCTAAAATGACTTAACTCTTGCGAAAGGTTAAAATCAAAACGGGGATACCCGAAAAACAAAAAGCGGGGTTCCGTTTGGCCGTTGCCGTAATTCCAGATGCTTTCATAATCTTTGGGATTTTCACCCAGCATTTCAAGCTGGCGCAGGTAAGCGCCTACCGATTTATTTTCCACAATGTAAATACTTCCCATTTTTTCTGTGACGGGGCTGTGCCGGCGATTGGAATCGTGTTCAAAACGCAGAATCCTTTTTCCCTCTTTTGTTATGCCCGCAATGCGAAAGGTCATACTTTTTCCTATACCGGGCAGGTTCAGTACATTTCTGTCTGTTGCCAGAAATGGCAGCCGGTTGTCGTTAAGGAAAGTTCTTATCTTATCTCTGAGCTGCTTACCGCCTGATAAAATGGCGCTCAGTTTCTGTTCCTGTATGGGCATGAGGCGTCCCAATTCTTTTTCTTCCAGGGATTCCTGAAGAGACCGGCTGTTGGGCGCAAAGACGGCATAGTTTTCCATGAATCCTTTCACCGAGAAGGAATAGTAACAAATAACGCCCAAACGGTTAAGGGTTCGGCGCAATTGTGCGGTGTGACCGCGACGGGATGACGCCACGGTAAAGACCAGCTGATTGGTAATGATCCAACCCGAGGCAAGTATTTTTGAAATGGCCGCTTTGGCTTCCGGAGTCACCTCCAGCGGCGTCTGAAAGTGGGTCTGTAAAATGAATTGCTTAATACCAATGGCCGAGGCTTTTTCTTTGAATTCCCTTAAAATATCAACCAGCTCACGGGTTATTCGCATGGGCAGGTAAGCTGGCAGTCTGGTACCCAGCCGGACCCGCTGGATCTCGGCATATTTTTCTCCGTCGGCTCTTGACAGGTTGGCCTTACGTTTTCGGGCGGCCATTTTGTATACGGCATCCAATATGTTTTTAAGCGTTTTATCCTGACTCATAAGAGCATCGCCGCCTGTGATAAGTATATCGCGAAGTTGGGCGTCCTCTTCAAAATAGTTCATCAGAGAACGCAGTTTCTGATTCCAGGTCTCTTTTGGCTTGAGCGCTTCTAAATCAAAATTAAAACGTTTACTCTGGAAATCATACATTCTTTGGCACGATGCGCATAAACCGCCGCAGGCTCTGCCCATGGAATCGGGAATTAAAATGGCGACTTCGGGATATCTTCTGTGGATGTTATGACTGTTGGGCAGTAACCATCCTGCCGCATTGGGCTCGTTGGGTTTAACCGAATCTTCTTTTTCCCAGGCAACAATTTCCCCGAATGTGTTAACCAGTTCGGGAGAATAGATTACGTAGCTGCGGATGGAGAGATCGTTATATCCTTTTTGTGTGGTGTTTAACAGGGAAAGATAATAGGGAGTAGCAAAAAAAGGGATCCCTTTTCGTTTTGCTTCGTGCAAAAGATTCATTGTTTCTTTTGACAGCGAGTGGTCCAGAAGCCGGTTTTGTTCAGTGGGACTTTTTACGGCCATTGCCAGTTGGAATTTGTAATCGTTCCACCACTCCGAGACGAGGTTGTATTTTTCTTCGTATGATATGCCGGGTGGAAAAAGGAATCGGGACTGGGGCTGATGGTGATGTTCAATGCGGCTGATTAATAATTTGATTATCCGATCTTTATTACGGGCTCTTATTTCTATGACCCCGGGATCCTGCCCGGTAGGCCATCTCTTCATCCATGACCGGTTCTTTTTCACGGATGGCTTTTTGATCCGGGGTTTTTCCAACAGCATGAACTGGTAAAACAGATCTAAGAAAAAGTCCGGTGAAACGGACCGGTCTTCTGCCCCTCTGAGCATTTCCCACAAAAGAGTGATTGAGTGTATTTCAAGATGTTTTTCCGTTGACAGTTCAAAAACGGTCTTATTGTTATTTTCAATAAGAGATAAAATGTTTCCTGCAGCCGGGCAGGAATGGTTACGGTGTGTTGTTACATAGCTGCCAAGCTCCCCGGTGAAACCCTCAAGGGCCTGATTATTCACGGCCAGTGTAAAAATATGAGGCAGTTTCTTCCTGAAGAGCTTTCTCAGCTGTTGTGTGTCGCAGATATGAATAACGTTCTGTTTCATTGGCAGATTTTTTATACGTGGTTATATTTTCGTCAGGAAATAGACGGCAGATTACCCATCCCCCGGTAGCAAATATAACAAAAAATACCATATGATATTGACAACCTGATAGAACACCACCAATTGGCTGTGCCAAT
>Ga0172380_10002865_pt1 | contig 25167 bp, 61 predicted proteins | sample Leawe162metaG_FD_119747 | JGI IMG/M metagenome (GOLD analysis project Ga0172380, IMG submission 119747) | Leachate microbial communities from a municipal landfill in Southern Ontario, Canada - Leachate well 162 metaG | ecosystem: Engineered > Solid waste > Landfill > Unclassified | place...
GTAATAAATGCCACCTGGCTCACAATCTCCGTGAGGGTTAAAAGCAACAGGGTCTACGTTTAATCCTGTTTTGTATTTCAAGCCATTGTGTGTTTCATTTTTGCTTGTGATTTTGTAGTAAGTCATTGTTTTCTCTCCAAAACCTCGATCCACGTCGTCAAAATAAAAAAAGTCAAATACCGCCATGCTTAAATTCTAGTGCTTCCAGATCATCGAAGGATATTGGTCCAGTTTCCGTAAGCAGGTCAAATTGTGCCTCGGCTTCCTCGTAGGTGTTAAAAATCTTTCCCATTCCAATGTCGTCTCCACCCCAAAATGAGATATACCAAGTGGCTGATAAATCTTTTGTAACCCAAATACCCAACTTCGCTTCGACGTATCTTTTTGTTTCAGGACCATATTCAATATATTCTCCATTAATCCAATGACTCAAACAACTGCCGTTCTCATCGAGAGACGGACTCCAATCTTCGATGGTGGGAACGATCTTTCGCTCTTCCTGGAGATGAAATTTCTCGTAAACCTGTTCGCGCATAGTATTTGGATTTATTTTTGACATTGGCGACTCTCTTTATATCTCCGCAAAAATCGATCTAGTTTTGCAGAAATCTTTTCTATTTCAACTGTTAAGTTCTTTCGGGGACTAATACGAAACGAAATCCAAGGACCCATCGGATCAGAACAAAATTCATCGGTTCCAGATAACTTCATAATGGCATTGCCAGCACTATTGTAATAGTCGGTCCCTTCGTAAGTGCCTTCCCAAATATGCCCTTTAGAATAATGTCGAACAACAGAATAATCTAACCTTTCTGGCGGAAACCAGTCGGGCAGGGGAAACGTGACCGTTATTTGAATTGGCTTAATTTTCATACCAAAATCGATTGCCGAGCCGAATAGGCTCCATCTTCAAACCATTCCCACATAGTTTTTTCTACATCATCCCAATCTGGCATGTCTACATCTTCTGGCATACCGGGGAGTAAAACAGTATTATGTTGCTCCTTGCACTGCGGCGGAATCGGCGTAACATATGCCGATTGAATTGCATCACAATCATCTGACTGAAAAGGCACAGCAGGTGCCCACCCGAATCCGAATCCCGGGGCACCAAGGCTACCCATTGTTTTGCACTTTTCAACATATAAGCCGACATGCTCAATAAAATCACAAAATTCCTCAAAAGTCAAAACTGCACAATGTTTGCGATGTCGGCTGCCTCTCTTCCAAATGCCTTCAAGATAGGCATATTCTGATTCTCCTGATTCAGTGCAGTTCCAGTGCTTCGCATAATCGGGCGGCGTATATCCTGTCAATCGTATACCCTTCGGGACATCTACAGAATAAATGACCGAAAATTCGTATTTACTCAAGTCTAGCATGAGTGGTCCTCCATCTACCTAGAGTATAACACGAATGGCGAAGAAGTCAAACCTAAACCGGCCAGAAGTAAGGTAAATCTGGCGATTCTGTCCAGCCATATTTACCGTACCATTCTGGATATTTGCGCAACAAGTTTGATCTATGAGATGAATGAAAAGTAGGATTTCCAAACCACGGTGGCAACTGTACTTTTGTTGGAACATTGGCTAGTTTCATATTATTTCTATATCCACGGCGAATCCACTCCTGTATACAACAATTCATGTAAGTTTCTAATGCTAATTCATATCCTGCCCACATCCGCACAGCAGGGTGCGATTTCCATTTAGAGCCGCAACGCAAAGTATCGACTATCTGCATAGATTCCAGACGTTGTTTATTCAGTCTCTGCCAATCTAAGCACATAGCAGATTGCTTTAAGTCGGGATATGGCAAAAATGTTTGCAAATCAATCAATTTGGTTGACAACCAGCTCAAATTTCCCATCAGAATGTTCAGAGAGTTTTTTTACCAACTCTGAGCCTTTTCCTTTGATAACTTTGGTTTCAAGCCACAATCCATTAGAAATATAATCTTGTCGCACGGGCAATACCTACCAGTTTCAAGGTATCCCAATTGATTTCAACAGCGACAACTTGGGACTTCGTATTATCTCGACTTGAAAGGTTTCCGACACTTTCATAATCCAAATCAAGAGAAACCAACTCCTGCAGATGAGTAGCCAAATCTTCCTGAGAATACGGATAAAGAGGACATTCCCCCGTTTCGGACTCAGTCTCGATTGTAACAAACACTTCCGCTTTGTAGGTCTTAGTCATTTTGTTTCCTTTTCCTTTTCAATCAGAGCGTTCTTGATTAATCCCAAATCGTTGATAGCCATATTTATAGTATCAATAGCTTCGGGTAAAGGAATATTTCCACCAGGTCGAGATATATCTATCAATTCTTTTACCACAAACTGAGCCAGGCTATCCCCAAAATTCCCTCGCGGGTTTTGGTAATATTTACGGATTAAGTGTTCATGGGGCATCCACATCTCGTATGCCTTATCGGCAATATCAATGACTTCATCTAGTTTCATTTTGTTTCTCCGCTAAAAATCTGCCAAATTCAAAACACCCCTACAATGTCGCTCATAATCATCTGATTCAGCATCTTGTTTTGCTTTGTCGTAATACTCTTGCATAGAATCATTCATATAAAGCATATCCGAGATTAGTTGTCGAAAATACTTGACAGCAGAATTCCTGGTTCTGAAAAAACGAACATCATGGCGAGAACCAGTTTTGAATCGGGTTATTTGCTTTGGCGATAGACATCCAAGTCTCGCCAAAACCAAGTCTTGAATATACAATTCGGGACCAACATAATAACCATCAAATCGATGGCTCATTGCAGGGCGAACTCCAGAATTAATACATCCGAAAGATTCTGGACCTTTAAGCCTACGTCCCACTTTAAGTCTTGGAATCTTCAGGTCAATCACTTTTGGATGCAACGGTTTTTCTGCCATTATCTATCGTCCTAATTGTTTTCGACATTCAGGACCAATGCCAGTTTCAATTGATCCTGGGTGAGTTAATAGACGATTACATCGGCAACAATGCCCTTCCAACATATGCTCGTAACGATTAGTCCATCCCGAATCTTTCTCTATCACGATTTTAGTTATCATATAAGCATATGCTTTCCAAAGTTTATCGTTTGAATATTTATGCCAAAGCTGAATGCCATTATCGGTCACAAATCCGAATCCTTTATAGTGACTAGTATTATCAGGTCCAGTAAGCAGGGCGATTATCCGCTTGCCTTCTAAATTACCCTTGAGCACAGTGCGAACCTTAAAAGTCCTATGCTCGCCCGTGCCCCTATTGCGGATAGTGCGCGAACCGTTGAACAGTATCAGCGATGGCGCGGCAATGGTCATACCTATAGTATACCTCAGATATCGCGAAAGTCAACTAAAAAGTGCGGGGGAGCAGAACTATTTAGAGCTAAACTTGGAATCGCAATAAATATAAAAACATATAATAGCACCAAGAACGATAAAAAACACGGAACACACGACAGCACCAGCCCAATCACAACCAGTTTCTGCAAGCAAACTCATCATGATTTTCTCCTTCGGTTTTTCACACAATCACTGATGCCGGCCAGGAGCTTGTTGGAAGTTTTAGCCATTCATCGTAAGGAATTGGAGGAAACTTTTTCAACAAAGCAGCGACCATATCTTGGTCAGTGATAGGGCCGCCATGTTTCAGGATTAATGTAACAAGTTCTGGGCAAATCAAAAAACGATTTGGACGTTTAGTCTCATCCCGAACTGAACCAGTAGAATGTGTAGTAGTTCTGCCACTATACGACAGATAAACATACAAACCGTCTTCTGTATGTCTTCCTATTGCATTATCGTTGAAACTACCACCAAAGCCTAACTGATTATTATAGCAAAAAGTTACATAAGCAGGCCATTTACAAAATATCTGTGTACTCGCAACAACAGTCGGTGTTACGACAGTATTAGGTGCTGCATTGCCAGTCAATATCCCAAACCCGTGTTTAGCACGGATCATGTTATCCATGCGCTGTTGGTATTTACGCTCATTAAATGGTGCGTTAAGTAGACTCGGTTTCATTGCCACTCCATCATTTCTTCGTGGAAAGACTGTTCAACATCCTGAGCCCAAATACTCCAGTTCTCGAAATCTTCGTTTATATCCGGCGCAATTGAATCCTCTTTCTCTTTTGCCCATTCTTCGAGATCAAAATGTTTTTCCACCCCGTCAGTATAAACCCCACCCTCGAAACAACCATCCGAGCATGTCCAAACGATCTTGCCGGTTGTTCCTTTAACGATTTCATCCAGCCGATAAGAGAGATTACGATATAGAGTATAAGGAATTCGCAAAGTCAACCCGTTAATATCACTCTTGGTTGTTTCGTCAGTAATATTGTCACATTCATCAATAAATTTCTCGTCTTTCATCCACCCTGCGGCGGTTAGATCGGCGACTATATCGCGAAGATGAGACTTGTCGGGATAGGTGATTTCACCCTGAATTGTGGTGTAAGTACTCATTTGATTTCTCCTTTTATTGCTGACACATCAAAACCACGAGGACGACGAAGCTGTGATCCTGTCATTTGATAACCACGAGGCGTCCATTTCCACCATTGCCATACGCCGAGCTTTCGATTTCGCCCACATATATACCCGGCTCCGTTATGTAATAGTGTGCCATAGGCAAGATGCAAGTCTAGTAGGCTCATGCAATTCCCTTAGTTACTCACGAGTGTATCTTGGAGCAATTCATCGGCATTCACCGCCAGATTAAAGGCAGTGCGCTTGAGTGTCGCACCACTCCCGAAAAGAAGCGAATCGGCGCGAGCTTCGGAAAAGTCACGGCCTTTAGTAACTCGAATCGTGCGCTGATGATCCACGTATTCGGCCACCGCATTAACCAAACCCCATCGAGTGCCGCGAATCGCTTCCATGTTTGAACCCTTCTGTCCGCCGTCGTAAAGATTGCGGACAGTCTGGCGAATGCCAAGAGTGCGAGTCGCAAACTTACCTTTCGGATTCACTGGAAAAAGTGCCTTGAAATAGGCATCGACGAAAGTATCATTGACTTTCTTCTGCGCCAGATCGGTGACAATATCACCAAACTTCGCATTAAAATTCTTGACCAGACCCAAAACGGTCTTGGCCTCTTCGATACGATTCGTGGCATTGTCAGTGTGACGAATGCGCCAAACATTGTCAGCACCCTGAACTGCCATAACATAGGTGTTATTACAAACCACCCGAACATTCGTCAAAACCGCTTCAAGGACTTTACTGCCGTCGTGCGAATTGCAAACCATAAGGTAGGTTTCCAATGTATCATCAAGTGCCCGGATGCTGTCGGGCAACTTGAGTAGGAAAACAACCCGCCGACCATTCTTCATAGAAAAAGCAGAAGCAAAACAAGCGCCGGAAGCGTCGGCAATTGCCTCGGCCATATCGGCGGCATCTGCATTCTGAATAGGAACGTATCGAGCGCCCACGGGAGCCAGATACCGGAAAGGATCATCCAAAGGAAGATCAAGACGGACGGTCATTTGATATCCGGGAACAATCACCACCTTATTCATGCCATCGGGCATAATCACCGATTGACGAATGTCCTCGCAGCCGACCATCCAACCAAGCCCCGCACCATTTTCATCAAGTGCATATTGCTTAGTGAAATAGTCGCCCGTTACCTTGAGCAGACCGTGCCAAGCTGGCAGATTAAACGCACCTGTGTCTCGCTTACCGATTTCGTGACTCATTTTTTGTCTCCTGTTACAAGGTCTCGTTGCCTGTCCTAACTATAACACAGCTGGCGTAGAAGTCAAATTTAATTTGCCGAGGACCAAAAATTCCTGCGGGCGTGACACTAAGTGGGGAGCAACCGAGATGATTTGCACCCCGAATTCAAGAAAATATGTGCTTGAAAATTTCGGTTTGCCAGTCCCTACTGGATTTGTTATCCGGTTTGTTATCTGATTTTGATTTAGGAGAACCCATACCGAACTTGTGATATTTTGCGATTGCTTCTACTGCGGCATTACCTTCCAGCATATCCCCTACTTCCAATAAATGTTTACACATCTCGAAAGTGGTTTCTGTCCAACATGGATTTTCTGCTAGCACTTCCTCAAATGTTTTCCCACTAAAAAACCCATAAGGGCGGGGTGTACCCTTGTATTTGACTGTCGTCAGAGTATTATCGTCATGATGTATTAAAAATGCTGTTTCATACCATCCTACCTTTTTCGCTCCAATTGAAGTCACATATCGATCGGACATTTGTTGCCTACTTTATTTTATTTGTAAAAACAAGTACCAAAATACTGGAGACAATCGTGACAAGTATAGATATCCATCCCTGCCAGGGAATACTACAAATATATTTAATCATACAAGGATCAGTAAACCATACCATTGATGCCATAGAAATAATCGCAAGAATGAATGAATAAACGGCAAGCCAATACCAGAAATCAGAGTCAGTGATTCTCATGTTCGGGACTCCTGTTTATTACAATGGAGTATAGCATTGGACAGGCAGAAGTCAAGATTCCGATGTTTTCTCAAGCAAACACTTTACCGCGGCCAAAATGCAAGATTGTTTTGTGGGGCAAAAAGTGCGCCCCCATTCAGACGGCGGATGTGAAATAAAGTCCCCTAAGATCGCGTGGTCGTTATCCACAAACTTATATCGCCACCATCCATCGCTACTATTCACTTCCAAAAACTTAACTTTGACGGGTTTCGATAAAATCATCCTGTCAAAATACCACACGATAGCACCTTTTTTGGGAATTTCAACCACTGGATGATAAGTTTCTTGATCTCCAAGTTCGCGAGTAATTCTTCCATTCCACCCCCACGTCACAGGTTTTGATGCCCTTATTTCTTCCAATAGGCCACGCAACCGGCATAGTTCATCTCGCATCTCGTTAATTTCGGCTTTGGCCCGAGTAGCCACACCAGTTTCATCGCTGAAATGATTTATAATATAATCGATCCATCTATTGCTCATAGATTCTCTTCTCCTCGCTCGCCCAACGGATTGTTGATGTCGATCGCGTCCCGAAAAATCTGCCAGAAAGTATCAGCTCGTTTACCTTCTAATTGTGACTGAAAACTTTTTGCGTGCAATAGAATAAAACGGGCCAATAGATACTTATCGGTTCGCTGTTTATTTGGATTCTTCTGATCGCAGCTCAAATTATGTGCTAGGTCAGCAAGCTTCACATCTATCGCTATTTTATTTGTAAGAACTCTTGTGATACTTTTCACATAGTGTTCATTCGGAAGTCGGCTTAATGCATCCACCGCCCCCACAATCTCATTTGTTATATGGCGCGGAACGCCACTAGTATCTAGCATAGCACAAAGCCAATCTGGATTTACATTATCTCCATCCTCTATAACGTCATGCAAATGCCCAACGGCATGACGAATATCATTTACTGAAAAACAATTTGCTACAGCAGTAGTATGAGTTGTATATGGGCTCCCGTCCCATCGTTTTTGATTGCAATGAACTTTAGCTGCGATTTCTTTGGCAGCATTTGCAGCAATCTCAAAGAAATTATTTTTATCCCAGCCTGGATAGTGAGAATCGAGGAGCAGTTTCGACTGAGCAGCAATTATCCCAGTCTGGTTGTTCTTACAATATTCAAGAATAAGTAGTAGACAATCTTTCATCTGTTCGCTAGTCAAAATGTTCTCCTTGAAAGCAACCAAAAGGCAGATGCGACTATAATTGACAACCCACCAAACACTATATAGTCAAACCACATCGGAGCACGATGTGCAGGTGGCTTGACAACCCCGGTCTTACGAGATTTAATCCGATGTCTCGTTTGAATTCCTACCGAATCGCGGGGAGATTAGACAGAAATTGTCTAACTTTTGCTATAGTATGTCGAAACATATTACGTGCTGTAAATAGATTCGGCAAACCTAAACTACGAACAATCTTACCATCGTTAAATTCAAAAATAATGTCCCAATGAGGATTATCCCCAAAAGGACAGTTTTCGATCTTGATAATCTTCAAATCATAAAGTTGCTTACGAAAGAAGCAAAGCCCCAACTTGTTGAATTGAAGCAAAGTCCCAGACATTTCACTTGTTTTCATTTTTCTTCCTTTTCCTTTTCGGATCGCAGAGAATTTCATCGAATCAGGTTATACAAAGCCTCTTCCAGTGTTCTACCACTAACACTGGAAGATGAATATGTAGAAATAACATCCGGACTGCCTTCCCGTTGTGACCCGTAAAGACCACCGGAAACAGCCTCAACACCGTCTTTGGTATCCAAAACAATAACCATCGGCATACGAGATTCAAAACCGTCTTCAAATCGGAGAACATAAACAGGGTGTCCCATGAATTCGGTCGGGAGAATCATTTTGGCGTCCCAAATATGCTTTCCCTTAGATTCCCACCAATCCTTAATTTTTTCTTGCCGAATTCTCTCCTTCTCATCTCGCTCTTTAATTTGTGCCGCAACTTTGGCCTCTATTTTTTTAATAAAAGAATCCGCAGTTTCACCTTCCGGGAGAGGTTCAATACGGGAAAGATGATACCAAACTCTACCCCCACCCTTTTCCCATCCATTAAGGTCAAACTTATACGCAGGACAATAGCCATTGTCATATGGCTCTACTGTCACGCTATTTTTAGTGACCTTTTTTACTTTACAAATAAATTCAAGCCTCTCATAAGCAGGGTAATAGACAACAATTTGTCCAGCCTTAAATTCGTTCATGGATGATCTCCTTGTCTGCCTTAAGTATACCACAGGCACCAGAAAAGTCAAATTTTATTCCGAGCAATGCTTCCAATATGCCCGAATATATCCCGGATCAAGGCGTGTTTTCCTATCTACGGTTATCATTAGTCCCCGCTCTTGATTACAAACAGAACATTTTTCAATTCTGAGTTCGCACGCCTCACTAAATTCAGAAGGCGATGAAAAAATATATGAGCGTCCAGAGGTTGCCATTTCACTAAATACGGTTTTCCACTTGTGGAGATGAATTGAACGCAGAAAATTAAACATTCCCGTTTTCTCCAAATACATTGAGTATATTATCCACTAATTTTTCTCGATAATTCATTATGGCCGAATACGGGTCATATGGGTCTCTCCAATTGGCGTTATCAATATAGTCATCAATGATAGCACGAATTTTATCTCTAACATGCTGGCAAGGCATTTCGGCGCAATGGCAAGGTATTTCTCCATCAGGGTCGAATGGAAGATCAAATCCCTTAAAATCACCAGGGACGATTCCTTTACTTAACCAATCTTGGATAATTCCAGCGCCTTTATCTGTTAATCGCCACCATATATCTGCCACACATCCAGAAGTAGAGCGAACAGGCTGCATTAGTCCATTTTTTACAGCAGGAGCATAATCTATTGTTGTTCCTAGTCCAGTCCATTCGGCTGTAAGTTGGTCCCTCGTTGGTTTATCAAAATTTGGGTGCAACATAAACCATCGCCGCATTGCTTCGATTAAAAGTAATTTCGATTTCTTAGTCATGCTTTCACCAGTCCTAATTCTTTTGCCTTTTGCATATTAATTTTTCGATAACAACGCCATTCGCCGAAAATTGATGCATCTTCAGAGCTGAACCCATTAAAAACATCGCCACGGCAAGGAGAGTTTTTGCAACCGCATTGATAAACCTTACCAGAAGGTCTCACAAAGGGTTCGTTTTCACAAGCACATCCTATTTCAGTCAGATTGTTTTCAACGAAAATCCTGCGAGCAGCACGCCCTTGACGAAAAACTCCAGAAGTCTTTCCATTAAAATACCTACCAATATCTCGAATTTCCCGTTCATCATTATCAACTTCATTATATTTGATAAATGGTTTTTTAGTGAATGCTTTAACGACCGATTCATCAATGGGATCGTGCCATACATCTTGAGACAAGGCGCAACCAATCACTCCGCGCTTTGCAAGCGCCGCCAAAGCTAAGGCTCTATCGGTTTGACTTCCATTTGTAACTATATAAACATTAGCATGAGCAATCGCATACATGAGCATACGATCAAAATCTGGATGCAAAGTAGGTTCGCCCCCACCCAATGTTATATATTCACCATATTCATCGGCCATATCAACAGCACACTTAAAAGTTTCCCAAGACATATCCTCGCCGCGCTTAGTGGCAGACACTATGTACATGCCATTACCCTTTTAATAACTGCCGAATCTGGCAATCTCTTTTCCTTTATCGTCATAAACATAAGAAATAGACATTTGCCCACTATGCTGCTGGGCAATTTGAATTGCTTTCTCTTTCGACTTATAAGTTCCAATCACAACAGAAGTATGATCAAACGAATCAAAATTAAGAACCCTAAACTTACCCCTTGGGGCCTTATAATGCGTGTCAACCATTGATGCACTCTCCTATCTATTTACAGTATACCACAGATAGGAAGAAAGTCAAAAACCAAACACCATTTTATTCAAGTAGACCGCGATTATCGGTTCCGGTATTTAACCGATGACTTTCGAGCATACCGTCGCCCAAAAACACACGCAATTTACCGCTCTTATCAATAGCAATGGTTAATCCCTCATCCATAGCTCTTAACATTATTTCCTTCGCCTTGCTAGCTCCCCATGCCCCAATTGGACCATGATCATCGTCATCCATAAGAGCAGATAAATCATCTACAAAATGACGACGAAAATCTCGACTGTTTTCTGCAACCACATCACGGAAACGATCATCATAGCAATCGCCGCAATCGGCAGGCAACCGTTTCACCATCTCCGGAGGAATAAAGATAGTGATATCCCAATAATCAGGTGCTTTTTTCATCTTTTCACTCAAGAGCAGGCAAATCCCAAAGGTAACAATAATCCTTCATAGTAACTTTTTGACAATCACTCGGTAAATCGCTAAAAGAAATGCGAGTCCCTAAATGGCACCTTTTTCCGACTGCGGGAGGCCATTTACCATTCAGGGCATCACATTGGTATGGATATTGTGAATGAAGACAAACTCCTTGCGGCCAAAACGGATTTTCACTCATGCCCAACAACCAATGTTGTTTAGCAGTTTTGTGAGTATACTTACCAGAAAAAATCACGGCGTACCTATCAGCAGAAGTGCCCCCGTTATCGTAAACTCTAACATATCTGGGAGTTCCATTAGGTAGCAAATTTTTAACTCGTTCGCGAGCGTTCATCTTGAGTCTCCGAGGACAAGGTACCCTGTCACATCTAGTATAGCACAAGTGTAGTAGAAGTCAAGTGAATTGGTGATTAATCAGAATCAAGTTCGATGTCTAAATTCGGAGCAATTCATCCCCTACGCTAAGACGTAAGGGATTTCTTGTCAATTAAATGTGAATATTTGTCTTCGACCGCAGCTTTTTTGCTTTACTCGCCTTCTTCAATTTCATGCCAGTTTGAACACCACGAATCCAAGCCCATACTTCGTTTTCGTTGGGAGAGGAAAATCGAAGTTCCTCACCATCGAATCTACCCACAAGCCCTATGGTCAACGCATTCATATGATAATATTCTTTTTCGGTGCTGGCAAAGAAGAAAGCGGAAGATTCTCTGCTTCTTTGACTTCCCAACAAAATTTAGTAAATCGGATTCTCAAATAGCATCCCTGTAAGTCAATACTCAGTGTTTTCCACCAATCTTTTTTCTTCTCTGAAATTAGCCAATCAATGTCTTCCCCGCCAAAACCGCATCCATGCCCTGAGCATTCACCCATAATCGGTTCTAGTTCATATAGAGTATGAGTACGAAGAATGCTATTAGGACGGAGTTTTGCTACGAATTCATGTGGATTCTTCACTTTGTCCACCTTTCAAATAGGGTAAGCGTAACCATCGCCATCAACTCGCCAAGTGTATTCGCCGTTGCCAACACGGACAACGGGACCATCAATAGCTCGAAAATCCTCGTGATTAATAGAAGTCACTCTGACTTTTACAAACTGTCCATCAACGTAAGTGATAGCTGGTTGCCCCTTGCGAAGCACATTAAACTTTTGCATAACCGAATTAAAAGTACTACTATTCAAATCTTCTGAGAACTTGACATAATCTGGTGCAATAGCAAGAGCCTGTTCACGAGTAATAATATCCTTAGTGATTCGCGTGTTGTTCATCTTTACTCTCCATTCATTTGACGACGTTTTTCTCTTTTGCTAAACTTATCTTTGCGATTTTTTAGCCGATCTTTACGATTTCGTATAACTCCCGTCTTAAACGAGAGTATACCCTTGGTCGGGTCTCTGCCAATAATAGGTTTACTCTTTTTCATCGAGAATATTCAATTGCACCTTTCCATACTAATTTGCCAATCTTAATATTGCCGGCCACAATAACATTGAGACCATCCTGAGTTCCTTTGACAAAAGCATTAGAATAACGAACCTGGTGAACCTCAGCACCATAACCGAATCCACGGGCGTATCGTATGGCTGATTTCACACTGGTAAAAATATGAAAACCCGGTTCATATATTTTACCATCGTAAAGCGATTGTAGTTTTCCTGAAGCACTCATCCTATCCGTTGCCGTGAGTCGATACCCGACTTTATATCCTTCGGGGAACTCATCGTGCTGATAATTCTCACCGAACAATCGGCGAGTTCTTCCAGCGGAAAATTTTCTAACAAAAACTTTGTATCCCGTTCCGCTCGTATTATTCAGATAATTATTTACTTTGTCCAGACACATCTGTTCACCGTTTCCTAAAATCTGCGGAAATCTGCTACTCACGCAGCAAACCTCCTAATCCTAAGATTCGAGCCACTAACCCACTCTTTACCGTTTTACGTCTCGTAGGTTCTGGAAGATTTCCATAGATTTTTAACAACAGTTCCCAACCCTTGTTTAACGGTTATGATTTTTCCCATTCCAAACTGTTTTTCCACTTGAAGTGTATATCTGCAAAATCTTCATATAATCCGCCACGATAGTCCTATACTGTCCTGGGCTAATCCAACTATTTTGAATGCCTTTTGTGCGAGCACCTTTATATTCTACTCGGGCAATAACCAGAGTTCCTTGGGAGTATGCTTTTGCATCTTTAAGATTAGAAAAAATATGGAATCCGGACATATATTCTTCGCCAGCGGCAGTTTTTATTTTACATTTACTTGCCCTATACCAAACTCCCACCTGCCTTAGAGTAAATTCGCCGTAGGCAACACCATACACTAGCCGATTATCTGAGATTACGGCTGGATTACGAAGGCGACGGCAACGATGTTTATAAATTTCGGGCCGAAATACTTTCCAGCCAAAACCGTGCTGTTTCTTCTCGCTGGTGATCGGTGAAACTTGACTGATGCACATTACCTGCTCCCTGTTCTCGTCTTCGACGGCATCTTAGAGTATACCCGATCTGGCGAGAATGTCAAGTGCTATTTTGCCTTTACTCGCTCATGTCACGAAATATATCATCTCGTCGCCGTTTGGCACTCACTTCCCAATCAACATCAATAGAAATATCAACAATATTTGGTGCAGGCTGTTTTGTCTTCATAAACCGATTAAAAGTTTCAACTGCCACATCGCCCCGAAGAGGGCCAATGGACATCAGAAATGAAGCCAACGGCTCATTTATTTCAGCCCATTGTCCATCACTGTTTTTGATTGATTCCTCAAAATCAAAATCGTAAAATTGCTCTTCTCCAGTTTTATAATCTACTCCTATGCCGACATTCCCCAGGGAATACTTAATATAAGCCCAACTGTTATTATACCCGAGTTGCCATTGTCCTAAAGCATCAGAGTAATACGTCAAATACCGAGTCATTTCTTAGCTCGCTTTTTCCATTTGCGATCTACTCCACCATTCCTTTGCTGCTTTCTTAGCTCGCTTTTTGGCTCGTTTTTCGATAGTTTTAATTTTACTAGACTTAATTTGGCGGACAGTAGCATAAGCAAAAGAGCAGAAAATCTGAAATGCCTTGCGCCTGCTATATCCATGCCCCATGAGATATTCAACCAACTCGCTTGCATCAGTGCAAATAGACCAAATAATGGCCCTATAATTGACATAGTCTTTATCAATTTGATGAATTAGCTTCTGTGGAACTTTAACGGTCTTAATGTTCATTTGTTTCTCCGGTAAATTCTCATTTGGGTGTTTAGCAAATCTCATTAGGATACTTAGCTGCCAACCGACGTAGCTCTTCAATTTCTTGATTTTCTTTTTCTATTTTTAGTTCCTGCTGCTTTTTGCGAAGTTTAGCTTGCCTTTCTTTATATTGGGCTTTCTGCGCAGGCAAGATCATAACCACTCCCAAACTCACGAACAACTTCGTTCCAGTCTTTTTCGGGATACGGGATTGTCTTACTCTTACCCATTTTTTACACTCCAAAAATGTCACGAAAGATATCGTCACGCCAATTCTTGGCTTTATCTACATCAGAATCTTGAGTAGTAATTTGCTCAGGCGTTTCTGTCTTTACTTGTTCGGGTGAATTCATAAACATATAAAATACTGCATCTGCTTGGCTCCCCGTAATTGGACCAGTCTGTCCCTCTAAATACTCCGCCAACTTTGCATTTATTTCAACCCATTGGGTAAATTTCGCGGAATCTTCGAAATTCCTCTGATACACATGGGAATTATTCATACCTTTATACCCAATACCCATACCCATGTCGTCATCTTTATATCGTATATAAGCCCACTCAAGATATCCGAGGATGCCGCCAGAATAATGTGTCAGATACCGAGTCATTTTTACTACTTTCCAAAAATGTCACGAAAAATATCATCTTGCAGTTTCTTTGCACTATCTCTCCAATCATTATGCTCTGTGGAATTACCTTTTCTTGTGTATTTTTCAAACAATTCAATAGCTTTTTTACCATAAATTGGACCAGATTGTGATGCTAGAAACAAAGCGAATTCCTCGGATATTTCAAACCAAGCATCGCCAAACTCTTCAAGTTGACGTTTAGCGTTAACCACACAAGCTTCTTCTGTGTCACCGCCATATCTTACACCGAAAGAAGATGATTCATCAAATTTAATATATGCCCAAGTTGGAAATCCAAGCCGAAGCTCTTGATCGAAATCACTAACAGCATAATATGTAATATACCGATACATTTTTTAATTTCAGGAAAACACAATTCTCCCCATCTTGACTTGCACATCGTTATTCTTAACAATGATCTTACCTATATCGCTTCTTTCTTCGCCCTGCCATTCTACCTCACCATTGAGAACATATCCCCACGGCTCAATAAAGTGCTTAATCAAGTACTTAAGCCATTCCACATAATTGTGGAATTTTTCAGTTCCGTCCCATTCGATTACAGTGCCGTCATCATTGGGAATCCATTGGCACCACAATCCGGGCTGGTCACTAGGCGGATGGTTATGATCTCCTCTATTCACGTCAATAGACTCATCATTTTCTTGCCCGAAATCATTTTCGGCATTACCGACGAAATATCCGCCCTCCAAACCAATCGGCAAACCGGCGGCAATACGAACAGGATCGGAACATCCCTCGACAATCTTGGCATTGCGCTTCATTCGCCTAGAAATACTAAATGCCTTCAAATATGCCAAGTGTTCAGGCGCAAGGGGTTTATTCAAATCAAACTGCCCACCGAAATCAGCAGAGTAACCCATTCTGTTGTCTCCTTACGTTGCCTCGTGCCAATAGTATAAGTATACCATCGGTCAAGGAAAAGTCAAGTGGATTTAATTTATTAAAGAGGTATCTATTGGCATTGTAGTGGAAATTGATACCTGCCGAATTTTGGGACTTATATAACGCAAATATGATATGGTTCTAATTAAATCCACAGTTTTTTCTGCTTCGGATTCTGATTCAAAGCTTCGTGTAACTTCCAAACCACAAAACCCATCGCAAATAAATATCGGATAAGAAGCAATTCCATTTTGTATTAAAGCCCAATATGCTTCGAAAGAACCAGCAACAGTCGCATAATCATATATTACAATATACCACGAGCCTTCGGTTCTGTTAATTTGAGATGTTTTAACAGATGCGAATTCTTCGTATTTCTTTCTTTTTTCAGCATCTGCTCGCATTTGTGTTTGTTTTTCTAAGGCGGCGAATTCTGCTGCTTCTCGCGCGAATTCTGCTGCTGCTTGTGCTTGTTTCTCTTTCTGCTGCTGCAAGAGAGCAAATTCTTCTGCTCGTTTTTCTAAGAGAGCAACTTCTGCTGCTTCTCTCGCTTTTGCTTCCTCTTTGATTTTTACTTGTTTTGCATACTGCTCTCTGGCAATGATTGCAGCAGGACTCCAGCAACTATGATAAATGAAAAAAGCCAGTATACAGCTAACTACAACGAGAATTGCCACAAGTAAACCATGTTTATTTGTCATTTTGTTATTCATTTAATCTACTAATAGGACGAGCGGGGCTCGAACCCGCACTGGAAGGATTTTCGTAACACCACAACTTTCGTTGCCAGCTTTCGATGTTTGTGCTCTGGACTATACCTTCACCATGGCTCTTGCTTTAGGTGCTGCCCGTCTAGTCTCTACACGTTTTCAGACTTTGCAGTCTGAACTTCGCTCGGGATTGGCATGTCTTTTTCAAGATTTAGCTTTCCCCGAATTTGGGCAGTTCTACTTTCACCCTTTCAAGTGAAGCACTCAATTTCTCAAGTCCTTTGCCTCTGCCATTTGGGCTACCGTCCCGTTTTTCTTTTCACTTTCTGCGTGGAGAATCAAATGCTTTAACTTGTCGATAAGTCTCCAAAAGCGCTTTATCATCTAGTGAATTTAAATAATCTTCATAATCTCTATATTTAGCATCGGCCATGTAATTAGCATCAACTATGCTGCTATTTCGAATTTCCTTGATAATCAAATCTCTGATGGTATCTTTTGGAGTCGTTTTCAGAAGAATCCACCCCGGCACTTCATTATCGTCATCAATAAACAATTCAACTCTATCGCCTTTTTGCGGAATAAATCCCATACAACATTCACCCGATATACGACCAAGGCGACCACAATCCAGCCAGTAATGATCCGGATCATCGACATCACGTTTATTTTCTACTTGAACAGACTTAATTGTATCAGTATTAAATTCTGGTTCATACCACGGTACAAGTTTCATTTCACTTCTCCAAAAGTTCTGTCAGTTGCAATCTCTCACCACGGAAATTAATCCAAATGGGACTTACATTAGTTCTCATCCCAACCATCCTGGTTTTGGATAAGTCGGAGATAGCATAGTATCTACTGTAGACTTTCGTAAATTCAAATCGCATGAAACCCACTTTGCCAAATCGCTAAGACTATTAGCAATTCTAACTCTAGCTCCATGCCTTACAAGTCGAACCTGTTCTCGGATATCTAATTCTCTTGTATATCCCGGCTCACATCCGATATATAGTTGCACATCTGACACCACCATTTTACCCAACTCAAACAGCGCGATAGGACATATCGACGACTTAGGAAACCAAAACAACACAGAAGAGCGGTAGCTGCGACCCAATACATATTCAAAAGCGTTAAATTCCCACTTAATCTGCCGTTTTGCTTCCTTTGAAGATTCAATATAGATTTCTCGGCGAGGATTGAGAATTGTTACATCGACATCTCCAAGCATTTCAATGAATTGCTTCTGCCAGTTCTCGGTTCCAGTAATGCCGCCCGCCAAAAACATAATGGGCGTGAAATAACCCCCGCTTTTGCGGCGTATTTCTCGTCTCGGCAATCTGGCTGGTGCTTGTATAATTCTCATTTTTTCCTTTAGCAGAATATTCCAGAACCACCATGAAGGACGGTTTCTTTACCGCAACCGGGGCAGATGTGCCGATATTGTTTACCAGGAGGAATCCACAGCATATTGGGCGGATTATGTTGTGGGTGCGTGCATCTTTCCACTTTGGGTATATCTTCAAACCCACCACGATTCTTTTTGCTCTCTTTCATTTTAATCCCCACAATTTTAGTAATTCCACGAATTGCCGCGGGCGTGATAAGCATCCCAAATCTTCGCCCGCTCGGATCGTGGAATAACAATATCACCAGTCCGAAGTGCCCGATCCATCGCAAACTTGCGGCCACGAGCCTTATTAAACTGATCATTAACAGAGCAGAAGGCAGTGCCCATCAAAAGAGGCACCTTGCTATTCTCATCACGAAAATAACAAGTAGTATTGCCCTGTGCCCAATACCGACCCACGGGAACAGGACGATCATAATGCGTGTGAACAAAATCCACGTAACAACGCTTGCCGAGACTCGGAACCCAAACCTTCATTTTGTTTCTCCTTTTCGGAATGTCAGCTGAGCACAAAAACGTGCTGCTGTAAGGGTTTTCTATTAGAATCCCGTTGATAGGGGTGTGTGCGATGAATCATACGTGCGCAATCAATATTCTTTTCGCCTTCCCAACCACTGTTGTCAGAATCATCATTCCAATAAGTGCATACTACTTCGGCACTGCCAGGAATCTTCGGGTCATTGATGATTTCACGAAGTTCGTCCACTGTCATGTCACTATACCTTTTAATCCCAATCTGCGCCTTGCTCTGTTTGCTTACCTTGCCTTAACCACCGCTCATAATCATCGGTAAAAATAACCATGACCATTTCGCCGTTTTCTTCTACACAGCTGCCAGTTTGCCCCGTCATCCATTTGGTAAAATTATCGATTTCATCAGCGGAATGATATTTCTCGACCTGATCAAAAGTAATATAATGACCGATATCAGTACAAAACTTATACTCTCTCTTTGGTATGCGGCACTGTTTCATTTTGCTCTCCCTTACTACTACAAGTATACCCGATCCCCCGGAAATGTCAAGTGCAAATCTGAGATTGTAAGACCCATTATCCGCACATTTTGCGGAAAATTTCATCACGCCGATTATTGGCTTTCTTTTCCCAATTCTTATCACAAGGTAAAAATTCTTTGGCAGAAGTAACAGCCGCGCCCATATAACGATCAAATACCGTTTTGGCTTCGTCTCCCACGATTACTCCACTAGAAACCAAATAATTTGCCAATTGTTTTGTTATTTCTACACAAGTATGTTGGCCTAGGGAATCATGTTGTCTTAGGGCATCATCGGCGTTTTTACAACCTGTATATTTCTTTTTATCGATTCCGGAGGAGGCATAAGGAATGCCCCATCCAAAATTCTCACCGTCATTATATTGTAAATAAGCCATATTGCCATATCCTAATTGCATATCTCCATTAACTTCACCATACATAGTCAAATATCGAGTCATTAACTTCTGTCCTCAATTTGATCCTGCGTCACAATTTTATCAACAGGGACTTCAATAGAACTTTGAAGTATGTCAGTAATTGCCTCAGTCTTAGATTTTCTTGTGATTTGCTTTTCTAATCTTCCGTCTGGAAAATCAGGAGTGGGCGAAGAATAGAGAGTGGCAGTATAAGATGCACCCACGCATGTAATAATAATTCTGGCGTTCTCGTAATCCACAAATTTTTCGCCAGAAATTCTATGAACATCGGTTATCATCATTTTGCTCCCGATTGAGTCCTACGGAAACATTGGCGGAACATCTCGGTCTTCGTCTCGATACCCCTCATAATACTTGTAATAGTCACTGTCATCGTCTTCGTTAGGAAACGGTTCGTCTAAATCTTCTTCGTCATCCCACCATTCGTCGCCGTCCCAATTTTCGCAATCGAAATCATCGGGTTCTTCGATCCAATCATCGTGAAACTTAGGATTACGTGCCATTGTGGAGTCCTCCTTTCTGATTATTATACCAAAGTTACTCCAAAATTCCCAAAAGATTGCAAAGAGCAGAATGCAAACCATCGGAGATTATTGGCGTACCACAAATTGTATCAACCGGATATAGAATGCCCTTAACAGAAACTTCGGCAAATCTATCATTATGAACATCTATCCGGATTTTCCCTCGCAATAAAGCTCGCAGCAAAATACTATGCCATTTGATCTTCCTTTCACAATTTGTAAAGTATTCCATTCAGGAAGCCATTTCTTGGGCAATCGGCGATAGAAAAACTTAGGACCATCATAATCGCCAAAAATGGCGTATTTAGCCGACTTTGAAGCGCCGGAAAATTTCTCCATCTGATATTCATCCCAAGATTTATCGCCGGTCAAAGGATGCCGCTCATCAATTTTTATACCCTTTGTTGACCAGTGATTCCAGGATCGTCCGTTACGCCAAAAAGTAGTATTATACAAACAGACTGGCCAACATTCTGCGATAGTCTTAATGACTAGACCGAGTCCACCCTTAACTAGAAAATTTCCCCGAGGAGCATAAACGAACGCTATTACCCAAGGCTCGCCACGCATCCTTGGCCCAACTTCCAAAACAGAGAAATTCGGCTTATGAGACATTCGTTTCTCCATTGTGAAAAAAAATGAGGCATGGCCGGGACTTCACGGTCTTAATTTGTCCTCAGCGCCATACCTTTTCTAGACAGCAGTCGGGGCTTTACGGCGTCTTAATTTGCCCTCAGGCACCACCATCCGTCACTCATAGTATACCACGAATGCGGCATAAGTCAAGCAAACGAATCTGAAATTCTAGGTTCGCCCTGTTCAAGAACGTCGAGGAGTTCCTCGCCAGAAACCTCATCAATGTCACCATCATTAAATTTTTTGAGGGCCTCTGCTTCTGATTCTGCCGTCACAATATATTCCACACAAACCTTTTGAATGTCCACAACTTCAATCTTGTAGTGCAACATTTGTTTCTCCTGTTGAAATTCCTGCGCTGAAATTTCTATCACTTGGCCAATTCTTCCCAAACGAATTTATTCTTATACCAAACTAATTGAATCGGCCCCGGTGCAACCCTAAATGGACGAGCAGGCGGTTGCCATTCTATTGTGATATCAGTAATTTCATATGAACTCGTATTTAATTTTCTCACTGCATCTGCCAATGGCTCCAATATCCTATCGGCGTCAATTAAACTTTGGGACATTATATCCTCATCTACTTTAGATAAGACTTTTCCGTCAAATCCAATTGGAAATATTCCATATATAGTAAGCATAACAAAAAACGGAATAACAAAAGCAACCGGATAGCTAAACCAATTTCTAGCTAAACACCGGCGGGCGACAATCCCAGATAAACCTGCCATAACACAAAAAACTAGCATCGCCATATTTAGGGTTCACTTTCACAAGGCGCAGTAGAATTGTCTATTTCAGGGTATAGTAATATTTCATCGATTTTGTTGCATTTTCCATCCTCTACAATAATTAAAAGAGAATCCCCGTTAGTGCTACGTCGAATATTATAAGTATAATCCGAAATACACGGAGGGTATATGTCGTCCAATATATCTATATCTTCAATGTAAATCCCGCCACCACCCGGCTCTTTCATTCCACGAACAAGAGCAGCAGCAAAATCACCAGCTTCAAACCGAGGCAAAGGCCATGCATATTTCATCGCGCTTTTTATTCCGGCAATGATGCCCGACTCACCGTCGGGATACCCGTCAGATTGCTTATATAAGCAAATAGCATTGTCTTCGTCAGCCACAACAATATTACAAGAAGTGCTCATTTTGTTCTCCTACCAACACACGTTGAGGAGTAAGTATATATCAATATCATCTTCGTAAATACCTTTTGTGTTGAGCCATTTCCACGTTTTTGGGGTTATATTTCTTTCGTTTGCATAGACTCGCAAATAAGTGTCATCTCTGATTGATCCATCTCCCCATCGAGTAAGTAATTCTCCAATAACTTCATCTGGAACCGATTCATTCTCAACAATTGTGACATTTTCTCTAATCATGTTTTGCCTTTATTTTACGCAACAAAACCTCGCCTTCTGATTCCCTTATTCTTCTTATTTTGTCTATGAAATCAGGCACTTCCCGCAAAGTTCTTGGTCTATAGCCTGGACCTGCACATCCGCAACTATTAAAATTAATATTTTCCCGCAACAAGGATGCCACTTTTTTCCACTGCCTAATATTTTGCTTCTTTGGGGCGGAAAAATCGTGCCCCGCATTCACCATTTCCTTTCCACAATCAGGGCACAAGGGTTCATAGCGGCTGCCAATGTGGTCCCATGTACTCAGAATCTTAAACGCCTTACGGCAATCCACACAAACATACCTGTCTTTATAAATGTGATCGCTGTATCTACACATTGAAAACTCCCTTCTATTCTAGTATAGCACCAGTGCCAGAGAAGTCAATACCACTCCAACACTTTTCTGTCTTGAATGTAATTATACAAATATTCCTCAGAGAAAAACTTTTCCATATCATAGATTTTGCCTTTATCGTCAGTCCATGTAACTGATAGAATTTCGTGCCAAGGTTTGCTATATCCCACATCGGGATCGGCGGGATGAGTATCATAACACAAATCGCATTCAAATTCGTAGTCTGGTTCCTCATCAAGTATTTCAAGAGGGCAAGATGCGCCCAAATGATCAATGATATCATCAAAATCTTTGTTTTCAACGTACAAGCAAACTGTCATTCTCATTTTCTCTCCGATTTCATCTCTTGAAATGTCCATCTCCTATAGCTGTCTATATCGCACGTAACTCGGTCAAATTCTATAAGTTCTGGGTATTCTTCAAATTCTCTCATCCAATTCTGAATAACCTTATCTCCCACTGTCCACGTAAAACTATATTGATTATCGACAAACAAAACATCTACCCCAAGTCTCTTACTTAATTGATTCAATAGCTTTTGGAGATAAGGCAAAACTTTCGATTCGATTTCTTTTTCGAGAAAGATTTCCGCATTATTAATTATTTTAGAAGTATCTAATTTCTTAATCTTCTGCATAAGTCAACTCTTGACACACTCCATCGAGATGATCAATAGTTTCTACCTTAGAAACTTCGCCTAATGCTTCCGTGATACTATTAACAGTAGCAATATTAATCTCATCGACATCTGGAGGGGTTCCGCCATCCCACGGATTCCACCGGCCAGGAATATAATGATAAACCATTACGTTCCATTTGAGCATATTGTTTTCCAAAATCGGTGTTAGAACAAAATCACCGAATTGAATATAATGATCACCCACAAAGGCATCATCGCCGCCGTGAACAAATTCCACTGCATTTTCAGGTATATGCTTGAAGACTCTTTCCCTTGCAATTTTCACGAGAGGAGCTGCTGATTCAACAACTGCCCGAAGGTTCATCTTCGTTCTCCTGTGGAAAACCGTTTTGTTCTCTCAAGTCTATGTAGTCAATGCCAAGCATTTGAAGAAAATCACGAGTGCCAACTACAATATCTTCGTCGTGTAAATCAAATCCACGCTCGCTAATAATAATTATTTCGCCTAACTTAAGGTTATTAGAAGTTACCCACTTAGCTGCCAGGGCAGCGCAGGCGTCATCCTCACATACTCGATTAACCACGATTTGGACATTGCCGGATTGCACATAATATTTAGGCATTAATCGTCTTCGTCTTCAAAATCTTCCTTGACATCCCAATAATCGTCTTCGGCATCTTCCTCGTCAAAGAAAACGTCATCCTCTTCGTTATCCCAATCTTCGTCATTCCAATCGTCTTCGTCTTCGTCTTCGTCTTCGTCTTCGTCGTCCAAGTAGTCGTCGTCATCTGATTCATAATCTGGGTCATTGGAGTCACAATCAAAAAAATTCATACAAGTTGCAAGCAAATGACTGTAGTCGCCCGACATTGCTTGTACTCGGAATTCTTCTATTTGATCTGGACTCAATCCAGCCTTTTTGGCAGCAGAGATACAGCGCCCAAGAATGGCAAAAGCATTGCCATCTTGCCCAACCAAATCTACTTTGACCTGCGGATACTTAGGCATTTTGTTTCTCCTGTTCTTTGAACCTATCCCCAATCATCGTCATCATCTTCTTCGTTTAGATACTCATCTACAAAATTTTGATCTTGATCGATGAGACAATCTTCTCTTATTTCTTCGGTATCAAATAGCGTCACGGTATCATCTGCATCACAAGGCATAAATCCCTTTTCACTGGTTGAAATTGTCCCACCAATCGGACCACTACTAATTTTGAAAGATCGCAGCACTAAGGATTCTGCGGCACTTCTGGCCGTAGGGCGGTCGATAACGAGACACTTGTCGCCCGATTTAACGTAGAACTTGGGCACAGGGTTCTCCTTTGCTATCTATAGTGTACCACAAGAGCCAAAAAAGTCAAATTAATTCGTAGCAGTCCGATGCCTCTGTCTGCGAGTCATTTTAAGTTTTGCGGGTAAAATCGGGTCTGGAATTATATATCGATGTCCATCGACTTTGATTTCCACAGTAGATCGCAGGCACACCTGGGCAAATGGTCTCCATTGTCCATGCCGCCCGATTCTGCCATCGGATTTTACCCTATCGTTATACATCCCACGAACTAAAAACAAATCATGCCTCTCTGGTTCAATAAAAGATCGTCCACCAGAGACAAACTGGTGATGCTTAGTGTTGTTCCGTTGATTCGGATCATAATTCTTAACAACCATCCACCGGAATGTTCCTACATCTTCAAGAATAATCTTATTTCCTTTGCGAAGAAAAACAGGAGAACGACCCTGCAAATGTCGCTCTTGTGCTATCCCTTTGGGATTCATCTCATAAATGCTTCCATTTTTATCCCTGATAATTTCCCTGCCTTTATCCCCTAGTTGACAATGGTCGCCATCTCGAACCAATGGTCCATTTTGAGTGTCAGAAATAGGAGGATATCGCAAATAAAGAGGAGTCCGACGAGCAGATTTCACGGAAAAAATAGGATATTTAGGCCGATGATTCTGCCGATCCGTGAGACGAATCAGTAGGTCGCGAAGACTTTCACGGCTTACAATCGTTTCCATTGATTTTTCCTTCCAAGTATTTAACCACATCTAGATGACCATTACGAGCAGCCCATCGCAAAACATAATCATTCCAAGCATGTATATCGGCTCCATTTTTAACGAGATATTTAACCACATCTAGATGACCATTATAAGCAGCCAATCTCAAAGCATAATCATCCTCGGCATGTATATCAGCGCCATTTTTCACGAGATATTTCACTACATTTAGATGGCCATTTTGAGCAGCCCATCGCAAAGCATAATCATCCCCAATGTGTATGTCAGCGCCATTTTTCACGAGATATTTTACTACACTTAGTTGACCCGCCTCAGCAGCGGACATCAAAACCCAATCACCCCCAGAGTGTATATTAGCGCCATTTTTAACGAGATATTTAACCGCATTTAGATGACCATTA
>Ga0172380_10002866_pt1 | contig 25164 bp, 52 predicted proteins | sample Leawe162metaG_FD_119747 | JGI IMG/M metagenome (GOLD analysis project Ga0172380, IMG submission 119747) | Leachate microbial communities from a municipal landfill in Southern Ontario, Canada - Leachate well 162 metaG | ecosystem: Engineered > Solid waste > Landfill > Unclassified | place...
CAATCTATATTAGATAATACTATTCCGTGATACTTATGAATAAACAAACAGTAACCACTAACCATGACTTTACATCCATACGGTTTACCAAAGTAAAACTAATACGCCTACGTTCCTACGGCAAATGTGGTGATACAATAGAGCAAATCATAGAATATCTTATGAATGACCACGACAAAAATCATCAGTCAAAACATAGAAACTATAAAGGTCAATTTATTAAGAAGGAGTAGAAAAGTATGGAAGATACATTCCTCACACTACAAGATGTAATGGTACGCCTACAAGTGACTTACAACACCCTGAACCGTTATATACATAATGGAATAATACCAGTAGTAAGAGTGACAAGAAATAAGCGATTTATTCGTCAAGAGGATTTAGACAAGTTTATCCGAGAACATACGGGGGTATATAAACAATAGTGGCTAAATTAAGTGACGATATTTCGGATAATAGAAAACAAACTATAAAGGAATAGTAACAAATAAATAATCATTAGGAGGCTATATATGGATTCCCCACAATTGTTGACATTAATTGAAGCAGCTAAGTATTTACACCTTAATCAAAATGTTTTTAGAACTAGGGTTGTTAATAACGGTCTTATTTCATACGTAAGGCTATCACCTAGTCCACGTGGCAAACGAATGTTTTTAAAGGAATCCCTTGATAAATATATACAAGATAATACATATACAGTAAAACCTGATAAGGCAAATTAAATAACATCACACATTTAGATAATTACCGTTTTCATCAACCGTAATCGCCATTATTTTAGGTTTATCTGCACCATTACTTAGATACAGTATTTTATCCAATGCTATTTTTAGTTTTAATCCTTTTATATTAACTGCCATATCTTCAACTTTCCTTTTTATATTGGTATAGCTGAAATAAAGTATGGAAAATTAACATTAGGATATTTATAGAATATAAATGAGTACGTATTCCCTATCAAAACGGCAATTATCCCTTGACAACATGTACTTTTTGTGGTAGAATAGTAGTGTAAGTGAGGTAAGGATATGAATAAGTACACTACTAAAGATTTTGAAAAAGAGTTCCCGACTGACGAGGCTTGCCTTGAGTGGATTAAAAACCATCGTTATCCTCAAGGGATTATTTGTCCTAAGTGCAATAAGATAACTAAGCACCACAAGGTTACAGGTCGCTCTTGCTATGAGTGCGATAACTGCGGACATCAAGTATTCCCGATTGCAGGAACGATATTCCACAAGTCCGCTACCCCACTTAGAGTTTGGTTTCAGGTTATCTATAGAATGTCCCAAACTCGTTGCGGTATCTCTGCCAAACAAATCCAACGTGAAACTGGTGTAACCTACAAAACAGCGTGGAGAATGTTCAAACAGATTCGTACACTCTTGGGTGAAAACAAAATGCTTTCTGGTGAGGTTGAGTTGGACGAAACTTACGTTGGCGGCAAGGCAATCAACATGCACCAATCCAAGAGAGCCAAACTTACCGGACGTGGTACGGCTGATAAGACACCCGTATTCGGGGCTGTGGAACGCAAGGGTGACGTTAAAGCGATGGTCGTGCCAAATACTGACCAAGCTACCCTTATCCCCCAAATAAAACAGAATGTAGAGCCTAACACCACTGTCTACACTGACGAAATGGGCGCATACGCCCCGCTTAAAGCGAACGGGTACAATCACCAAATTATCAACCACTCCGAACACGTCTATGTTAGAGCGAACGTGCATACCAACACCATTGAAGGGTTTTGGTCGCTGGTAAAGCGTGGCATCGGTGGTGTTTATCACTCTGTTAGTCCTCAATATCTCCAATCCTATGTAAATGAATACTCATTCCGTTACAACCATCGCAAGGACGAAAAGCCTATGTTCCAGACTTTCCTGAATCAGATTCAGCCTCACGATTAATGGGTTGTGAAGCTCTATCCAATATATCGTGGAACTCTTTTCTGGTCACACCTATTTCGGGAACACGCTTGACTGCGCGGACACTCTTTAACCGCCTGTGCTGTTTGACCTCACCTATTTTCATATCTGACCTAACTTTCTTTTTTGGCATTGTTATCACCTTTATAATATTTCTCAATTGCTTCTGTGATTTGTGCGGGCAATAGTTTAATACTATTACTAAAATCATCTATCATTATTTTACTATCAATTTTGTAATTTAGTGGATATATTTGTGCAATAGCTCCTTTTGTATTAGGAATGTGAAGCCAAGGAGTCCAAGTTCCAATGCTTTTAGATGTATTTTCATATTTTATAATAAGTTCTCCGATTTCCTTATTGGGAATCTGTATTTTATCCAGTTGCTTCTTTAGTTTTTGATAGACTTTGGTATCATTTTCTAGTGCTTGTTCAAGCCCAAGTTTTTCAAACATAAAACGTTCTAACCTCCGTGTTGTATCGTTATCGGGGGTTAAATTAATATTACCCTTATCAACCGATTGAAAGAAATCACCAGCAGATTTTTTAGCGGAACTAATATCTGTTACTGACTCTAATAAAGATAAATATTGCGTGTTATTCAAAGGAGATAATGTTATAAAGTTTATAAGCTGTTCATCGGGAATATTACTAGGGCTTAAATTAGATGACAATTCCATTATTCTTGTATGTATTTTGCGTAATATGTTGGGAATTGCATATAATGGTTTTCTTATAATCCCATATATAAACCATGCGATACATGCTAACATAATTATTCCTGTAGTAATTACTATAATCCTGTGAGTATCATCTAGCAATTGCCAAATTGATTGAATAAATATAATCATCGTAGGCACTCCAACAATGATTGGAATAATAACAAGCACTTTTTGCCATAATAATCGTAACCAAATAGGTATTTGCATTTTATTATCCCCCAAGTATTAGTGCTAAGAGTATAATGTAGGAAGGTAAAAGGTTGCAACACTTGATTATAAATATCATTTAAGAATTCCCATTTTGAGTCTATACATGGTGTTAAGGGATACTCGCCTATCAAAACTGGGTGTTTCGTAGTATAGGTGAAATATTGCCATAAATAGAAAGTAATATATGTATTATTTTCAAAGGTTATTGTTACTAACGAAGGATTGGCATATAAACCTATATCACCCCAATTAACAACTATACTTTTTATCTTGCCTGAAAAAGTTTTTTCTACAATGTTATTATCATGTATAATAACATTCTCATGGGTATAAGTCCTTTCTTGATGATATTCACAAGATGTTAGAAACGATAATATAAGAATTAACATCATTGAAATTATATACCTTAGTTTATTTTTCATATCTACCTCATAACGTTTATAAGAAGGGGTAATGGTTTTTACCACAAATTACAAATTATATTAACGAACTGGGTCATGGAAATACTTGTCTACTAAATTTGTACACCATTTACTTTTCCAAATCACAATATGCCCTAAAGTTATTGCCCACAGTAAAACTACAAAAAGTAATAAAGCACAAACAGAAAGCGTGATGATACCATGCCAGCATTTATTAAAGAAATTAACGAACGCTGGTTCTATAAAAGAATGGTTGATAAATATGTCATTGGCTCTTATCTTTAGGAATTTACCATCTTTCTCCATTATATTTTCAACATTTTTACAAATGTAAGAAATTAAATTCAGATGCCCTAATGAAATAATCCATGCGATAACTGCAATATATAAGAAAACAGATAAAGAAGCCAGTATAAATACTACAAATCCTATAACCTTTAGAATATATATGCTGGTATCAGAGAATTCCTTTGTCACAATTGAGTGGTTGGTAAAAATATCTTTAGTATTCATTTTCCTCTCCTAAATTAAATCCAAACATTATATCATCTACCCGATTTAGCACCTTTGCTATCTTCGGTAAATACTTCCATGTATAACCAAAGCAAATGAACCCCAACACCCATAATATTGGAATAAGCAAAAATAATATTAGATAATACGGCGTAAATATTATAACCCTTAACCTAACTGACCATAACTCAAACATTTGTTTATTCCCCATCGCTTACAGTAACCCCTAGTAATTGTTCTATTCTCTCTGACACCTTGCAGATATAGTTAGTAAGCTCTGACGACCCGTAATTTGGATTGTTAGCCCCCTCATACTTGGTTGCCAGTGTTATCAGACTTTGATTTATTGCCCCAAAATGTTCCATAATGATACTCATATTCGGTAATATCTGTTTATCTGTTTGTTGCCCATCAAGCAACCCGTTTAGTATCTTTAATTCTTTATAGCACCAGTTAGCGAATGGTAATCCGTGATTAGGTTCTTTCTGGATATAATAATAAAAGTCTACGCATATTTGTTTTGCTTTCTTGGCATTGTCTACCATGTTCTCGCCTACTGCGACATTATTTGTACGTTCCTCTTTTATCTCTTTACTTCCTAACATATCTGCTCTACTGCTTAATGGGACATACTCATTATTTCTGTTAAACATCGGCGATATTCCATAGGCTTTCAATAAGGGCATAAGACTCTTAGATATTCTTTCTTTTGCTACACTACTGATATATTGCGGGTGTAAATTATAAACATCGGCGGCAAGCTCGTCCATATATTTTATTACAAGTTTTTGTTCCTGTTTACGTTTATCATCTTCTGCTTTCCACTTAGCGTTATATTCTTTGCCTATATCTTGTATCCTCTTTGATTCATTAGCTATTGTTGCTTTTGCTTGGGCTTCTTCAGATTCTAATTTTAATTTACCAGCGTCTAAAGCAGTCTTTTCTAAATTTAACTGTGCCTCTTTTTGGTTTAATTCCTTTTCTTTTGTTTCCAGTTTTTCTGTTGCCTTTAAAAACTCATCGGCTGTTTTGAACTTAGCCTGTAATGCCTCAATTTCCTGCTTCTTTTTTATATCCTCTATTTGTTTATCCAAAGAATTAGATTCGCCACCTGTTTTTGGATTATCTGAATTAACTCTTTCTTCATGTACTGGCATTACTTATGTCCTAACAAAGATATAATTATCAATACAACCACAAGACCTGTGACCATTATCGTTACCGAAATTTCACCATCGGGATTATATTTTAGGGTCTCTGTATTTACACCATAGGGTATAATCATATCACTATTTACTCGTAATTCAAAGTCAACTAAAGTATCAGGTGATGATAAAGTCTCTAATTTTACAATATTTACTTCAGGGTGTGTTGCTAGATATTGTTTGAATTGGCTGTATTCATTGAGTTTATCAAAATAAATGCGTCCTGTAAATGTTCTACTTACTATGTCATTACTATGTGTGGAATAGTATGACCAGTTCCAAATCATACCACCAACAAATAGCAATACTATAATAGCAACCAAAGTAATCCTGATTCCCTTTATCATTATTTTTTCTCCTTTAAGAATATTTTGCTCTGTTTATTCCCCTTATTTCTGCCCTCAACTTTTTATCATTGAGAACAGGATAAATTAGCCTAAGAATTAAACAGGTAGTTTTTCAAGTGGGTCATTCCATGTCTCCAGATTTTCCCTTTCAAATAATTTCCAGAGTTTGTGCATTGCTTCTTCCCCAGTAATCTTTTTGCGGTTGTGGTTGCACATAATTCTTGTTGCTTCTTTAATCTTCTTTTCCATTTTTATTTTCTCCATTTTTTATTTTTTATCTGTGGGATATTCTGCTTGATGTTTTATTTTAGGCGATTATCCCTTGACAACATGGAACTTGCTTTTTGATACATTTTTAGTGTTATAATCATATTATTTATTTTTGGAGGTTATTCATGGAACTAAAACCGGAATTACAGGTTGGTCTTATGCAAGTTGCCGCAAAATGGTCACTCACTATAACTACACAAAAATACCCCAAGATAAACATGAATGACCCTATAAAAGAAGGACAATTTATTAGAGAATTGGTAAAAACATATGACAACATTAGTTCTCTTTTGTTAGAGCGGGAATAGATTTACGTTTTTCTGTTTGTTCAAATATTTCCTTAGCCAAATCTAACACATACACCTTATCTTCATAAGGGATATTTATACCTTTGTCATATAATATACTACAAATTTTTGTCGCAATAAAAGCTAAATAGTCTGGCGATGTTTGCATTTTTCTCCCTTTATACTACCCCTCTATTTTACATGTCGTGAGGGGATAGTTACCTTATTTTATTCACTCCCTATGTTTTTATACTCCTACTTATAGTTTACTTCCGCAGTTAGGACAATATGTATCGCCATTAGGATAAACACACTGATTACATTTACAGCATACAATATTCTTATGTCTAATTCGTTTATTTACGTACTTCTCGCCACATTTATTGCAGAAGTTATTTGTACGTGCGAAATCTTCAAAGGAAGACGTTAATCTAAGATTATTAGGTTGTGCTTTTAACTTGGCAATCAGTTCCTTTGTGTGTTGTTTTTGGTTGGGACACGTTTTAACTGTTTCATAACTTATTACTGTTTTAATTCCCATATAGCTCTCCTATTGTTTAAATACTCCTGTATGAGACTCTTTTCTTAACTTACATTGATTTTTGAATCGCTTAACTACACATTCAATAATGATTCCAGCCTCAAATACAGCAACTCCGAAGCAGAAACCCCCAACGAACCCAATGTAGAATTTTGCAGAGTCAGCAAGAGTTTCCCTTGACTGATAAATCAAGATTGAAATTAACATGAATACACTAACAGCAATAGAAGCCCCCACGACCTGAATCCAGAAATTGTGTGCCTTAAGAAACTTTTTCATATATCCCTCCTACTGTTTATAAGTCTCGTCTAAAGGTGTTCCCTTGCTGTCAAAAATGCTTTTATAGAAACATATTTTACCATTGTTAAATGAGTAGTGTTGTGTGCAGAAAATGGCTAATAATGTGAAGTACCGTCAGCTAAAGCAGACAGCTTCTTGGGACACGCACGAACCACTGTTCCACGTTAAGTCCCAAACGCTCCTACCGAGCGATTTTATATTTAATGCTGAATTATAATCACGATGCAAAACGATACCGCAGTAAGGACAGTTATGAATACGGACGCTCAAATCTTTAGGTACTTTCGCCCCACAGTTGGAGCAAATTTGAGACGTACCGTTGGGGTTTACCTTAACGAAAGTCCTACCAGCCCACTCTGCCTTGTAAGACAATGCGTTAATGAACATACCCCACCCCGCATCGTGAATACTTTGCGCCAGATGATGATTTTTAACCATGTTCTTGATTTGCAAGTCCTCAACGGCTATAAACCCATTGTTGTTGACTATTTCACGAGCTTGCTTATGAACAAAGTCCTTGCGTTGATTACGGACTTTAAGGTGCTGTTTTGCCAGAAGTTTAACCGCCTTGCGTCTGTTTTTGCTACCACGCTTTTTACGAGCTACAAAACGTTGCGCTTTTCTAAGGTCTTTAAGACCATGTTTAAGATAACGGGGATTCTCTATAAACTCGTTATCAGAAGTTATCGCAAAACTCTCAAGTCCCAAGTCTATGCCAAGTTCATTACTAGAATACGGAAGTGGTTGAATATCAACCTCGTTAGAAAATATCACATACCATTTATCACAGTCATGTTTAATTGCAACCGTTTTAATATCTCCCTCAATAAGCCGATGCATTCTGAACTTGATAAGTCCTACGTTTTTGACATACAACCTATCGTCATGGAGTTTAATGCCATCACCATAAACAGGAAAGGTCACGGAACTAAACCTGTTTCTACCTTTGAATCTTGGAAATCCAATGCGTTCGCCTGCCTTGCGGTTATAAAAGGCTTTAAATGCCTTATCCAAACGCCTAAGCATGTCTTGTGTCATAGCGCAATTAAGATTAGCTACTTCTGGAAATATTTGACGAAGCTCCTTGAGTTCACTCGCTTGGTCGTAATAATTCAAGGATTTATGTTGAGCACGGTAAGCGTATTTACGTTCTGCCAACGCAGAGTTATAAATACTTCTTGCAGTATCAAGCATACCAGATAGCTTTTCATTCTGCTCTTTGTTAGGATAAAGTCTGTAAAGAAAAGATTTTCTCAATTACTTTCTCTTTTGGTTTTCAATATACTTATGCACCGCCGATTGCCATAGTTAAAAGCATATTAATTTATCCCCCCTTTATCTTCTCTAACTTTTCTAACGCCAAAGGACAAGGTTTATGTTTCCCAAGTTCCCACCCCGAAACAGTACCAAGCGAAACACCTAACTTCGTGGCGAATTTCTGTTGTGACAACTTTAATCTCTTGCGCAACGCTTTAATCTCATGCTCGCTCATACTCATATTATACAACTTCATTAACTACTTTGCAATGTATTTTTTAACAATATTTTAAGTTTTTTTACTTTCCAGCCCTGATTTATAACATACGTGTTTACTTTAACTGCGGTAATTTATTTATATTCTTGGCGAATTTGTGCTGCAAGTTCATTTCGGTTAATATCTCTTTCAGATGGCTTACTTTTAACTACACTTTTAAAATATTCTAATGCTGCTTTATCATTTCCCCCATATTCTGAATAAATATAATTGCCCAATATATCTTTAGCCAATAATGATTTACCCGATATTGAGATAACATCACTTGCCACATTCAATATAGCTTCTTCAAAATTATGCAGTGCCTCTAATAAGTGGTCACGCTCTATTTTTAACTCATCACTTTTTGTGCTTTCTTCAAGCCAAGATAAAATCTTTTCTTTATCCTTTGGTTCTTCATTACAATATACATGACGGCTATTAAAGAAATATAAAGTGGCATCTTCATACATTTTTGCCCGTTTATAGGCTTTGCTATTTGCCAATATATCCTTTTCCTCTCTTAAAGAGGCTTGCTTTATATTTTTATATGCAGACCTCATAAAAGATGCTAATAATACGTCATCTAATTTGGGATTTTCATTACGTTTTGCGTGACGTTTAATACAAAGCGATTCCCCTCTTGGGTACATAAACCCAACACCTATGGGTAGTTCCTCTAATTGAATAATGTTTTCAGGTGCTACAAACCAAAACTCATGGAATGAATCCTTTACCCATTGATGTTTTTCGGGGTGTGCCAATTCACTTAAAAAATCTTGCCTGCTGATTTTTACTTCAAATGCCGACCTTGTTAATCCTTTAGTTTGCCACATTTGAAATACAGCAACGTCAATCCATCTCTCTTGTTGGTATCCCACACCATCTGCCACCTCTTTTAGAATAACTGTTGGGTTGTAGCCAATGTGGTTTTCAGTGGGGTATTTTTTCTCTATAAGAGTTATTAATTGCTCTGCTGTCCATGATTCATTCGCCATATTTATGATTCCCTTAACTGTGGTAACTTATCATCATCAATACTCTTGATTAATTTATAGAGTTCATCTTGCTTTTTACACACCGTTTCAAAATCCTTAAACCCTGTCTCCATTATCTCTTTATCTACTAATGCGTCTAAGGCGTTTTGAGGATTAGAAAAATAATAAAGTTCTTTCCACTTTGGTTTTCCACTAACAACTTTTTTCTCCATAAGTATAACGGCGAATTTATCAGAGATTATTTTATATTTGTCACCAATTATCAAACCCGAATCATCATTCGCTCTTGCAGTTCCTTTTCTACCTCTCATATTTTACCTCTTTTTCGTTATATTACACATAATAAGCCTAACGACTTTACCATTTCAAATTTTAACAGTCACACCCTCCACCCTGTGTCTTTATACCTTTTAGACCAATAAACGCTTATAATTTAATCCTTAACACTTAAGATATGGTTCTAAATTATCTCCTAGCCCTTATTTTTCTTTAGCACATTCGTTGCAAATAAATCCGTCCATTGAGGCATCGGGTTCTGAAATCAATCCTTGCCTCATAATTATGGTAATTATCCCTTGACAACACGGACATTTTGTGTTATACTCCTATTATAGTTAGTCGTGAGGAGCGCAAAATGAAAACCGCAAAATACACCATAAAAGAGTTTAACAAGCAATTCCCCGATGATAACGCTTGTTTGGAGTTCCTTTTGAAAACACGTTATCCGCAAGGCGTATTCTGCGTAAAGTGCCAAAAGGTAACTACTCATTACAGGATAGCCAATCGCAAAGTATATTCCTGCGAGTTCTGCGGCAACCATGTATCCCCTACGGCTAACAGCATATTCCATAAGTCCGATACTTCCCTGCGCTCTTGGTTCTACGCTATGTACCTTATGAGTTCTACCCGTTGCGGTATCTCTGCTAAACAGCTTGAACGTGAACTTGGTGTTACCTATAAAACCGCATGGCGTATGTTCAAACAAATCCGCACGCTGTTGGGTGGAGACACCAAGCCCCTCACTGGTGAGGTAGAACTTGACGAAACATACATGGGCGGTAAGGCTATCAATATGCACGCAACCAAGCGTGCTAAACTCTCTGGGCGTGGCACGGCTGATAAAACACCTATATTCGGGGCTGTGGAACGCAAGGGCAAGGTCATGGCGGTTAAAGTCCCTAATGTAGACCAAGCAACGCTTATACCCCACGTCAAAGAGAACGTAGCCCCTAATACCACTGTCTACACTGACGAAATGGGCGCATACGCTCCGCTTAAAGAGAACGGGTACAATCACCAAGTCATTAATCACTCCGAACACGTCTATGTTAGAGCGAACGTGCATACCAACACCATTGAGGGATTCTGGTCGCTGGTAAAGCGTGGTATCGGTGGTGTTTATCATTCCGTTAGTCCTCAATATCTCCAATCCTATGTTGACGAATACTCATTTAGGTATAACCATCGCAAGGACGAAAAGCCTATGTTCCAGACTTTCCTGAATCAGATTGAGCCTCATGCTCAACGGGCGGAACAGCCTTAGCTAAAACGTCCATAAACTCTTGCTTTGTAATTCCGGGTTGGGGAACACCATGCCTGATAACAGGAATACCCTTTACTCTATTACGTTTTAGTCCGCTTACTTTCATATCTGTTTTAATCCTCTTTTTAGGCATTGTGATTACCCCTAACTATTTAAACTTGAAATTAAGTTTTTAGTATTTTTATTTATTAGTTTTTCAGTTTGTTTTCCTAAAATAGCTACTTCTGATTGTGGTATTATCTTTAGTCCTATGTCTTTTTGGATAGTAAGCATTTGAATATGACCGCCTACAGAATTATAATATCTAGATTCATATACCAAATAAGAAGCTAATAATTTCAACTCATTAATCCCCATTGTTGGTAAATAATTCCTAGTTCTAATCATCCAATAATTAGCTATATCCCAAATACCAGTAGTATAATAATTTCTTAGTTCACATTCTGGATATTTTGTTAAGAATATTCCTTGAGATAATGCAGCGTGTTTAATTGTTGGAGTTTTATCATCATAACCAACAATAATAAAATCAAAAAAGAAACTTAATAAAGATGTGATTCCACCCCCCGACTTTAGTAAAGAAGCCCCCCACTGTTTCATTAAAATTTCATGCTTATCTTTTACAAATGTAACAAAATCATCCACAAACTTATCATATTCCAATTTACTAGAGTTATTGATATGCTTTTTAAAATCTTCTATAAGTATTCCCTCGTAACCACCAAGATTCCCCGCAACTGAAATGCCTATGTTGCCAATATTCCATAACTTAGGGCAATTATCATCATGGGACTGTGCTCCAAAACCAGCAGTTATTGAACAGACTCTACTATCAGTTGCCAGGACTATTCCATCTTTACCAATCAATGCCACTGAAATACTCATAGATATATCATCCTCCCTACCATACACTTTATCTTGGATATTTGTATCATAGCAGTTAGGATTAAATAAGTCATCATTAGAGGTTATCATTTAAGACACCCCCTTTTGAGCCTGTCCGTGTGATGAGGGGATAGTTGCCTTTACTATTGCGTCCATATCACTCTCCCTTTCTAAGCAATCAATTTTTAGGCGGTTATTTTGCGCTACCCTATGTTCCAGTATGGTTTTACCACGATATGCCCTTTAATTACTAAACTAATGTCAGAGAATGGCATTGGAGTTATCCCCTTAGACCATTTTTTGTAACTTCTTTTGTTTGTCCTTGCGCATTTTTATAAAACGCCCGACCATAAATGCTACTAGAATTATAACCAAGTTTGGTATTGTATCAAACAGCAACTTCATAACTGACGAATACTTATCTACATCTGGCAAAGATATTAGACGGATTTCAGGCAATGTAATACCTCGTGCGTCTAATATAAGCATCAGTGTAGCTAACGGTATCCATATAGCCATGAGCTTCAATAAAAATTTCCAATGCTTACTACCACCAAACAAAAATATTACTGCCCAAAAACTGCCTACTAATATTGCTATTAACCAAAGTGATATTCCTAAACTAATCATTTCTTGCCACCTTTTTTGGTAAACCCTTTTTTATAATAAACCATTCGGCTATTGCCGAAACTAAAGATACAATTATCAATATTGCCCCAACACCCATACCCCCTAGACAAATCCATACAATTAATCTAGCTGTTTCTTGGGATAACACCATGCCTATATCTCCTTTTTGTAGAACTCTTGACCTTGACAGTGTGGTATTTTGATAGCAAGATAAACTCGCCGTGATTATGGCACTTATAATAAGCACCATTATTTGTAAATCTAATTCGGCGGGAATATGCCCCGCAATCTTTGCATGATTGTGATTTTGGCATATTGAATGGTGGTGGTTCTGGTGTGAAAAATTTGACTATCTTTTTAAATAAGTTTTTATTCTTCCACCTATCTTCTGCTTTGTATTTCTTATCATCGTTACGGTTATAAATATATTCCTTACTACCAATTTTTATCAGCCCTTCTTCCAATAATTCCAATAATAGGTTCTTTTACGCTCATTTTTCACCTCTTGTGTTATATTTCCTTTTTTCTCTTGGTCGCCCGATTTCTACTATAACCCATAACTTCAACTACCTTTATTTAACTCATATAGCCCGATTGCCTCAAAGACCATAACTAGAAAACCGCTAATCATCAAGTTATAGCCCAAACCACCATGAGTATAATCACTTAAAGTCCATAGTATTACACCTGATATTTCTAAACCCAATCCTATAATACTAATAGATATGGCAACCCATAAAAATATCTTTAGGCGTTTATTCATTTATTAATTCCTTTTATAAGCCCTCTTAACCTTCGGACGCCCCACCTTTTTTCTCACCCACAACTTCAACTGTGACGGCATGAACGGATACATTGAAATATCCAACCCACGCCCGTTAAAGCCTAAGTAATATTCCGTATGCTGGCGTTTTTTATTATACGTGTGCATTTCTATCTTGCGTGGGTGGTCAAGCCTTACATGGCGTAAAATCCACTTTGGAGTTTTGGGATTATCACGCCTGATTGTTACTAAGTCGCCGTCATTAAACTTTCGCATTTTTATTGCCACGAAAAACTATCTGCATCTTGAGTTAGTTCATTGAGTGTAAATGTATTTTGATGGCAAATTTTAGTATAAAATAGTGGCTCGTTTATTTTGAAACCAGATGAATTACCAGATACCCAAATAGTAGTTTGGCAATCATAAACTCTCATTGCTTGTGAATACACTAGTTCCTTTTTAGTACCATCTGCATATTTAGTTTGAGCTTGAATTGCATCGCCGGAATAACGCCCGTAATAACTTATAGTTACTTCAACATTGTATGGTATTGAATAACCCGTATTTGTATCATAAAGAATGGGTGGCGTTATTTTATTTATAATCTCTTGCGCCCGTGCCAGTATATCTTTATCTTGGCGCACATTATTACCACAACTCGTAATACCAAAGAATAACGATATTAAGAATATAACCAACCCAACATAAATACATCTCTTCATTTTGTCCCTTTTTTTAGAGTTAATTTCCACCCAGCATAAATGATAATCAAAACAATAGCAATAACAGGAAGCATAAGAAGCGCATAAATATCGTTACTTGTTGCGTGCTGTATTGACTCCACTCCATAGCAACCACCAAGACCAACCAACATTGCAACAACTATAAATATAATCATTACTTTGCTCCTTTTTTAGAGTTAAGCCAATCCTCTAACTCTTTACTGTGTCTATTTACTATTTCAAAATATTCAATCCCACATTCTACGCACAAGTCACCACCTAATTCTACGCTATAACCACCGTATGTTTTAGGTGCATATTCCGATACTTTACCACAGGCTTTACAACGATAGGTCATTATTTCGGGCATTGTTATTCCTTTTTAACTTTATTAATTTCGCCCTGCGCCCATTTGAAAGCGTTTTGAATATCCTCACTTGAACAATGTAACGGGCAAAGATAAAATTCAAAACTTACTCTTTTATCTTCAATATATTCACTTAATCCGTTCCATATCCATTTATGCTCTGGTTTTTGTTTTATCCAGTTTGGTATGCGCCCACCTCTTTTACTTGGTAAATTTTTGCCACCAAGCATATATTGTTGATTACCTGATATTGTCGCTTCACAGTAATGACACTTTTGGTTTACTACATCTTCGTACATTTTAATTCTCCTTTATCCTTTAATCCTTGCGCTTCAAGAATTTTATCAAGGCACTTGTGGCAAACTCCATCGTCCTTATATTCTATCGCCATTTCAATTGTTGTGCCACATTTTCTACATTTCATTAATTTGGGTTTTCCCTCAACATTGAAAGCAAAACCTAATGCACCAATGCACCATACAAGCAAGAAAAACCCATTAAGCCAGTCACCCCTAACAAAAGATACTATGGAGACCACTAGAAACAGAATAGAACCTATACCGAATAGAACTTGCTCCAAACTTAATTTCTTTAGTATTTTCATTTTTTATCCTCAACCTTACGATACGGGCAATATTCTTTCTTCTCGTAGATACAACTTATTGTTTTACTTTCCTCGTGAGACAATCTACATTTTCCTTGTCCGAAAGGGCAGTCATAAATCGGATTTTCTAGTATCCAGCTTTTCTTAGGATAATTGTCTTGCGTCATTTTTATTCACCAGTTTTAATCCATAACGTAATACGTAAGGGTTAAACTCCCAAGTATAATTGGGGTTGATATAATCCCAAAGTTCAGCATATTGGGATATTCCTAATTTATGGCGCAAATCTTCTATATCTTTTGCACCAGTAGCTAACATAGCTGTATTGAATGGTATAATGCCAGTATCAAATATACCTTCAAGGCAGACATCACTATAAGGAAATTCCTGTAATCTTTGAGCGTCTACGGAAGTTATTTGGAAGAAGTAACGGGCTGCCCACGCTGGCATAAACATCTTTTGGTATTGTGGTTTGACTAGATGTGGCAGAATGGGAATGTCTTTATCGTAAACCATGTGTCCACAATTATCACCATATAAAACCATGAAGCCCTTGCGGATACCACTATCGGGGTCAACTAAAGGTGATAACTTGCAAAATTCTTTGACATACACAACCTCGCCGACATGGTAACGGGGCTTCCATATTCTCTCCCTCGTATCAGCTTGGTCTGTCCATTGATAACTTCTCCCTAAAGTCTGCCAACCTTCTGGTGTAGTTTTGCACATTTCCTCTAAAGTAATACCCTTCGCAGGTTGGGGTTTAAGTAGTCTGCGTGTTACCGCCTCGCCATAAAGTTCACAGGCTTTTAATTTACCTTGTAATACTTCTGGTTTAAACATTATTCCTTGCATTTTTATACACTCCCCATAAGGTCAGCCTTATCTTCATAAACGTGCGCTTCTATTTTTGACCTACTACTTCTTGAAAAGATACTTATATGCCAATAATGTTTGCCATTTTCAACTATCAGCATAAAACATTGGTCGGATAAACATTCAAGGTGAACATTGGCATTGTGTATAACCATTTCATTTATTGCTGGTAGCCCTGATTTAGTGAGTTCATTTTCAAAGTAATCTATTCTATCAGGGTCTTTAGACCAATGGTCTTTCCAACTATGTTTTTTAACTTTATCAGTTTTCCACGAAAGCACAGTACGCCCACATCTACCTGATTGTTTTACTAAATTATGCTCACGAAGCCATATTACAGTTTCAGCAGAGCACGAACATTCATAATTGTTAGCACGAAAGCAATATGTGTTGCCTTGCTCATATAATTTCTCACCAGATTTTAAGCGGTCAATAACTATTTGCCTATTTATTCGCATTTCTGTCTCTCCCAAACTAATCCGATGTCCATATAAACCGTGTTGTAATGCCCCTTAATATCTCGGTCACGATATTCGCAATTTGGAAATTTACAAGCAAAGCAATTTTCAAATAATTGACACCCATTTCCATAGGGAAGCCTGACTATGCGGTTTGGCGTGTCCCTGATTATCTTTTTGCGCCCACTATTCCCGTTTAGCATTATTAATTTTCCCCTTGTTGTATTTGAAGTTCTGCTATCGTATCGGGAAAATCAACAAGCCTATATTCTACCCAAACTAAACCTTTTAACTTCTCAAATTCAGGAATAGAAATACGTTTCATTTATTAACCCTATTTGAAAAATCCCTGTAAGTAGTGGCAATTATTTGTCTAAATATGTTTCCTGTCATTTCCGTAATCCTATCAAATGTTGCGGAGTTGCCCCTATCCCCACCTAGATGCTTTTCTAGCCTATCAGTATTCAAATTTGCCGTGATTACTACGGGCAACATATTATCATAACGCCCGTTGATTATCGTGAATAGCACACGCTGGACAAATCGTGGGTCGCTTACTTCCTCTTTACCCATATCGTCAATGATTAACAAAGGCACAGTAGTTAATTCTCTATATACTTCCGTTTCTGTTTCGTGGTGTTCTTCTGCTGTTTGGCGATTAAACGTATTGCGTATTCGTAAAAATAAATTAGGCTCACTTGTATAGCGCACGGGGCAATATTCTGTATCCCCTACCCACCTATCAAATATTCTATGCCCGATAGATGCTGCAAGGTGTGATTTACCAACACCCCAAACACCCTCCGAATACAGCACCAGTGACCTATAACCATGATACCCACGCAGGGGGAATTTATCGGCATAATCTACACAATCCTTAAAAGCATTACTTAAACTTTTACTTCGGTTTGGTTGAAATGTATCAAATCTTTGTTTCATAAATCTTATCGGGATACCACACCTTGTGCGCCAATCCTCTCTCTTTGTTTTTAATTCCAAGTCCCGCATTTGGGTTTCCCGTAATTCTTCGGCTTCCATCTTCTTTTTGGCACACTCTTTACAACGACCACCGCCAAATACTATCGGGTTTCTCATACCTAATATTTGAGCTTCATGAGCTTCATAGGTTTTTCCACACTCAATACAAGTACGGGTGGTTATCTTTATCCCTTTTTCAGTAGTCATTATTGTTTCACCATGTGCTTATATTTGTCCGATTCTTTTTTGGAACTATTTTTTAATAGTTCGTGTATATTTTTATAAACATAATTTAACGATAAATATTTATCTTGGAAAAATGGTTGCTCTCTTAGCTTTTTGTACGCTTCCACTATTTGTTTTGCATTAAAACCTTCTTTAATCATGTCATTAATGGCACTAATTTCAGCCCCACGATTTCTTACATCATATCCCCTTATCTCTTTTGTTTTCGCCATTACCTCACGGCGAATATCATTTGGGTTTTCCCCTTCACCCTTTTCCTTAGTAGTATCTTTATCTATATCGTTATCCTTTAGTAGTATCGTAGGGTTGTCTAACCGTTGGGGAACGGTTTCTGAACCGTTGTCTAACAGTTGGTTTATATCATTATATTCAGGGTAGTATTCAAAGAAGAAATCCCATAAACTAGAGTGCTTATATTGCTTATACTCATTTGATACTGCTTTGAATACAAGGTCTTTGCGTCCACCAGTATTATATTTTTTAAGATTTTTAACAAAAATTAGCTTATTTTCTGTGTCGTAAAAAATGTTCTTTATACAACCGTTGGTAAACAGTTGGCTAACCGTTGATAAACTATTCCCCAACAGTTGTTGAACGGTTACTAAACCGTTGGCAAACCGTTGTTCAACCATTGGTAGGGGGATACCAGTTTCTCTGGATACAGTTTTGGGGGATAAAGGATAAATACCGCTCTCATTAGTTTCGTGGTTTGTAAAAAAGTAGATAAAAAGTAATTTATCGTCAGGCGGCAATTCTAGGAAATCGGGGTCATTCCAAAGTTTTTTATAAAAAGGTCTGAATCCAGACATTACATTAATCCTCACTACTATTAGGTTTAAAGAAATAATGGACACCCTCAAAACTGTTGAATTGAGCAACTGCCCGATATTTGTCTAAAAATTGTGTGATAGTCATTCCTTTGGCACGGGCTTCTTTTTCTATGACTATGCGGGGGATTGATACTACGATGTTTAAACCATCTTCACCAGTTGCCCTCATCTTGTATTCTTTTTCGTAAGGTTCTGCCATAAGCTCTCCATTACTTATAATATAACTATAATAAGTCTGCCCCAATTATAAACTCTCAAATTCAAAAAGTCAAGTCGTTTTAGCGTAATATTTGCGCCGAAATTAGCGTATAGTATTTTGCCTTTCACTATCTGCTAAATAGTTAGTGTATATTCTATTTGGTGCTATCTATTAGCGGTTTTTGCTCTATTTTTTCTTGTGTGTTAGTTTCTAAACTCATAACGCTTTGAGAGCATCTTTTGGCAGCGATTTCACAGTACTTTTCTTCTATCTTTGGGAAGAATGGGGCATAAGACTTGAATCTCTTATTTTCTCTTAATAATATAGCCAAATCCATTTTGAAAGCACCTTGAAAATTTGTCCATGTAGCAAGTGCTATCCACATGGGATTATCATATACTTGCTTGTCTCTCATTAAATAGGCGTGTTGTTTGTAAGACTGTAATAATATTAATCTTTCATAAACTGTCTCAAAAGTATCCTTAATACCTACATAAACATACCAACGAGTTTGCCAATCATTTAATCCATTTTCCTTCATTAAATCTAACGCTTTTATTACTGTGTTTTTGTAACTTATGTCGTCATAAGCAAATCGTATTTCTTTTATATGTTTCAATGATTTTAACTCTTGCCACAAATCTTCTGTTAGCAACCTATGGTCTAATCCTTGATTAAAGTCTACTCGTAGATTTTCATTTCTAATTTGCTTGCAAATATTTTTAAAATGATTTGGTAGGGCAAGGATATTATTGTCCATTAAAGTAATCTCGTGACTTTTCCCATCCCAAATATCATAAATGTCACTCACTATGTGAATTAGTCCTTCCATTTTCGGAACAAAACAAAAGTAGCATTTACGTATGCAACCCCTAGTAGTAAATCCCCAATTTATTCTAGCTTTAGTTGCCTCTATTTCTGGCGGTAATTTTATAGACATATCATATCCGCTACCACCTATTAAGGCTTTGCCTTCATAAATAAGACAATCATTTCTATTTTCAGGAAATATACATGATACGTATATTTTATCCACTTCATTGATAGCTAAAGGCATATTCCACATAATGTTGTCACCTAACGCAAGGTGATATGCCTCCACTTTTTTTAAAGCAAGATTGGGAATTGAACTATCAATATTAACTAATAAGACCTTCATAGGTCTTCCTTAATGATATAGACTGCATCATCTGAATAATACGCTGGCGGTAATTCTAAGTTATTCCAAATCATATTATAAATTCCCGATTATTGGTTCTATTGTCTTGTAATCACAGTCTGGGCAAATCCATCTCTCCCACAAGGTTTTACCCGATTCACTTTTTATATCACGTTCGGGTTGTCTCTTAAAAGTTTTTGGCTGGCGACAATTCGGGCAAAACACTGGTGCTACTGTTAGTGATGTGGACATATATTCACCTCATTACAATCTTTTTTGCGCCAATTCTGCGCCTTGATAATCGTATCAGCATCAGGGACTTTCATAGTTACGATAGACTTTGATGGTATATGCTTTACCGTTAACCATTTTAGCACTTCAGGGTGGTAATCATCATAGTGTTCTAGGAGTGCTTTTAAGTTGGGCGAAACATTCCCGCATTTAGTACAGGTGATAGTTGTCATTTTATTCTGCCCGTTCCATATCTTCCAGTAGTTGAATACCTTTTAAGACTTTTAATCCTTTATCGGTAGCTCTTACACCTACACCATCAACTATCTGGATTAAGCCTAACTTTTGTAGGTGTTTTATCCCTTCCTGATAAGTCTCTAATACCTGATACTTTTCATCATCTGTTGGTGTTCTCATTTTAGGCAAGCCACTTTTATTTTCCATTATGTTCTCTTCCTTCCGTGATTTTGGTTATATCTAATAAAGCAATTCCAATAAGCAATAATACTCCTAATCCAAGCAATCCAACGCTGATTAAATAGCCCGTTCGCATTACTGCCTCAATTATTGAAGTTATAATTAAAAATAAAAAACCAGATACACAAAACCATTTTCCTACTTCATTCCTATTCATTTACCTTTCCCCTTTTTATTATTAATTTCATTTTCCCTCACTTTTATGTGCGATTTGGTGCATTTCATTAAATTCATCCTGTTCTTTTATTAAATCCCTGCACGCTTCATTTACCATATCTTCAAGTGACCGAGCTACATAATTATCTATTGGGTTGGGAAAAGCCTTGTCAATCATAGTGCGTTCCTCTTCTGTTAAAGGTGGTGTAATAAAGGGACATATTTTATGTAGTACACTTTGCAATTTAGAGTTCATTTTACTTTACGCTCCTACTTACTCGTTCTTTTATTGAGATTGTAGCATTGACCAATATAGCAATTCCATACCATAAAATACCAAATTGTTGTTTAGGTCTTTATCATCTCTTATTGCTGAACTATTATACTCGCAATTATCGTAATATTTGGGGTTAAATGCGGTTGAGCAAAAACTTGTTTTATTACAATCTTTGCAAGTGTATTTGGTCATATAACCAATACCCCCTGTTCTTCTTTTGCCAAGTAGCGTTGCCCGTAAATTCTAAGGTCACGGAGCGTTCGGCACTCGTCAATGATATACGAGCGCATAGCCTCCATACCCTCTTGTAATTCCTTGAGATTAGTGGCTACATAATATCCTGCTGGTTTTTTTGTGCTGAACAATACGGGGACTCCATCACGCCTCAATTCGCCAATGAGTAAGCGTAACTGTCTATCATCTTTAAGTTCAATCTCTAATATCCTGCGTATCTCACGGCGTAAAATAGCGTTGTTTCGCCCCCTGTGATATTCTAACAATGACTTAAGGCGTGGCTTTATCGTTGCTATGTCCATTGTTGTCCTCCATAAACGTCACGATACGCTTTCTTAGTTTATAAGTAGCATTGGCTAAAAACTGTCTGCCTTCAGGCGACAGATGAAAGCCAACTTGACTCATCTGCCAACATTGTGTTAAGATAAAGTATATGCACAAGTCTACCTTTCAGTATAGAATCTATCCGACTAAAAAGCAAGCTCATCTGATGAGTAATACTCTTAGTGAATGTCACTGGCTCTATAACCACTTTCTTGAGGAGCGCAAATATCTTTGGGAAGAATACTCTACTTCTATTGGTTTGTATGACCAGACTAGAATCTTGCCAGTGTTGAAAGTTAACAGACCATCGCTTGCCGATGTTCATAGTCAAGTATTGCAGAACGTGGCGGTGCGGGTAGACCTTGCGTTTAAGGCTTTCTTTAGACGTGTAAAATCCGGCGAAAAGGTTGGTTATCCTAGATTTCGTGGCGAGGGCTGGTATGACAGTTTCACCTATCCGCAAGTTGGGTATTCTATTCAAAATAAAACCATAATCTTGTCTAAAATAGGTGTTGTTAAAACCGTAATTCACAGACCGATTCAGGGTAAGGTTAAAACTTGTTGCATCAGGCGAAATAGTATCGGTAAATGGTTTGTTACCTTTTCTTGCGAGATTGAGGATACGCCATTGCCTGAAGTTAAAGAGGCTATCGGCATTGATGTTGGCTTGGAATCCTTTGCCACGCTCTCTAGTGGCGATAAGATAGCCAACCCCCGTTTTTTCAGAGTTGACGAAAAAGCATTGGCTAAAGCCCAACGCAAAATGTCTAAATGTGAAAAGGATAATCCAAAGCGGATTAAATACAAGCGAGTTGTTGGACATATCCATGAGCGTATCACTAACAGGCGTAGAGACTTTGCGCATCAAGAATCCCGCAAGATAGTCAATAAATTTGGTGTTATCGCCGTTGAGGACTTGTCTATTAATTGCATGGTGCATAATCATTGTTTGGCTAAGTCCATTTCCGATGTAGCGTGGGGACAATTCATAAGGTATCTCTCCTACAAAGCTGAAAATGCTGGCAGGAAATATATCGCCGTGAACCCCAGCTACACTTCCCAAGATTGCTCCAAGTGTGGTCACAGGCAACTGATAGCACTCTCTGAAAGGATATTCAATTGTCCTTGTTGCAATTTTAGTATTGACCGTGACCATAATGCCTCGCTTAATATTTTGAGATTGGGATTACAATCTCTCGGTATCCAATCCGTAGAAGCCGCCTGCTTTAGCTGACGGAGTAGTCACGTAGCATTATTTACCCCTGTATTCAAAAATGGTATCCATATAAATTCAAAACAAAACGATATAAATTTTTGCATATCTTGATGTTGTCGTTCGTCTAATACCTTTTGATACCCCGTTGCTTCGTCAATCATTTTAGTTATCGGCGCACGAGTGTCTATAAAGGTTAAATTTGTTCCCGATAAGCGGTTAAACTCTCCTACTAAATCTCGGTTTAGGCAACACTCTTTAAGACAATCTTGAAAGTTCATAAAGACTTTATTTCTCCTACTACTTCCCATCTATCATCATTTTTATCTATCATACCCGATTTTAATTTCATGCCGTAAGTTTTGGAAGTAAGTTTAACTTCCCACATATTGTTCCAATTTTCAGCAGTACCCACAATTTGATATAGAATACTTGGCATATCTTTACGTCTTATAACGTCACCTATTTTCACTATCTACACCCCTCGCACAGTTTCATAAAACAACCATCTAATTTCCACGCCTGCGGGCTTTCTATGTGTTCTGCCTCAATAAAATCACGCCTACCCATTTTGCACTTCGGGCATTTAACAGTCACAAATTTTTTCTCGCCCGATAATATCCGTCTGCTATCCTGTTTTGCCTCACGCTGACTTTCTGTTAATGCGGTTGGCACGAAATCCTTTTTACCAGATTGATTATAAAGCACCTTTTTATACTTGAAATTGGAAGCCCATTTTCTACTTGCCATTACGTCTTTATTTCGGCTTGGTTTATGGTCTTGGAGTATGTGTGTGGCAAGTTCTAACCATGTTTCAAAGTCATCACGTTTACATACACGGCAAGGTTTTACTTCGTTCACAGTATTATTGTCCTCTATTTAAACTTAAATCTTTATGGGTAAGTTTAAAGATATGCTCAACTTCTCGTTTACCCCAATAACCTCTGTCGTCCTTTACGGGAGGTTTATAAGAGCAAGCTATAATTATATTGTCTTTATCATTAAAACTTGTGACATCAATCCATGAGTTGTTATGGAGAAAACTAAATCCAACGGCTAATCTTTCACGTTGGCGTATTCTACCACTCTTTACATTTACAGTATCAACAATAAAAGGTTTACGTTTACGGCATTTTTCAAAAGCATAAATAGCAGATTTATTATTTTCAACGATAGCATGAGAATAAACCCATTCAGCGTCACCAACCCATCTGCCCCAATTAAAATTATTGGCTATATAGGTGAAATCATCTAGATAAAAATCCATAGAAGATTTAATGGCTAAAGATAGAGCTTCGTGCATACAAGAATTTAATCTTAGCCATGACCACATAGACTTATTGGTTTGCACACTATTCCAAACGTGCATCAAAAATCTTGTCGCTGGTGATTTAGGTTCTTCACAAATCATAATATCTCCTTATCCATATCCCATCTCCTTCAAGGATTCACTGATAAATAGCACGATAGATACGAAAAACTTGCCTATACGCTTTAGCATTTTAACTACCCGCCGCCGTTATTATTGGCAAATATTTTTTCAATTTGGCGTTAAAATCACGCACTTTATGACAGTATTTGCATACCCCAACATTTGCGCCGTTAAGTTTCCAGTAATGCCGTTGAATAGGTGAATCGGGGCAAATCTCAACTTTAGCAGGATACATACGCTTCCTGTTAGCTTCATTAGTTTTTTGGCGTTGTTCTTTTTCTGATTGTTTTACTTCCGCCCTTTTTAGTAGCATATCGGTGTAGCAATCTCTACAAAGCCCGTTTTTCTGTCTAATCATGTTCCCGCACTTGTTAGCGCAAGGGTATAAAACGTGGCGGTTGTCGCTTTTCTTAACAACAGGTGGTCGTCTATTATTGGACGGATACTTTTTGCTATCAGAGGGGTATCTTTTACGGGGCTTTTCGTTGCGGTGAGCGTTAATTGCAAAACGTGCGTCTTTTTCAGAATTATATTTTCGCCCCCTGTAATAGAAAACGTCACGGCAAATAAGTGAAGCCGTAGATTTTGCCACATGGTATTTTAGGCTTACCTCTAAAATAGTCAGCCCGTTTTTCTTATCTAGTCTCATCTGATTTTTAGTTAGCTCTGATGTTGCTTGCATGAATAACCTACCTGTGAAAAACCTCTCCTATCCAATGGATAGCACTGGAAATTACTTCTAGGATTACTAGGATATATTCACCTATCATAATAGACACCTACCACTGAACGAACATCGGCATTATCACCATAGTTAAGCCCTTAATGTCGCCTGTAATCTTCACGGGCGAAGAAGGATTTGTGGTCTCTACGGTGCATATAGAAAATGGGTTAAGAGCTTCTATCATATATTTGTGTTGAACGGCGATTTTACCTACATCGGCAAGTATTTTTATTGGCATAGTGAGCGAATAAATACCCTCATCATTATCAATATGTGCTTGAATTAGTAATTCGTCTTGGTTATTTGGTTCTGTGCGGTGGATTATATAGCGTGTAATTCCACTGGTTGTAGATTGTACATCTATCATATTTAGTCGTTGGAGTAAAAGTGGTGCTGAAAAAATTGCCTTACAAACAAACGATTTTGGTATAAGTTGCTCATAATGCGGGTAATTACCTAGCGTACATTCTGCTACAAGTGTGGTATTTCCAGATTTGATATAAATTCGCCTTACTTCTTTATCAGGGTTGTTGCCCGTGTATTCAAAGGCTATATCTATCAATTCTTCTTTTGAGAA
>Ga0172380_10002867_pt1 | contig 25161 bp, 25 predicted proteins | sample Leawe162metaG_FD_119747 | JGI IMG/M metagenome (GOLD analysis project Ga0172380, IMG submission 119747) | Leachate microbial communities from a municipal landfill in Southern Ontario, Canada - Leachate well 162 metaG | ecosystem: Engineered > Solid waste > Landfill > Unclassified | place...
CAGCGACCGGAGCTCGGCGGAAGGTCCGAGCTCGACCTGATCCTCTGGTTGCTGTTCCTGTGCGATGGAAAGCTGGACATTGACCATATTGCGGCACGACTCGGCGTGTCGTCCGCAGACCTCGTGCCGATCGCAGATCGACTTGTCGCAAAAGATGTTCTCGAACTTGTCTGATTGTTCCCATGGCTAAGAGCTATCGTTTGCAAGCGGCCGGCCTCGACGCGGCGTGGGATGCCTTCGTTGCTTCGTCGCCTGATGGCACGGTCTTCATCACCTCCAACTATCTTGCCCACACCGGTTGTCGCCTGGGCCTTTACCACTGCTACAACTCGAACGAATTGCGTGCCGTCGTCGCGGTGGTGGAAAGTCCGGACGGGGCCTCGGCGATTCTGGATGACCTGGTGATCTACAGCGGCGTTTGTTTTGGGGCGCCCACCCATGGCCAGAATCGCGCGCAACAGAATTCCGAGCGGCACGAAATTGCCATCTTCATAGCGGCAGCATTGGCCGACCGGTATCAGCGGGTCGAGTTTGCCCTGGCTCCCTCGATCAATGATGTAAGGCCGTTTCTCTGGCACAACTACGGGCAGGAACATGGCCGTTACAGCGTGGATGTGAGATACACGTCCTATCTCGACATCGGTGATTTTGCTTCCGCGCAGGATCTGGAGCACATCGAGGCCTACAAACAAGCAACGGGAGCCCGCCGACAGCAGATACGCTACGCGCGAAGGGATGGAGTGCTTACCGAGGAGTTTTCCGATGTCGGATTGTTCGTCGATTTCTATCGCCGCACCATGGATCGTCAAGGCGAAGATGTGAGTCCGGACAAGCTTGACCGCATGGCCACTCTCGTTGCCGCCCTTCTGGGCTCGGGCGCGGCCCGCATGTTCGTTTCAAAATCTTCCGATCAGATTGCGGGCAGCGCCGCGGTCTATGCTTTCGATCATCGCCGGGCCTATTATCTTTTTGGCGCAAGCGATCCTGATCTGCGGGACTCTCCAACCGGCACTGCAGTATTGTGGGATGCGTTCGGCAAGCTGGCTGCCGCCGGGATTACGCAGATCGACCTGGAGGGCGTAAATAGCCCGCGGCGGGGCTGGTTCAAAATGAGCTTCGGCGGCGAGCTGCGCGCCTACTATCAGATCACCAAGGCCAGTCAATGAATCAGAGCTTTCCCGTCGTCCATTCTGAAGTCGAGCACGATGCAGCCTTTTGCAGTCGTGAGCATGTTCACGCTTTGATCGAGGTATCTCAATGAGCAGCAAACTTGGTTCGATTCCCGTGGTCTCCATGCCAGCCGCCACCGTGGGCAGCGTGGAGGAACGCTACATTCCCATCAACAAGGGCCATTTCGACCTGGACACGCCCGAGCGTACTGCTGCCTTCAGCGAGAAGCTGGCGCGGGGTTGGGAGCATGAATACGCCGAGTATCGCCGGCTATGGGTGGAACTGGCCAAGAACCGCGAACTGCGTGATTACCCTTTGCTGGTCGATCTCGAACTGTCTTCGAAGTGCAACCTGCATTGCCCGATGTGCTACACGATCACTGAAGAGTTTCTCAGCAAGGTCGATCGCAAGTACATGGAGTTTGACCTTTACAAAAAGATCATCGATGAAGTGGCCGGCAAGGTGTTCGCGATCCGCCTCAGCTTGCGCGGCGAGTCGACGCTTAACCGGGATTTCATCGAAGCCATCGCCTATGCAAAACAGAAGGGCATCCGCGAGGTTTCCACGCTGACGCACGGCAAGAAGTTCACCGGCGAGTACCTGCGCAAGGCGGTGGCGGCGGGAATCGACTGGATCACCATCTCCATCGATGGAACGGGCGAAACCTATAACCGCATCCGGCATCCATTGACGTGGGAGGATACCTTGGGCCGGCTCAAGGAAATCAAGGCCCTCAAGGATCAACTGGGAACCCACAAGCCGGTGATCAAGGTACAGGGCATCTGGCCTGCCATCCGCGAGAATCCGACGGAGTACTACAACGCGCTGCAACCTTATACCGACCTGATCGCCTACAACCCCTTGATCGACTATCTGCACAACGACACCCAGATTGTCTTTGAGGAAAACTTTGCCTGCCCGCAGCTATATCAGCGCCTGGTGGTCGGCAGCGACGGCAGGGTCATGATGTGCAGCAATGACGAGGATACCCGGCACCCGGTGGGTGATGCCTACAAGCAGTCCATTCATGAGATTTGGCATGGAGAGGCGATGAACAAGGTCAGGGAAATCCATAGCCGTCACGATGGATTCAAGGAGCTTGCAGTTTGCCGGAATTGCTATTACCCGCGGAAGGCGGTGCCTGACGAAACTGCCGACGTTGGCGGGAGAGCCATCGTCATCGAGAACTACGTCAATCGTGCACAGCAGGTTGGCAAGTAGGGCTGCAGTCTTCGCCCCCCCAATCATTGTCCAGGTTGGCGATCGATAGCGTCGACGTGACCGAGAACTGCTCTAGGAGACAGGTTGAACAATTCAATTTTGGATGAATTCGATGTGCGCGCGCACCTCGATGCCTACTGGCTGAGGCCCGAGTCGGCGCTGTGGGATTGCATCGCAGCAAGGAATTTGGGGATCGCGTTGAAGGGCAGGTCCGACATCGTTGAAGTCGGAATCGGAAACGGCTTTTTCAGTTTCCTGCTATTCGGCGGCCGATTTGCCCCGGAGTTCGATTGGTTCTACAGCGTGAATACGCAAGGCTTCTGGAACAACGAGGATATTTTCGATCACGATTCCGAAATCGCCCTCGACAGATTCGTGACCAAAGCGCCGGACATCCGGCTGAGCCTCGGTCTGGATCACAAACAGACGCTGCTCAACCAGGCGGCCCGGCTCGGATTCGTTGACCAGCTATTGCAGCATGACTGCAATCAGCCCTTGCCTGTCGGCAGGAATTACCAGACGGCTTACAGCAACATGCTCTACTGGCTGAATGATCCGATCGGCGCGATGCACAATATCGGGCGGGTACTGGACGCTGGCGGGGAGTTGGTGACCGTGTTTCCCAACAGCGACTTCTACAAACACTGTTTGAGCTATGTTCGCAAGGATCCGCTGTGGACGCTTCTTAATCGTGGTCGCGCAAGCCACATCATGTGGCACATGGACATTCCCGAGTTCGAGCGCAGAATTCGCGAGGGCGGAGTTTTCGAACTCAAGTCGGCCACCAAGTATCTGGCACCTTCGACCCTCAGGGTTTGGGACGTCGGTCTGCGCCCGATTTCCGTACCGCTGATCAAGATGGCTAGCGCTCTCGCTCCGGAAATACGCCAGGAAATCAAGGCGGAGTGGTGTGCCACCTTCGAGAAATTTGCCATGCCACTCCTGATGGATGAGATCGAATCTGGATCTGCAGCAGGCGGATACAACCTTGTCGTTCTGACAAAAAAATAGTCGCACGCAATGCAATACTGGAACAAGGAGTCCGTTGCTTCCGGGCTTGAAGTGATTGCCGGATGCCGCGGCGAGCTTTTGCTCGAGTTAACCCGTCTGCTGAACGAATTCCATCGCTGGGAAAAATCAGAGCATTACTACGACATCATCGCCGGCGACTGGCTTGAGTATTTCGCCCACGTAACGTATGCGGCAATGGTCGAGGGCATGGGAAGCGGCGGCGCGGGCCCCTTGAGCAGCCCGGTCCCGGTTTCCGCGGACTTGGCAGCTCATTCATGGCTGCGCTGGAATGAGTCGGGCCTTCATGAGCATTTGCGTGAGGCAGTTGCACACTTGCTGGCGGGCGGGTCGCCGGCAGCTTGGATATTCTCGGCGGACTCAGTGCAGATTGTGAGCGGCGGGACTCCGTCGCGCGCCTCGCGTTTGCTCCGGTCCATCGCAACATCGCAGCCGGATGTGTTGCTGGTCGATCCCTATTTCAAGTGCGGCCGGACCGAAGCTGCAGCTACTCTATTCAGTTGGCGCCGCTGGGCCGCACTGGACAATCTGCAATACCCGATTCGTCTTTCGACCAATCTCGACCAGAAGTGGAGGATGAGCCGGGCATCCGGCGTTGGCCGGCCAAAAGACCTTCTTGGTGTCCTGCGGGTACTACTGCCCCTGCACTTGCCTGTGGCATTGCTCGAAGGCTTTGCCGCCTATCGCGATGCGACGCTAGCCATGCCGGTGAAGCGACCGAGGATCATCTATAGCGCCAATGCCTTGCATAGCCAACTGACATTCAAATTGCTCGCTGCCGAATGGCGGGATCATGGAACGCGCTTGCTCTACCACCAACATGGAGGGGGCTACGGTGTCGACCGCGTTCATACGCCAGAGGAGTTCGAGTCACGGGTTGCCGATCGGTACTTCACGTGGGGTTGGTCCAATGCGGACAATCCAAAAGTGAAACCGGTTTCCCCCGGGGCGCTGAAGCGCCCAACGACGAAGCGCAGGTATGTACTCTTGAGTTGCTGCGATTTCCCGAAGGTAGTCTATCGGCTGCATTTTCATCCCATGCCCGGAACGATACAAACCATGCATCGGGAGACTTGTGAATTTCTTGATGCGCTGCCCCGACGCAGCAATCTGCTTGTGCGCCCCTACCCCCATGATTTCGGCTGGGGCTTTGGCGACATGATGCGCAAGGCGGCTCCCGATGCCACTTTCGACTCTCTTGACGTGGGCGTATTCGATCGCTTCGCGCAAAGCCGGCTGGTCGTACATAACTATCTCGGCACGGGATATCTGGAAACCTTGGCCCTGAACGTTCCAACAGTCTGTTTCTACGACGCGGACATATATGCCTTCCGTCACGACGCCCGGATCCTGATGGATGGACTTGAACAGATGGGTATCCTTCACCGCTCCGGCAAGGCGGCTGCGCGGTTCGTTGCGGGCTTGGGTGACGACCCCGAGGGCTGGTGGATGAAACCCGAGGTGCAGGAGGCTCGCAGCAGGTTTGTCGAACAGTACGCCAACTATTCATCCGACTGGAAAGCGCAGTGGGAAACGGAGTTTCGCCGGACGATCGATCAGGACTCCGAAATTGCCGCCTGACGTCCGGCTCAGCAGATTTTGACTACCTCCATTCGCTCCCGGTTTACCTTCAGTCTCGGCGCCAACATGCTGAAGGCGCTGCTCGGCTTCCTCACCGGAATGCTGGTGGCTCGCGGCCTGGGGCCCGACCAATACGGCAAGATGATGTTTCTCCTGGCAACATTTACTGCCTTGCGGCAACTGCTCGATGTCGGAAGTTCAACGGCGTTCTTCACCTTCCTTTCCCAAAGACCGCGCAGCAAGCGGTTTGTAGCCTGGTTTTCGGCATGGCTCGGGGTGCAGTTTCTGGTGCCCTTGCTGGCGGTGGGATTGCTGTTTCCGGCAGCATGGATGGAACTCATCTGGAAGGGCGAGCAGCGCTCCCTCGTGGTGTTGGCATTTGTCGCCGCGTACATGCAATCCACCGTATGGGCGGTAGTGATGCAAATGGGCGAGTCGCAACGCCAGACGCGCTGGGTGCAGGGAGTAGGCGCAGCGGTCACCCTGCTGCATCTGTTGCTGGTCGCTGTTTCCTGGTGGCAGGAGTGGCTGGGGATTCGCCTGATACTGGCCGCAATTGCGATCGAATGGGCCGTGGCGGCCTGGCTGGTTGCGAAGCAGTTGCGCTTTCCGGCGCAGCCGGATGAAAGGGAAAGCTTCGGCAGTGTGCTGAAGGAATTCGGACGCTACTGCCTGCCGCTGATTCCCTATTCCTGGCTTGGCTTTGCCTACGACTTCGCCGACCGCTGGCTTTTGCAGACTTACGGCGGCAGCGTGCAGCAGGCGTACTACGCCGTGGCCCTCCAATTCGGTGCCATCGTGGCGATCGCCACTTCCTCGATCCTGAATGTGTTCTGGAAGGAGATTGCGGAGGCGCACCAACAAGAAAACCATGAACGCGTAGCGATGCTCTATCGCCGGGTGTCGCGGGGACTTTTCCTGGTCGCGGCTTCCATGGCTGGATACCTTCTGCCGTGGTCCGGGGATATCTTGCGACTGACTCTCGGCCCTGCGTACGTAGGCGGGGCGATGGTTCTCGCCATCATGTTCGTCTACCCGATTCATCAGTCGATGGGTCAATTGGGGGCTGCCATGTTGTACGCTACCGGGAGGGTTCGGGCGCAGGTGGTTCTCGGGATGCTGGCCATGGCATCGAGCATCCTGGTCACTTATTTTGTGCTGGCGCCAGCGGACGCGTCAATATCCGGATTTGGCCTCGGGTCGGTCGGACTTGCAGGCAAGATGGTGGTGTTACAGTTTCTCGCCGTGAATGCGGTCGCTTTCTATCTTGCAAGAAGCATGCGAATCAGCTTCGATTGGACTTATCAACTCATATGCGGTCTTGGATGTTTCGGCTCGGGATGGCTGGCATATGTCATTTCGAACGGTTTTCATTTTGCCTCGGGTCAAGTCTGGGCGGGATTGCTCATGTCGGCAATCCTCCATTCGCTGATGCTCCTCGCGCTTATATGGCTGGTACCCTCGCTTACCGGACTGAGTCGGAGTGAACTGATGAACGCGATTCGCGCCTTGGTCGGGACGAAACTCAGTCATGGCAACCGATAAGTTGCAGCATTCGAAATTGAGCGTGGACATCAGGCAATTCGACTATGCAGGATGGCCCAAAATGGCCGCTGCTCTGGTCCAGGGCTGGATGGATTCGATTCTGCAACGTCAAGGCCGGTGCAGCGTGATGCTGACTGGTGGCCGCAGTGCCGAGCGACTCTATGGCGTGTGGTCGGAACTCCCCGAGTTTCAGTTGCTGAAAGGCGTGCGCTTCTACTTCGGTGACGAAAGATGCGTCCCGGCGGATCATCCGGAGAGCAACTACGGGATGGTCATGCGAAGCCTGTTTCAGTGGGGTGTGCCGGCTGGGTGTTCGGTATTTCCCATGGACGGCGCCGATCCGGATCGCGATGCCGCCGCCAGGCGCTATGACGAGGCATTGCCCGAGAAGATGGATGTGCTGCTTCTTGGCGTCGGTGAAGATGGCCATATCGCCTCCCTGTTCCCCGGCAGTGAGGCCTTGCGTGAGACAGGTCGGCGTGTGGTGCCTGTCGTCGGGCCCAAGCTTCCTCACGAGCGACTGACCATCACGCCGCCGGTCATCAACCGGGCCGGGTCGATTTTTGTGCTTGCCGCCGGCGCAGCCAAGGCGGCGGTATTAAGCGACCTGCTTGCCGCACCGGACAATGATGTGCTCAAGCTCCCGGCGCGTTTGGCCTTGCATGCCACATGGCTGCTCGACACTGCATTGCCCGAAATCACCCTTACCGGATCCCAGGAACTCCCATGTCCAAGGTATTAGTCACCACCGTCCCCTTTGGCGACAAGAACAGTCAGCCGCTCGATCAACTTCAAGCCGCGGGTATCGAGTATCTGATCAACCCGATCGGCCGCAAGCTCAAGGAGGATGAGCTTGCGGAAATGATTTCGGATTTTGATGTGCTGATTGCCGGAACCGAGCCGATCACCGAAAAGGTCATGAACCGCGCGCCGCGCTTGAAGCTGATCTCGCGGGTCGGGATTGGCCTGGACAGCGTAGATTTGCTGGCGGCCGAGCGGCGCGGCATCAAGGTCAGCTACACCCCTGATGCGCCGGCGCCCGCGGTGGCCGAACTGACCATTGGTTTGATGCTGTCCTTGCTGCGGTCGGTGCATGTCGCCAATGCGCAGATGCATCGTGGTGAGTGGCATCGCTATTTTGGCCGTCGCATGTCCGAAGTTACCATTGGCATCATCGGCGCAGGCCGCATTGGCGGGCGCGTGCTGCGACATTTGGCGGCCTTTGGCTCACCGCGTGTCCTGGTCAATGACTTGGCGCCCGATCACGGGGTGGCGCCAGGACCCAGGCTGGAATGGGTCGATAAGGAAGTCATTTATCGCGAAGCGGATATGATCAGCCTGCATGTGCCATTGACGGTACACACCAAGAACATGATTCGCTCCGAACAGATCGCGACCATGAAATCCGACGCCCTGCTGATCAATACCTCACGCGGCGGCATCATCAACGAATCCGATCTGGCCGAGGCCCTGAGAACCGGAGTCATTGGCGGTGCGGCGATCGATGTTTTTGATCACGAGCCCTATAACGGCGAACTGGCGACCCTGGATCGTTGCCTGCTGACCTCGCACATGGGCTCGATGTCCGTCGACTGCCGTACCCGGATGGAGATTGAAGCCACCGAAGAGGCCGTACGGTTCTTGACCGGGCAGCCACTCAGCGGGCTGGTGCCGCCAGAAGAATACGATGTACAAAGGCAGGGACTGTGAAATGAAAAAGGTATGCGTGATCGGTGGAGCGGGCTTCCTGGGCTCGCATGTGTGCGACCAGCTCTCGGAGGCGGGTTATCAGGTTCACGTCTACGACAGGCAGCTATCGCCGTGGCTGCGTGAAGATCAGATCATGATCCAGGCGGACATCCTCGACGAGCAAGCCCTGGAGGATGCCATCACGGGCAGCGAGGCCGTGTACAACTTCGCCGCGATTTCCGATCTGGATGAAGCGATCGACAAGCCGCTCGAAACCGTCAAGGTCAATGTCTTGGGCAACGCCATGGTGCTGGAAGCCTGCCGCCGGCACGGTGTCAAACGCTATGTCTATGCCAGCACGGTCTATGTGCACAGTCGCGAGGGCGGGTTTTACCGCTGCAGCAAGCACGCTGCCGAGCAGTTTGTCGAAGAGTACCAGCGCCGCTACGGACTCGATTTCACCGTTCTGCGCTACGGCTCCTTATACGGACCGCGGTCGGATCACCACAATGGTCTGTGGCGTATCGTGAAGAAGGCGGTGGAAGAGGGCAAGGTCAGCTACGAAGGAAGCCCGGAGGCCATGCGTGAATATATCCACGTCATCGATGCGGCACGGGCCAGCGTCGCGGCCTTGGGTGAGGAGTTCCGTAACCAGCATGTGGTGTTGACCGGGCAGGAGCCGATGCGGGTGGTCGATCTGCTAAAGATGCTGGCCGAAATCATGGGCATGCCGCAGGCAGTCGAATTCATCGAAACACACAAGGACGGCCATTACATCCGTACCCCGTACGCGTATCAAACCCGGCTGGGGCGGAAATACGTGCCGCCGCTGCATGTGGATTTGGGCCAGGGACTGCTGGAACTGATCGGAGAAGTCCAGCGCGACAACCTGGTAGATGAGCGCCTCCCATGAAGTCCCTCGTCAAAAAATTTCTGGCTGCCGTTTCCGGGTTCCTGATCTGGATCCTGAGTGGCAGCCGCGTTGGCTTGTACTTTTTCGATCACTTCCTGAGCGGCCTGATGAATCGGGTTCGCGAAGTGACGCATGACGGCGTCAGAATGAGTTTCGCAGCGCCAAACGCCCTATGCGATTGGCGCGCGCAGACATTCTCTTCAAAGGAGCCGGAAACGCTGCAATGGATCGATGCGATTCCGGAAGGCGCGGTGCTATGGGATGTCGGTGCCAATGTGGGCTTGTATTCAGTGTATGCGGCGAAGAAAAGAAATTGTCGCGTGTATTCCTTCGAGCCGTCGGTATTCAATCTCGAATTGCTCGCAAGGAACATTTCCCTGAATGGTCTTACGGAGCAGGTCTGCATCATTCCCCTGGCCTTGAGCGATCATTTGGGCACCAGTGCCATGCGCATGACGACAACAGAATGGGGTGGGGCGCTTTCGACCTTCGGTAAGGACTTTGGGTGGGATGGCAAGAAAATTCAACAGGTGTTCCAGTTCCAGACCGTTGGCCTGAGCATGGATGATGCCGCGCATCGCCTGTCGATTCCGCGGCCCGATTTCGTAAAGATGGATGTCGATGGCCTCGAGCACTTCATTCTCAAGGGCGGTCCAGGAGTCCTCGGCGAAATCAAGGGAATCCTGATCGAGGTGAATGATGATTTCAAGGAGCAGGCAGAAGGCGTGGAAAGCTTGCTGACAGCGGCCGGGCTTGTCATCAAGGAAAAGCGGCATTCCGAGATCGTTGCAAATTCAACCTCGGGTCTTCAGCATAGCTACAATCAGATCTGGGTCAGAAAGTAAATTGCGCTCGACAGAAATTCTCCGTCGGCACAAGGCAATATTCTGGGACTTCGACGGGGTCATAAAGGAATCCGTGGAGGTCAAGAACCGGGCGTTTTATCAGTTGTTCCTGCCGTTTGGCGACATAGTCGCACTTCGGGTTTGCGAGCATCACATCGCCAATGGCGGCATGTCCCGAATGGATAAAATGCCCCTTTATCTGCAATGGGCGGGACAGGCCGGCAGCGTTTCAACCATCGATGCGTTTTGTATGCGTTTTGGTGAAATGGTTTTGCAGGCGGTCGTCGATGCGCCTTGGGTGCCTGGTGTTGAGTCGCTTCTGCGCACCAATCCCTATCGCCAAACCTTTTTTGTGGTTTCTGCTACGCCGCGAGGTGAACTGGAAGAGATTTTGCACAAACTCGATTTGACGCAATGCTTTTCACGAATCTACGGAGCGCCAACCCGCAAGACGGATGCCATTCAGATGGCCTTGGCTGAGCAAGGCTTGGAGCCCTGCGATTGCCTGATGATAGGCGATGCCTTGGCCGACCTGGAGGCCGCGGAGGCCAATGCGGTACCCTTCCTGCTCAGAAGGCATGCCACCAACGCCGAGCTTTTTTCGAGTTATGCCGGCCCATCTGTTGAGGACTTTGCAGAACCATGAACCGCCTCGAGAAAATTCGTGCCATCCGCGTCGCATTGGCCAACAAGCAAGCTTCCGTGGGGAGCTGGATGCAAATTCCACATCCTTCCATCGCCGAGATCATGGGTCAGGCCGGCTATGACTGGGTTGCAGTGGACATGGAGCACGGCGCCATTGACGCGAACCAGCTGCCGGATCTGTTCCGTGCTCTGGAACTGGGTGGAACCCTGCCGTTGGTCAGAGTGGCACAAGGCCACACCAAGGACTGCAAACAGGCGCTGGACGCTGGCGCAGGTGGGGTGATCGTCCCCATGATAGAAACTGCCGAGCAACTGATTGCCGTGCGCGATGCCTGCCGCTGGCCCCCCGCCGGCACTCGAGGCGTAGGCTTCTCGCGCGCCAATCTTTTCGGTAAACATTTCGAAGCCTACCGGCAAGAGGCTCAGGCCCCGTTGCTGGTCGCAATGATCGAACACGTCCGCGCGGTCGAGAATCTTGAAGCCATACTGGCCGTCGACGGACTGGATGCGATCCTGATCGGCCCTTATGATCTTTCGGCATCCATGGGCTTGACTGCGGAATTTGATCAGCCGGCGTTTTGCGCGGCGATGGAGACGATTCACGTTCTTTGCTCGCGCTCCAACATGGCTTGTGGCATTCACGTCGTGGATCCGGATCCGGATGCCTTGAGAAAAAGGATTCTTGAAGGCTACCGCTTCATTGCCTATTCCATCGATTCGGTTTTTCTTCGTCTGACTGCGTCTTTGCCGAAATTCGATTAGCAGAATTGGCTATCTGAGAGTTACTGGAGGTTATCGTGGCTTTACCTGAAAAATGTCCGTTGTGCCACGCGGGCATGGAAAGACAGGCCGTGGTGACGCCGCATGTCTTTGGCGCCAAAGGGGCGCAACGTCGGGCTTTTTTCCATTGCGAGAGCTGCGACGTTCGCTACCAATATCCCGGCCTGACGCCTGAAGAGGAATCCCGGTTCTATGCCGCGGAATTCGAAGGGTTCATGGCGAGCCGGGCTGGCACTGCAGGAGGATGGCACAAGGCGGAGAATCATGTTGCCGCCAATGAGCCGACTCGCCTTCGCCGGATGACCTACCTTGAGCCGCATTTGACAGGGCACCTCAGCGTGCTGGAAGTGGGGTGCTCCTCAGGTTTCATGCTCTACCCGCTTGCCGAAACCGGGCACAAGTGCACCGGGGTCGAGCCATCGGGCGTGTTCAGCGAATTTGTAAAGCAACGTGGCTTGCCGGTCCATGGATCGATGGATCAGTTGCGCGAATCCGAGCCGGATTCGCGATTCGATGTCATCCTGCATTTCTTTGTGCTGGAGCATATTGCCGAGCCACGCGCGTTCCTGCGGGAGCAGTTGGAGCTCCTCAAGCCGGGCGGAAAGATAATATTTGAAATCCCCAATGCCGCAGATCCGCTCTATTCGATTTACGACATTCCTGCCTTCGAGCGGTTTTACTGGTCGGTCGCACATCCCTGGTATTTCAGCGAACCCTCCCTGCATTACCTGATCGAGGGACTTGGTTGCCCATACGAAATTCTCCGCGACCAGCGGTACGACCTGTCCAATCACATGGTTTGGGCCAGGGACGGTCGACCGGGCGGGATGGGTCGATTCAGCGAGGTGTTCGGGCCTGAACTTGATCGAAGTTACAAGCAGGCGCTGATCAAGAGCGGGCAGTGCGATACGCTGGTGGGCATTATCAGCAAGGACTAAGAGGCGATGGCAAAGATATTGATCACCGGCGTGGCGGGTTTCATCGGGTCGCATATTGCTTCGCGATTCATGCGGGAAGGATATGCAGTCGTTGGTGTCGATGATCTGTCCAACGGCCGTATCGAGAATGTTCCTGCGGGGCTGGAATTCATTCGCGGCGATCTGGCACAGGCATCTACGATCGCCATGATCCCGTCCGGTTGTGGAAAGATCCTGCACTTGGCGGGCCAGTCATCCGGCGAGATCAGTTTCGACGACCCGGTTGCCGATTTGCAGAAGAATACGGTTTCCACGCTGAACCTCATTCGTTACGGGATAGCCAACCAGGTCGAGCGCATGGTATATGCGAGCTCGATGTCGGTCTATGGTGCAGTGGAGAACGAGCCCATCGCCGAAAGCCACGTCTGCGGCCCTTTGTCCTGCTATGGAGTCGGCAAACTGGCGGCCGAGGGATACTTGCGTGTCTATGGCGGCAAGCTTCCCTTTGTTTCCATGCGCATGTTCAATGTCTATGGGCCGGGGCAGGACATGAGCAATCTGCGCCAGGGCATGGTGAGTATCTATCTGGCCCAGGCGCTGGCCAAGGGCAAGATCGAAGTCAAAGGCAGTGTCGATCGTTTCCGCGACTTCATATTCATCGACGACGTGGTCGAGGCGTGGTTTCGGGCCGCCACCTATCCGTCAGCGCTTGGGCAGACCCTGAATATTGGCACGGGCGTCAAGACCACCGTGGGCGCCCTGCTCCAGCAGGTATGCCAGCTGGTGCCGGGCAGCAGCTATTTTGTGCAGGGCGCGACACCAGGTGACCAGAACGGGATATTTGCCGATACAACAACCGCGAAGGCCTGTCTCGACATGAAATCGTTCACCCCGCTCGATGTCGGGATGAGGAAATTCGTTGACTGGGCGCGTACCGCTTCAGCCTGATCCGTCACAGATCACCAAAATTCATACTTGGAGAACACCTTGAACATCCTCGCGCTCATTCCTGCCCGCATGGGCAGCAGTCGTTTCCCTGGCAAACCCATGGCCCGCATCCTGGGCAAGCCGATGATCGGCCATGTCTATGAGCGTGTTGCCCAATCCCCCGTGCTCGCCATGACTGCGGTGGCGACATGCGACAAGGAGATTTTCGATTACATCGAATCAATTGGCGGCAAGGCGGTGATGACGGCCGATACCTACGAACGGGCTTCGGATCGTTGTGCGGAAGCATTGCTGAGCATGGAGAAGGAATACAACACGCGTTATGACATCGTGGTGATGGTGCAGGGCGACGAACCCATGACTCATCCCGACATGATCGCGGAAGCAGTGCAGCCCATGCTGGACGATCCTGCAATCCAAGTGGTCAACCTGCTGGGCCAAATCAAGGATGCAGCCGAATTCGAGGACCGAAACTGCATCAAGGTAGTTTGCGACCTCAATATGAACGCGATGTATTTTTCGCGGGAACCGATACCCACCCGCTGCAAGGTGGACACCGTTCCGATGGGCAAGCAGGTCTGCATCATTCCGTTCCGCCGCGACTATTTGCTCGAGTACACCCGCTTGGCGCCGACTCCTTTGGAGATCGCCGAATCGGTGGACATGATGCGCATCCTCGAGCACGGCATGAAAGTCCGCATGACCCCGACCCGATACAACTCGCAGGCCGTCGATACGCCGGACGACTTGAAGCGTGTAGAGCAATTGATGTCGAGAATGAATGCTTGACGGTCTGCTGCGGTATCCAAGCTCTTGACCAGAGTCCTGATCTGGGATGCCGACGGCGCCCCACCGGTTGGAGACGGGCTGGTCGTCTTGTGGCGGGCGTTTGCCGGCAGCGCCGATGCTGGAGTTGTATCCATTCCGGCTCTGATTGAAGCCAACGCCGAATCCCTGCGAGCGCGTTATCTGACTTGGGTTTATGAGTTCGGAGAGACGCCGATAAGGGGCAAGCGACTCCTTGACCACCTCGAGATACGCCCCGGCTTCAGTTATTGGTGGATGACGCTGTTTGCCGAAAAGTGCAACTATTCAAAATCCCCGCAGATTGACGATGTCATCAGATTGCTCGCTTTCGAGCAATGGGTGGATGAGCGCCGCCCGAGTCAGATCACGCTGATTACCGCCAATGCAGCACTTGCGGAATGCATGGGCAGCCTTTGCAGCAATTCGGGCATATCGTTCCTGTGGCAGCCCGGGCCCGCCGCCAAAGACGCCTTGTCGTGGGCCAAGCGCCTTTACCGGACGCTGCCTTCCCTGTTGCAGTCGTTTGCCTGGCTACTGGCTTATGCGCTGCGGCGCTGGCCGCTAAGGGGAGTCGGGCTCGCGGAATGGCGTCAAGCCACTGGAGAGATCACCTTCTTCTCCTATCTGTTCAACCTGGTGCCCGAGGCGGCGAAATGCGGCCGCTTTGAGAGTCGCTACTGGGGACATTTGCCGGACGAACTCAGGAAAGACGGGATCAAGACGAACTGGCTTCACCTCTATGTGGAGAGCGATGCGCTGCCGAGTGCCGCCAAGGCCGCAGAGGCGATCGGGCAATTCAATGCTGCAGGCCAAGGCGAGCAGATTCATGTCACGCTTGATTGTTTTTTGAGCCTGAAGCTCGTCTTCAATACAGCGCGCGAAGGCTTGCGCGTGTGGCGCCTGGGTCAAGCGCTCATGCCATCGCGTGTCGCCAGCGAGGCGACCCGGATCGATTTGTGGCCCTTGTATCGGGCAGAGTGGGCGCAGTCCTTCTCGGGCCCGGCGGCCATGAGCAATGTTCTGAATCTGAACCTGCTCGAATTCGCTGCCGGCTGCCTGCCACTGCAACAGGCGGGTGTGTATTTGCAGGAGAGTCAGGCTTGGGAGTTTGCGCTGGTGCATGCCTGGAAAGCTGCCGGGCATCGACGTTTGATCAGCTTCCCCCATTCAACCGTGCGCTATTGGGATCTCCGATATTTCTTCTCACCGCGGAATTACCGTGACGGCGAGCGGAACGGACTCCCACGACCGGAGCAGATCGCGGTCAATGGAGTTGCCGTGCGGGACGCTCTTGTCGCCGGCGGCTACCCGGTGCGCGACCTGGTCATGGTTGAATCCCTGCGCTATTTTCATTTGCTCGAAACTCGCGGCGCTGACCATCGAGCGGGACACCAGGCCGGGGTCCCGCTGCGCGTCCTGGCAATGGGCGACATAGTCGAGAGAAATACCGAAAAACAGATGCGCCTGTTGGAAGGGGCAGCACGGTTCCTGCCGGCTGATACGGTCTATACCGTCAAACCGCACCCCGCTTGCGCTGTTGTCACGGATGATTATCCGGGCATCCGAATCACGGTGAGCATGCTGCCTATCGCCGAGCTGCTGGCAGGCTGCGATGTGGCCTATTCGAGCAGTGTCACCTCGGCGGCTGTCGACGCCTACTGTGCCGGTGTTCCTGTGGTTTCGATGCTGGATCCCGCCACCCTCAATCTCAGTCCGCTGCGCGGATGCGAAGGCGCCGTCTTTGCCAGCACGCCGAAAGAATTGGCCGAGGCACTGGCCGCCTGCGCGTCTCAGCCCACGACAAGCGGCAAGACTCAGACATTCTTCACGCTTGATGCCGGCCTGCCACGCTGGCGAAAGCTGTTGCAGGCTCAAGATCAAGCCAGCATTTATAATGCCGGTTGAGCGATGAGCATTTTCCTTATCAAGGTATCCCTTCAATGAACTGCCGGCATGAATTCGATGGCAAGACCGTCCTTGTTACCGGTCACACCGGCTTCAAAGGTGCGTGGCTTACTGCTTGGCTAAAGCAACTCGGCGCCAAAGTGGTCGGGGTCGCCCTTGATCCACCGACCTATCCTTCACATTTCGATGCGGCTCAGATGGGCCGCAGCATGACCGACCTGCGGATCGACGTGCGCAATCGTGCGGCAGTCGAGGAAGCCGTGGTTTCCGCACAGCCCGATTATCTGTTTCATTTGGCGGCGCAGGCGCTGGTGCGGCGGTCCTACGATGATCCCATGGAAACCTGGCTGACCAATGTCCAAGGCACGCTGCATGTGCTCGAGGCCCTGCGCAAACTCGACAAGCCTTGTTCCGCCGTGATCATCACCAGCGACAAGTGTTATGACAACGTGGAGTGGGTGTGGGGCTATCGGGAAACCGATGCGCTGGGCGGCCCCGACCCTTACAGCGCATCCAAAGGCGCGGCGGAGCTGGCGATTCGTTCGCACGTCAAGTCGTTCTTTCCGAAAGCGACAAGCAAGGTGCGCATTGCCTCGGCACGCGCGGGCAATGTGATCGGCGGCGGTGACTGGGCGACCGACCGCATCGTGCCGGACTGTGTGAAGGCGTGGTCGCTCGACAATATGGTTGAACTGCGCAACCCTCATTCCACCAGGCCCTGGCAACATGTGCTTGAACCGCTGAGCGGCTATCTGAATCTCGCCATTGCCCTGTTGCACCAACCCGAAATGCATGGCGAATCCTTCAATTTCGGACCGCCGGCGCAGCAGAATCACAGCGTCCTCGAACTGGTCCGGCAGATGGCCTTGCACTGGGACAAGGTCTCCTGGAAGGATGTGTCGCAGTCAGCGAAGGGACCGTACGAGTCCGGCCTGCTCAAACTCAATTGCGACAAGGCCTTGCATCATTTGCGCTGGCATGCCGTGATGGGTTTTGAGGACACCGTGCGCATGACCGCGGAATGGTATCGCGCGTTTTATCAGCAGCCAGCCAGCATTGTCGACACGACGGATCTGCAGATCGCCGACTATACGGCCATTGCGAAGCAACAAGGACTGGCGTGGGCGCAGTGAGTCTGGACGATATCGTCGTCACGCCCCTGGCACGAATTCCAACCAGCGGCGGCGACGTGATGCACGCCATGAAATCCAGCGATGCCGGTTATTCCGGTTTCGGTGAGGCTTACTTTTCATGGATTGCATCGGGGCTTATCAAGGCCTGGAAGCGTCATTCGAGGATGACAATGAATATTGTCGTGCCGGTGGGGCGCGTCAGGTTCGTGTTTCATCTGGATGGTGCGGAGGCATTTCGTGTCGAGGAAATTGGTGTCGATCGATATGTGCGCCTCAGCGTGCCGCCCGGCATCTGGTTCGGCTTTCAGGGGCTGGCAGAGCCGCAAAGTCTGGTGTTGAACATTGCCAGCATTCCTCATGATCCCAATGAAGTTCAGCGCCTTGCGCTGACAGGTATTGCATATGACTGGAGCTAACCCATGAAGGTTATCTTGCTCGCCGGTGGCTTCGGGACGCGTCTCGCCGAATACACCGACGTGATTCCGAAACCCATGGTGCCTGTCGGAGGCAAGCCCATCCTTTGGCACATCATGCAAACCTATGCGCACTTTGGGCACAAGGATTTTTATGTCGCTCTTGGTTACAAGGCCGAGGTGGTCAAGGAATACTTCCTGAATTACCGTGCGCTCAACGCCGACTTTACGGTGGACCTTACGTCGGGTGAGGTCACGCCGCACCAACTGGCCCCGGTGGACTGGCGGGTGACCCTGGTCAATACGGGGGACGCGTCCATGACCGGAGGCCGTGTCAAACGCATGGCGCCATTCATAGGCAGCGAGACTTGCATGCTGACATACGGCGACGGCGTAGCCGATATCGATCTCGATGCGCTGCTGGCCTTTCACCGCAGCCACGGCAAGATGGTCACAGTGTCTGCCGTTCGTCCTGCTGCCCGCTTCGGAGAACTTGATCTGGACGGCCCGCGTGTCGTGAGTTTTCAGGAAAAACCTCAACTGCACGAGGGATGGATCAACGGCGGGTTCTTTGTGATCGAGCCGGCATTCTTCGACTTGATCGCCGGGGATAGCACGTTGCTGGAGCGGGAGCCTCTGGAGCAGGCAACCAGGGCAGGCGAATTGATGGCTTATCGCCATGATGGCTTCTGGCATTGCATGGATACCAAGCGTGACCATGAATTGCTGGAGTCGATGTGGGCCAAAGGGGCTCCTTGGGCAATTTGATGCGAGTGCTGGTTGCCGGCGGGTTTGGTTTTGCGGGGGGCAGGCTGGCCCAGCATATGCAGCGGGCCGGCTATCAGGTCATTCTCGGATCACGCAAGGAGAACGAACCACCGGATTGGTTGCCCCGGGCGGAAGTGGTCCGGCTCGACTGGAATAATGCCGATGCCCTGGAAGCGGCTTGTATCGGGGCCGATGTCGTAATTCAGGCCGCGGGCATGAATGCGCAAGACTGCGCTGCCGATCCGGTTGATGCATTGATGGTCAATGGTGTGGCAACGGCCCGCCTAATGGAGGCGGCAGGCAGGGCGGCTGTCAAACGGTTTGTCTACCTGTCCACTGCGCATGTGTACGGGAGCCCGCTCACGGGAAGGGTTGACGAAAATACGTGTCCCCGCAACCTGCATCCCTACGCTGCCAGCCATCTGGCGGGCGAAAATGCGGTATTGGGCGCAAGCCGACAGGGAGGCACCCAAGGCATCGTTCTTCGCCTGTCCAATGGCTTTGGTGTGCCCGTGCGCCGGGACGTCAATTGCTGGATGCTGCTGGTGAATGGACTGTGCAAACAAGCGGTGGAGGAAGGACAAATGGTTTTGCAGTCGACCGGGCTTCAGCACCGCGACTTCATTGCCATGTCGGAAATCTGCAGGATGACCGAAGGCCTGATCCAGCGAAGTTTCGACGCCGGGGTGCCAAGCGTAATCAACATTGGATCCGGGATATCACAGCCGGTTCGTGAAATGGCGCGGTTCATTCAACAGCGTTGTCAGGTCGTGCTGAATTTTTGCCCGCGACTGACGTGGTCGGAAAGTGTTGGAGAAGAAGAACACTACCCGCTGGAATATCGGTCGAACGGACTGCGTGACTTGAACCTGATGCCGCATATCGATAACACCGCCGAAGTCGACGAATTGCTGGCCTTCTGTGCGGCGACGTTCGGCAAGCGGCCGGGAGCCTGAGCATGGCCATGTGCCTTGAAGATGATTGCGTTGCTTGCCCATGAATGAGATAGCGCAGCAGGGTTTGCCCGGCCAAGCCGCAAGACCGCTCGTTTCGGTGATCATTCCGACATACAACCATGCCCATTTTCTTGGGCGGGCTCTGCAATCGGTGCTCGATCAGACCTACCCGAACTGGGAAGCGATAGTCATAGACAACCACTCCCAGGACAATACCGATGAGATCGTGCGCAGCTACCAGGATCCACGGATCACTCTGCTCAAGATCCACAACAACGGCGTGATCTCAGCCTCGAGGAACATGGGAATTCGTGCCGCGCGCGGCGATTGGATTGCCTTCCTGGATTCTGACGACTTTTGGTATCCGGCAAAGCTGGAACGCTGCCTGGCGAAGCTCAATGAGGGCTTCGACCTGGTTTGCCACGGCGAACGCTGGTTGGGCGAAGGTCGCGACCGGGAGGTGTTCTACGGGCCGGAAGCCCGTGCCAGCTACCAGTCATTGCTGTTCGACGGAAACTGTATCTCCACTTCGGCCGTTGTGGTTCGCCGCGAGCATGTCGAGGCGGCTGGTGGTTTCGATGACGATCCGGACGTCATCACTGCAGAGGACTATGACCTTTGGCTGCGGCTTGCACGCAATGGAACGCGCATTGGATTCGTGCGCCAAATCCTTGGCGAATATCTGATTCACGGCGGCAATCAGAGCAAGGCGGTGTTGCGCAACATGGAGGCGGTCATGTGCGTAGTGCGCAAGCACCTTGCCGAGCTCGAGGTGGACACCCTCGCCAAACGGCTGAGTGCGCGCCGGCGCGAAGCGATCATCTACTACAGCGGCGCGCGGGGGCTGCAGGACAACGGCCAGCATGGCGAGGCATGGCCTTACTTTTTGCGCGCATTGGGGGCATGGCCATTCCTGGCGAAGTTTTACGCCGCGATGGCGCTCAATGCCTTGCATCGGCGTCTGGTTTAGGCCCGGCCGTGGAAACAGTGGCCTGCGATTTTTGCGGATCGGCTGAGGCAACTCCGGTTGCGCGCCAGACCGACCTCCTGCACCGAACCACGGAAGAGTTCTTCACCATTGTTCGCTGCGTCGACTGCGGCTTGCAATATACCAATCCGAGACCATCGCCGGACGAGATGGGGCGCTATTATGCTGACAGCTATTCATTTCATGCAGCGCCTTCGCGGCTACGCCGCATCGCCGCTGCTGCAGCCGAGCGCTTGGTGAATGGGCCGTTGGCGCCAATTGCGGACGTACTCCCGGCCATTGGCCGCCGTCTCGCAGCGTATGTAAAGCCCTCCATACCTGATCCGGTGCGTGCCTATTACAGGGCGGGAGGACATGGCACCATGCTCGACATCGGCTGCGGTGCAGGCGCAAGCGCCCATTTCTGGGGTGAGCGGGGCGCGCTTCTGGCCTATCGCCGATTTGCCGAGGTTGCCGGCATCGAGATTGCGCAGCGGGCTCGCGAGCAACTTGCGGCAAATGGAATAGAGGCCTGGGGTGATCTTGATGCCGTTCCGGAGCAGCGCCGCTTTGGCATGATCCGAATGAACTGGTCGCTCGAACATGTGCACTCGCCGTCGCGCTATTTCGAGTTCCTGCGGGCGCACCTCGAGTCGGACGGCCGTGCGGTGATTGCCGTGCCGAATTACGATGGCCTTATCTATCGCCTTGCTTCGGATTGTGTCGAGTTGCCCATCCACCTGTATCACTTTCGACCCCGTGACGTCGAGAACTATGCTCAACGCTTCGGTTTGCGCGTCATTGAGCTTCGGACCTTTTCATATCCACAGATGTTCATTGCGGCAGCCGAAGCGGGGTTGCTGTCGGAGGCATTTGCGACGCAGCACGGAGTAAGGGATGCGCGCGCCTTCCAGTCGATACTCGCGCGCTTCGATCGTGCCGGCTGGGGCAACGACATGCTTGCGGTGCTTGCACCAGCAGCTTGACTGCAGAATGACACAACTACACTTGCCCGGTATCGACGAAGCCGAGGCCATTCGCTATTTCAGCCTCGGGCGCCATGCGCTGGTGGCGGGCCTGAAAGCGCTTGGAATCGGGGATGGACAATATGTACTGCTGCCTGAGTACATCTGCCGCGATCTGCTGGCGGCAGTCCATGCCGTTGGCGCCCGGGTCGCGTTCTATCCGGTGGATTTGGCCTTATGTCCGGCGACACCCCAGGAGACATGGCCGGCCGCCGCCGCCGTGCTAGCTGTCGACTATTTCGGTTTCCCGCAGCCGCTTGAACCCTTTCGAGCCTACTGTGCCCGTACCGGGGCGGCGCTCATAGAGGACAATGCCCACGGCTTCTTGAGCCGCGACGAGTCCGGCAAGTGGCTTGGACTGCGCGGTGACATAGGCATATTCAGCCTGCGCAAGACCTTTTTGCTGCCCAACGGCGCCGCTCTCATAGTGAGGCGCGACGAAGCGATCAAGCGGCTCGACCTGCAATGTGCATTTTCCGGCACGGGGAGGGTAGCGGCGCTGGGCGCCAAACGCATGCTGAGACGCTTGCCCGTGATTGGTCCCTTTGCCGCCGGCGGGGCAACGCGCCTCGCCAGAGGTTTGCGACAGATGCGCACCGGTCATGCGATCGCGCCGCCCGCGCTCGACGCGGAGTTGCAGATCCCGGACGCCCCGGAGCCCTATGACGCGTTGCTGAACGATCTCGAGCGATGCGACTTCGCAGCAGAGACGGTGAGGCGCCGGACGCTTTACCTTGAGTTCGCCAGCTTGCTCGGCGAATGGGATATCGAGCCCGTGTTCGCATCGCTTCCGGCAAATACCTGCCCCTACGGTTTTCCGTTTCGGGCAGACGAGACGAGAGCGCTCAAGGTCCGGAATTTCGCCGAGCGCCGGGGTCTGGACGCGATCCGCTGGCCTGATTTACCCGATGCCGTCGCTCCTGATGCTCCGGAGCATTATCGGCATACGTGGTTGGTGAATTTCTTATGGTGAACTGGACTCGTTTTGACGGCGCCGCTGCTGACTGGGACGCCTGTCTCGGCTCGATTGCTGGCGGCAACTTTTACCAGAGCTACGGCTGGGGCAGCTATCGCGCCGCATTGGGGTGGCAAGCATTGCGTTTGATGGCCCGCTCAGAGGGTGCAGTGGTTGCCATGGCGCAAGTGCTGGTCAAGCGCAAGGCCGGTTGCGCGGTGTGCTGGATACCGGGCGGCCCTGCAGGAGTAATTGCAGAGTGGGCGCCCACCTTGCCGGCAGCGCTTCGAGCCGAGTTGGGCAGACTCACCTATTGCCGCCTCAACGCGTTGAATGAAGCAGCACCAGGCGCCGCCGAACTCATTGGAAGCGCTGGCTGGAAGCGGCCGGGAGTGCGCCTGGGCTCGGGCCTGTCGCTGGACCTGGATTTGCGACCGGAGGTTGCGATGCGCCTGGCAAGCACGTCGGGCAACTGGCGGCACAACCTGAAGCGTGCCGGCAAGTACGGCCTGCAGGTGGAGCGCTGGGCCAGGCCCGATGCCGCGCAAATCGCGGCGGTATACCGGGAGATGGAAGGAATCAAGAATCTCCCGGAGCAGCACTCACACGCCGCGCTCGACGCGATCATCGCGCATTTGGGCGACCGGCTCATCGTTTATCGCTGCCTGGACGCTGACGGTCAGTTGCTTGCCATACGCGCCGGCGCTGTGTTTGCCGGACGCGGTTGGGACTTGCTTGCAGCCGCAAATCAGGCCGCGCGAAAGGTTTATGCATCGCACGCGTTGCTGTGGGCTCTTACGGAGGAATGCCGGCGGATTGGGGCCAGTAGTTTCGATATGGGAGGCGCCGATCCGGATGGCAACAAGGGTGTATTCAACTTCAAGCAGGGTACCGGCGCCCGTCTGTTCGAGTACGTCGGCGAATGGGAATGGGCAGGGGTACCCGGACTTGCGACAGCCGCGGGGATTCTGATCAAGCGCAGGGGGCTGGCGGGGTGAACTCGCTGAAAGCCCTGATAGCAACGGGCGCCTGCGCCGCATTTCGCCTGACGCGACCCCTGCGATCCGGAACCGGATTTCGCGCCCTCATGTACCACTCGGTGGGCGCCGCTGTGGTCGACGATGTCCAGGGGCTCTACAACATTTCGCCGGGTCTGTTCCGCGCCCACATGGAGGCTCTCGCGCAATTGCACAAGGCGCGTCTGGCCCCGTTGCAAATGATGGACTCCGAGGCGGGTGGTATCGCCGTGACGTTCGACGACGGTTATCGCAACACTTTGGAAGTGGCGGCGCCTGTACTCAGCGGTCTTGGAATTCCCTTCACGGCGTTCGTTGCGCCGGGCTTTGTGTCGAGCGGCGACTCCCTCTACCTGTCGCCCGCGGGCTTGGTCGAACTCGCCAGTGTGCCCGGGGCAATCATCGGAGCGCATGGATACAGTCATCGCCGCTTGACTGACTGCGATGATGCCGAGCTTGATTCAGAACTGACCGGTAGTCGAGCCTGGCTCGAGGACCTATTGGGGCGTCCGGTGACTTCCATGTCCTACCCGCACGGCGCCGCAGACCAGCGAGTTCGTGCCGCGGTGGCGAAGGCGGGGTTCAGGGTTGCCGCATGCAGCCGCTTCGGTTCCCATGCCCGCGGCGAGGATCCGCTGATGGTCGCACGCACCGATGTCTGGGCACAGGACAACCGGTCCAGATTCCTTGCCAAGCTTGCCGGCGACTGGGACTGGCTGGGTTGGCGAACGTGAACAATGCAGTTACGCCCTGGACGCAGCGCCTATGTCGTGGCTTCGTGTTGCTCCTGGTTGGTGGTGGAGTTGTCGTCGCCATCACGCTGGCGTTTGCCGGCCGCTGGCTTGCCTCGACTTCTGAAACGCCGGTCGCGGCCGACCTTGTCGTCGTGCTGGCAGGCAGTCATGATCGAACGCTGTACGCCGCAGACCTTTACCATCAGGGCATCGCCAAGCGAGTGATACTGAGCCGTCCGGCCGCTGAACCGGTGCACAATCGGCTTGCCGCACTGGGTGTGAAATTCATGCGGGAGGAAGACGTGCAACTGGAAATTCTAGCCCGCTTGAAGGTCCCGCAGGGACAAATCGGCTTTCTTCCCGGAACGGCGAGAAACACCCGTGACGAAGCGGAATCCTTGGCGAAGATGCTCGGAGACAGCTCATTGCGGGTCATCGTCGTAGCGTCGCCATACAACGTACGACGTGCCTCGATGATCTTGCGCAGCCGTCTGCCGTCGGCAGTTTCCCTGCAAGTCGTTGCGACTCCCTACGAGGAGTTCGAGTGGCGCTGGTGGCGGGATGCAGCCTCGGCCCGGGCAGTCATTCTGGAACTTGCCAAGATCCTGTATTTCATTGGCGGCAGCGGGGATTCAGCTTGAGCAGCGTTCCCCGCGAAATTGCGGAATCGTCGCTGCCGGTAACGGTCATCGTTCCGGCCTACAACGCTTCCGCAAGCTTGCAGCGCGCGATCTCCTCGGTGCTCGCACAATCGCAGCAAGCTGCGGAAATCATCATTGTCGACGACGCCAGCAGCGATGACACCTGGAACGAGATCGAGCGACTGCGCACCGCGGTCGTCGGACCGAAACTGGTGACGATCCGGCTTGCCGAAAACCTGGGTGCTGCCGATGCCCGAAACGCCGCGTGGGACGTGGCATCGCAGCAGTATGTGGCGTTTCTGGATGCCGACGATTTCTGGCACCCGCGCAAGCTGGAAGTACAATATGGGTGGATGTCTCGTCATCCGGATGTCGCGCTGTGCGGGCATCGGTGCGAAGTCGCGGACGGCGGGTTGGAAGTGTTTTCGCCGATTGCGGAAACGCCCGTTCGCTATTTTGGTTTGAACAGTTTTCTTGTTGCCAATCGTCTATCGACGCCTACGGTAATGCTGAAGCGCGCCCTCGGTTTTCGCTTCGCCAAAGGCAAGCGCTATGCAG
>Ga0172380_10002868_pt1 | contig 25151 bp, 20 predicted proteins | sample Leawe162metaG_FD_119747 | JGI IMG/M metagenome (GOLD analysis project Ga0172380, IMG submission 119747) | Leachate microbial communities from a municipal landfill in Southern Ontario, Canada - Leachate well 162 metaG | ecosystem: Engineered > Solid waste > Landfill > Unclassified | place...
AACCTGCGGAAGTGCTGGACGAAAATAATCCTGGATCGCTATAATTTTGCTCATCGGTGGCTGTCTTTTGCGTTTGGCGACGAAATGATAACCATCCGATTTCGGGCATGACAGCGTTTTTCGCTGCTCATGCCCGTGCTTTTTTAACCGCAAACCCTCTCCCCTCCTTGTTCTGCTCTTCCCGGACGGGCTCTATTTTAGCATCTGGGCTTTTCCGATTTTATGATGCCGGGGAGTATAATTTGTCGAAAACCGATTGGGGGCAGGCAAAACGGGAGTTGAGCGGCGAGGAAGACTGAACCCGATATCTGGTCCTTTCAGCTTGTGGAAATCGCATGGAATATCGGGCCCGTGCGGAAACATCCTGCCTCGGGAATCTCTGGGAGGAGGGAGGCTGCGGCCCCGGAAGACGATGTGATCCGCAAGGATTCGACGTAATTCCCCCCTTGACCAAAATCGTGCAAATCCCACCATAGGGGGTATGGACCAAGGCAATTCCGCATTCTGCATATGACCGAATTCTCACCCGACAAAAAAATTGCCGGCATTCTGGCGCCGCTCAGCGCCTTGCGCGGAGCGGGGGATCTCGGGGTGGGGGACACGGCGGCCCTCGTGGAGTTTGCCGGATGGGCGGCGAAGAGGGGGTTCGGTCTGATCCAGATTCTTCCGGTGAACGAGACCGGCAGCGACCACAGCCCCTACAATATCATCAGCTCGATGGCCATCGAGCCTTCCACCATCACCACCACGCCCACGTGGCTGCCGGAGCTTTCCCCCGGGGTTTTTGACGAAATCACGCGCAGGCATGATGTCGCGTCTTTGAGCGTCGGGGACGCAAAATACCCGGCCGTCAAGGTTCTGAAACACGAACTGCTCCAGGCGGCATTCCGGGCCTTTCGAAGCCGCAGGGCCGATCCGGTCCGCCTGCGCGCCCATGCAAAGTTCGAACGCGATGAAAGCGATTGGCTGGGTCCCTATGCGCTTTACCGAGCCCTCGTGGATTGGAACGGAAATGAGGCGGACTGGCCGCAGGAACACAAGAGTCCCGCATCGGCGCAGGAGTGGCTGGCCGATCTGCCGGGCCCGCAGAAAAAGCGCTTCCGTGATCTGGTGAGATTTTATTCCTACGTTCAGTGGGTCGCCAAGATGCAATGGAAGACGGTTCGCGCTGCCTGCGACAAGCTCGGTGTCGCGCTCATGGGGGACATCCCGGTCGGGGTGAGTCTTTTCAGTGCCGATGTGTGGAATGCCCCGGAAATTTTCGACCTCACCCGGTCGAGTGGAGCCCCTCCGGAGAAGGTCTTCAAAAGTGATCCCTTCACGGAAAAATGGGGCCAGAACTGGGGGTTCCCCCTGTATGACTGGCAGGCCATGTCGCACGACAATTTCGCCTGGTGGCGCCGGCGGCTCGGTGCTGCATGCGAGGTTTTCCATTTCCTCCGCATGGACCACGCGCTGGGATTTTTCCGGATTTTCAGCTTTCCCTGGCGGCCGGAGGAGAACGGGCGTTTTGCGGATCTCACACCTGCGGAGGCCGCCGCGCTCACCGGGGGACGGCTTCCCGGATTTGTGGAGCACGATGACAGCACGGAGGACAACCGGGAACGCAACCGCATCCAGGGAGACATGCTCTTCCGGATTTTTCTCGAGGAAACCGGCCCCCATCGTCTCATCGCCGAAGACCTCGGCGAGGTGGCTCCCTACGTCCGTCCCACGCTCGCCTCGCTGGAAATTCCGGGATTCAAAATTCCGCAATGGGAACGGACCCCGGAGGGAAAGATGATCCCCGGCAGCGGGTATCAAGCGTTGAGCCTGGCCACATTTGGGACGCATGACCATCCGCCGATCCATCAGCTCTGGAACGATTTATCGGCCGAGTGCGCCGACCCTGACAAACGCGGGGCCGCGGTGCGCGCGATGAAAGAATTGCTGGAGTTCTGCGGACGGGGGGATATCCCGGTCCCACAACCATTCACCCCGGAGGTCCACTTTGCTTTCCTCGCCGGGCTTTTTGCCTGCAACTCGTGGCTGGCGGTGCATCAGATCACCGATGTCTTCGGACTCGAGGACCGCTTCAATGTCCCCGGCGCCGCGGTTGGCGCGAATTGGACAACGCGCATTGCCGGCACGCCTTCGGATTGGGATGGCCTTTACAAGGATGCGGTCGCATTCGTCACCGGAGCGTTGACGCAATCCGGACGGTCCACACGGGGGGCATAATTTTCCATGTCTACATTGAGAGCCAGCTCCCGCGCGAACGAGGCGGACGGATACCAGGGCCGGGCATTTCCTCCCGGCTCCTACTTCCGGCAGATGCTGGCCACCGCGCTCTTTTTCGTTCTCGGAATCATTGGATCGCCGGTCTTCTGGATTTTGCACGAGATCGCAGGACGGCGCATTCCGGCGCAGGTGGGGCAGAAGCTGGTGCGATGGCTCTTTCGCATTTTCGTCTCGTCTATGAAGGCGCTCGGGATGCTCCGGCTGGAGGTCCGGGGATTCGAAGTTTTGGAGGATATGCGGGGGACGGTGATCGTCTCGAATCATCCGGCGTTGCTCGATGCGGTTTTTCTCATCGCCAACCTGCCGCCGGCGGCCTGCGTGATGCGGGCGGATCTGCTCAGGAATCCCGCCCTGTGCGGGAGCGCGTTGCTGGCCGGGTATGTCACGAACGACTCCGGCCCCGCGTTCGTCCGCCAGGGCATCGAAAAGATCCGGGCGGGCGGGAATCTCCTGATTTTTCCGGAAGGCACCCGGACGATCGACCCTCCGTTGAACCGCTTCAAACACGGGTTTGCCATGGTGGCCGCCCGCTCGCGTGCCGCCGTGCAGACGGTCGTGATCGAATACCGGGGAGCCCACCTTTCCAAGGGCGTGTCTCTGTTCTCCCCTGCGGAGGCGCCGCTGCATTTTATTCTCCGCGCCGGCGAACGGTTTCTCCCCTCGCCGGCAGAATCGCCCGCCGGGTTCAGCCAGCGGGTCGAAGCCTGGTTCCGCGCGGAATTGGAAAAACCTTCTCCCGATCTCTGATGGGATCCTGCCTTGTCATCCTCCCGAGCTATAACAGCGGGGATCACCTGCCGCGAACGATGCGGGCGGCGCGACATTTTTGCAATCCGGTCTGGGCGGTTGTCGATGGAAGCACGGACGGAAGCGCGGAAATGGCCCGCGGCTTGGGCGGCGATGGATATCGCGTGATCACGCTCGGGAAAAATTCCGGCAAAGGCGGTGCGGTGCTGGCGGCTTTCCGGGAGGCTCTGGATGCCGGATTTTCGCATGCGATCGTCATGGATGCCGATGGCCAGCACACCGCGGAAGGGATTCCCCGATTCCTCGAACTCTGCGCGGAAAATCCCGGACATTTGATCGCCGGAGTTCCCATTTTCGGCCCCGATGCGCCTGCCGAGCGCGTCAACGGCCGCCGGATCGGGAATTTTTTCGCCGCGTTGGAAACCTGGGGGCTCGGCGCCTCGGACTCGCTTTTTGGATTTCGCCTCTACCCCTTGAAGGCGGCGCTGGACATCCTCGAATCGACAAAATCCGGCCGGCGGTTCGACTTCGACACGGTGCTGGCGGTGAGACTTCTCTGGGCCGGTGTGCCGGCCATCAACGTGCCCGTTCCCGTGCGCTACCCGCCGCGGGGCGAGGGGGGGCTGACCCATTTTCGATATATCCGCGACAATCTTCTTCTCACGAGGGTCCATGTGCGCTTGTGTTTGGAAATGATTGCGCATGTTCCACGGCTTTTCTCCCTCCGATGCCATTGAGAACGCGCAGGCAGATTCTTGCGGGGCAAAAACTCGCGCTCGCGGCGACCGTGCTCCTGCGCGGGCGGGCCAGGGCCGCAGCCTGGGCCATCCATGAAATTTTGCGGCTCGGTCCCACGCTCCTGCGCAACAGCGCTCTCAACGGGCCGGTTGCCCACCGGTTCCGCACGGAGGAACCGGAAGTCTGGCTGACCATCGATGACGGGCCGGATCCCGGGCAGACCCCGCGTCTCCTGGAGATTCTGGCCGCTGCCGGCGCGAGGGCCTCGTTCTTCGTCATCGGCAGAAAAGTGGACGCGAACCGCCCGCTTTGCCGCCGGATCCTCGCCGGAGGACACACGCTCGAAAACCATTCCTACACCCATCCGTCCGGCCTCTTCTGGGCCATGCCCTGTTGTGCCATCGACGAGGAAATCGCGCGCTGCAGCCATTCTATCCGGGTTGCCGCCGGCGTGGCCCCCGTTTGGTTTCGTTCGCCGGCCGGGCTGACGAATGCCTGTGTCCATCCGGCAGCGGCCCGTTCATGGCTTCGCGTGGCGGGATGGTCGGCCGCCGGCCTGGATGGGCTTCCCGGAGCCGAGCCCGTGCGCGTCGTCGCGCGGATCGCGCGGCGCCTCGAGCCCGGCGCGATCCTGCTCCTGCACGAAGGTCCGGGCCGGCGGAGCGCGGAAATTTTGGAGCTTCTCCTCGGGGAGATCCCAGCCCGTGGATTCCGCTGTGTCATTCCGCGCGGAGCGGACGTGGAGTAGCCGGGCAAGGATGAGAAGCGCATTTCACCCGACCCCTGAATGGGCAACAATCGGCATGGGCAGGATGCCCGTGCCACGGCATGATTTTCAGGGCGGGGGAGCATCCCAGCCCGACATGGAGGCTTCATGGTGACGGGAAACGAGCCTGCACGGGAGCGGTCGCATACCGAACGGCTTGCCTATCGCCTGGGATATACGAGCGCCGCTTTTTCCTTTCTCCGTTTTCTCTCGGGAGCCGCCGGACGAAGCGGGAGCTCGCTGATCGCGGCAACTTTTGCGAGGTGCTATTGCGCGACGCAGCCGGGCGTCGTCAGGGTTGTCGCCCGCAACCTCGAGTTGCTGGGACATCCCGCCCCCTGCCGGTCCGCCCCGAAAGTTTTTGAAAATTTTGCCAGGACCCTGGCCGACTATTTCTGGCTGGCCGGCAGGCCCCGCGAGGAGGCGGCCGCGCTGTCCGACATGGAAGGCCCCCTGCCCGAGATCCCCGCGGGATGCGGGGCCGTGCTGGCCACCGGGCATTTTGGATTTTTTGAATACGGCGAGTTGGTGCTCGGGATGAAAGGCATTCCCGTCAGCGTGGTCACTTACGCAGAACCCACAACCGAGCTGACGCGCTGGCGCGCGGACTATCGGCTGCGGTGGGGGGCCGAGACCATCGAGCTCGGCGGCGACACGTTCTCCTCGCTCCGGGCGGCGACGGCGATCGGGAATGGCCGCCTCACCGCAATGCTGGTGGACCGCCCGGTCGGAGGCCGCTCGCTGGAGGTCGACCTTCCCGGGGGACGAATTCCATTTTCCATGGCTCCGGCCCTGCTTTCCTGGATGGTCGGCTGCCCCATTCTTCCGGCGAGTGTGCGGCGGACTCCGGGCGGGCGCTATGCGGTGAGCACGAACCCGCTGCTCTTCGCCGACCGCCGCCTGCCACGCGACGAGGCCTTGGCCGATTGCACCCGCCGTGTTGCCGGAGCCCTCATCCGCGATTTTCAGAAAGACCCGCTCCAGTGGTACCACTTCGTTCCCCTGTCCCCATGAAGTCCGCCCTCGCCGCAATGCTCGTTTTTTCCACAAGCGCATTCTGCCAGCGATTCAACGAGGCCGACTCGGCGGCCTTGCTTTCCAGAATCGCCGGGTCGCGGGCCGGGCAGGCGGTTCAGGCGGAGTTCGTGGAAAAGAGAATTCTCCCGATGTGGAACGAGCCGGTTGTCGAGAAAGGCACGATCGCCTTCGAGCCGCCGGATCGCTTCCTCCGGAAGACAAAGACCCTCACCCTCTGCGATGGAAAATTCCTCTGGATGTATTACCCCGAATTCCGGCAGGTCGAAAAATACCCGCTCGGCGGCGGGGGGCCGGGCCAGTTGTTTGCGGCACTTGGACAAGCCCTCCAGTTCCGGAAAATCGCGGAGAACTTCAAGGTCACGGCGACCGGCCTCGACAACGGGTTCCGCCTGGACCTGAGCCCGCGTTCCGGCCCGCTCCGGCGCATGCTCCAAACCATCACGCTCGAACTCGACAGCTCGCTCCGGCTCCGCTCCTCGATCATGGTCGGCAAAGAAGGCGACCGGATCGAAACGACCTACTCGAACGAAAAGATCCTTCCGGTGGGATCCATCGATTTTTCCTTCACGCCCCCGGCCTCCGCCACCGTCGTGAGCCCGCTCGGCGGGTAAGTCGCCTGCGCGACCAGCGGTCTTGGCAGAAAGAAGAATCTGGCTAATATGGCCAACTATGGAGACGGCAGTTCTCAAAGCCAAAAACAGCTTTTCGCTGCTGTTGCGCAAAGCGGAGAGGGGCGAGGAGGTGGTCATCCGCCGGGGTGCCATCGGGGCGAGGTTTCGAATTGTCCGGGTCGAAGAGCCGGTCAAGAGGACGCTCGATCCCGATCCCCGCTGGAAGCATCGCATCGCCTTCAAGGATGAGGATATCTGGGAGTGGCAGCAAACAAAGTCAGGAGCAATTCGCTGTCATCCACCAACCGATAGACAGGCGTTCGCCCGGACACGGATTCGCTCTCCCGGATAATAATTGGCACACCGTCGCCACGCTTTTCCATGTAATAGCCGCGTCCCACCTGTTCCTCGGTGGCGTCGACCGGACACTCGGCCAATAGGCTTGTAAGGAGCTCGTTCCGTGTCACCTGCCGGAATGGCAGGCTTTCGACGGTAAGAGTATTTGGCAGTGCCCCGGGCGAGTAGATCTCCAGCCGGTCGTCAAACATGAAGAACCTGATCTTTGAGCCATGAATGGAGTAGTCCCGGTGCGCGACCGCGTTAACCACAGCTTCGAAGACCGCGCGAGTACTGAATTGGGGCAACTCGATTCTCTGCGGTTCCTTCTTCGCTGCGACTGTCTCATTGCGATGTAGAAAAGCGAGCGTCTGCCGGATCTGATCATCAAGCGGGCCGACAATCTGCGCAGCGTCGAGCTGATAGTTTGAATCCTGAAACGTGCCGCGATACCGGACGGCCTGGATAAACGCCCCTGGTAGAAATTGCTCTGGATGTTCAGAGCCCATGAGAATGCCGGCTACAGAGGCACGCAACCCTCCGGCTTCGTCTCGCACGAGTATGTTCCGCTTCATCAGGTCAACTTCATCTGATTCGGCAGAGCGAGTCGTAAAGCGCTGCCTGAGCGCGGCAGATAAATCTGACAAACCGGTATTCGGCACAGGTTGCTCGTCGAAGCGGATGACGCGCGCCTGACTCCGCTGCTGGAAAAGCCTTGCGAGATAATCCGGTGGCATCTGCCGCTTCGAGCTTCCCTGCCGCCACAGATAACCTCCCGGGCTCTGGTGGACAAAGAGACTTTGAGGCACGTCCACGCGAAGAGCAGGGTGCAATTGGCCCGTTGAATCCGGGAGTTGGAGACGAATGATCGTCGCCTGAAGCGGCGGCTTGATTGAGTCGTTGCAAATATCGCGGATGAAGGTTTCGACCTGATCCAGTTTCTCCAGCGGAATGCCAACAGGCTCCCGCGTCTTGTCGTCAACGCCAAGGACCATCACTCCACCACGGGTGTTTGCCAGAGCAGCCAGCTCGTCTGCTATTTCGTCGCGGGATAACTCAATTTTCGAACCATGGCCTCTGAAATAGACGGCTTTGAGTTCTATTAACGAATCCTCGCCAAGGCGGATTTTTTCCAAAAGTTCGGCGGTCGAATCAAACATGCTTCAAGTCCTCTTTGATCCGGCGGTAACGTTTCTCGAAGGCAACTTCCCCGCCTTCCATGATGTCGCAGATATTCCGGCGCACATCATCTTCCTGCAGCCCGCCCTGGGCTTTGATCTTGGTCTGTCCACCATTTGATTCGAGGGCGACCACAAGTTCCGCATCGCCATTCACGACGATGTTGGCGTTGTGCGTTACCACAATGACTTGGCGGCGTGATTTGTTGCTGATGAGCTGCTGAGTGACAAGGCTGTAGATCAATTGATTGTCCAGATCGTCCTCGGGTTGATCGAGTAGAATCGGCTCGGTGCCGTAGGAAAGGAGGAATGCCAGCAGCGCGGCCGTTTTCTGACCGGGAGAACCTTGAGAAATCGGTCGGAAACTTTCACCCTCTCGGGGCCGATACTCCAGATGCAACGTGTCTTCCGGGAACCAGAGATCCAAGTCGTCGAGATCCTCCGAACGGAGCTTGGAAAGGTGGTTCCTGAATGTTCCATGAATTCCGGCACCGGCATCCGCATTCCCCTTCGCGATCTCCCGGGTGCGGCGTTTGGCCTCGCGCAGATGGATCTCGAAATCCTGTGCCGGCGTGAACTCGGCAGGATAACATGGTGCCAGAATGCCGGAACTTGGGGAATTGGGGACGAAAGCCAGGATACGATCCTCCATCCCGTCCTCTCGGCGAATGATTCGCCGATATTCTGTGAGCGCACTTTCATGGTCGCCGAAGGGCGCCACCGTCACGCGAACGAAGGGATTCTTCTGGAGCACGGTCGCAAGAAAGTTTACCCTCTTTTGAGTCAAATCTCTGCGCAACCGCGCGACCCTCTCCACGGTCTCGGTCCGCTGGATTTCGAGATTCTGGAGATCCGCCTTTCTGCTTTCCAGAGCCTTGAGCTGCTGCTCGATCTCCTGCTTTTGCCGGATTCGCTCGCCAAACTCTTTGGGATCCTGAATGCCCTGGGTATGGAGTTGCTGCACCAAGCCATCATAGGCGGATTGCGACGCCTTGACCCGCTCTCGCCACGGCGAATTTTCCGAGAACTGCGACCACTGTGCTACCAGGTTGTTTGCATCAATAACGAGAGCCTTCAAATGCTGGCCAAGTTTGTCCACTCCTTCTGAAAGTTTTGCAGCCTCGGCCAATACGTCCGCATCCGCTGCCGCATCAAACTGCTCCCGATCCAAATCGGACAACCCAATCTCGTTTGCCACCGCCCCGATTTTTTGTGGCATATCTGCCAGTTCTCTCGCCCACTGATCCATCTGCCGGGTCTGGCTGCGCATGCGCTGATACATTCGCAATGCCTCCTGATTTCCGGCGGCCTGTAGCACATCCAGCTTTCTGCTCACGTCGGCCAACTCCCCCCGCAACCGATTCTCTTGGTCAAGCGTCGCCCGCATTTCACGGATTCGTGTGCAGAGGCCATGTAAAGTCTCGCTTTCACGGGCCCATTCCGTTTCCCACTCGACCCGCCCGACAGCCTGATCCTGATCGATGATTCGCAGAAGTGCACTTGGCGTTCCGGCCAACTCGAAAACCTGCTTTTGGCTGTAGATCCGCACAGGAAATCGCGATGTCACTTCGCCTTGCGCCACCTTCCATCCTCCCGCGCCATCCTCCTCCTCAATGGTCGGTGGGCTGGCATCTCGGGCGAACCTCACCAGATAGCGTATGCCATCCTTGCGATAGATCAGTCGCAACTGAGTCTTCGGGGTCTGCAATCCTCCCTCACTTTTGCCTTTCCATTCGGCTGCGTATTTGCGTTGGAACTCGGAGTTTAGCTCGTCGAAATGCTTCAATTCGCCCTCCCGCCGCAGCGCAATGCGCATAAACTCTACCAAAGAGGATTTGCCCGTCCCACGCTCGCCGATGATCGCATTCATCCAAGGGTTGAACTCCACAACAAAGGGGGCCACACGCCCCATGAACTGCGCTTTCTCGACTTCAAACCGCTCAATGACAAAAGCGGCCCGATCTTCATTCGGATCGCGTGCCATCTCGTCTGATCGCTGCAAGCAAAGCTCTCCGTCCAGCAACGCCAAACGCAGCCCCTCCAAATTGGGGCGGCTCATTTTGACCCATGTAAATTTCTCCCCGATTGACGTTGGCTTATGCGCATCCGAGCCAAGCACCTCCGCAAAACGCTTCTTGCACCCTGCCGACGCTGGGGGACGTTGACTCGTGAGAGACTTTCGCTCCCACGCAAAGATGTCGCGATGCTCGATCAGCCCACAGAACGTATTATGGTCTTCATGCCACAGAGCGGTCTGCGCATCATCATCCACATGTGCAGGAATGACGAGTGCGCCCAGGCCGCTGGCGATCTTCACAATGTCTTTCAGACTCTTATCGCAACGGGCTCCGTCGTCGCCCCAAGAGCCAGTGTAGCCGCACGACCGAACGAGACCAGCCACGTCCGAAGTTGTCTTTGCCGGATCGAGCAACAATAAAACATGGACGCCGCCACTCGCCGCAATCTCCGCACCTGGAAACAAGGCCATCTCTCGAAATTCCGCATGAGCTCGCAGTCCTTCGTGCGCCGTTTTGAGCGCATCCACCCACTCGCCCGAGTTGTGATCCGTTACCGCTACGGCATCAAAGCCCGAACGCATGAAATCGAGCAGCCAGTCTTCCGGTGTGCGGCCTTTGATCGCGGCACCACCCCGCCCGTAGTCGTTCGACTTTGGCGTATGGGTGTGAAAGTCGAATTTCCACCATCGCGAACCGGGAAAGGGGACATCGGGTTGGGTCGGGCTGTTCATGGGCATTAGCTCGCGGGAGTGAAAAGAATTTTTACAGGCTCCAATTGGTGTGTGAGTGAAAAAACAGCGCGTGCATCCTAGTCTGGTTCAGCGAGAAATTGAAGGATTCTTATTCCCGGAAACTTCAATTTCTGTCGGCATGAGCGCGACCATGGAGCCCACTCCCCGATACCGGTCCGGGTGGCAGGTGAGGATGAGGATTTGGAGTGCGGAGGATAGCGAGCCCAGCAGGTCAAGGACCCGTTCCTGGCGAACCGGATCGGTGTTTACAAGAACGTCGTCGAGGATGAGGGTTTGGGGTTCGTCGGTGGCGAGTTCCTGAGCTACGGCGATGCGGAGGCAGAGGAGGAGTTGCTCGCGGGCACCTTGGGAAAGGCTGTTGAAGGGGTAAATCGCCTCGCGGGTGCGGCCGAGTCCGGCAATTTGAAGGGTGTCGTCCAAGAAGACCTGTCGGCTTGTATTCGCAGTCAGATCCGCAAAGGCCGAGGTGAGGCGTTGTTCCAGCGGAGTCAGGACGGCTTTGGTTGCGGCCTGTTTCCGGAATTCGATCAGGTCATGGGCGATACGGGCAGACCATCCGAGATTCCGGGCGGCGTCCCGGCGAAGAATGGTTTCCGCTTTCTTTTCCTCCAGTTCGGTTTCGCGGGAGTAGATGCCCTGACCACCCAACGTCTCCAGTGCTCCGTTCGCGCTGTCGCGTTCGGCACGCCGGGACTGGAGTTCGTTCGCGAGTTGCTGGAGAGCGGCGGCAGCGCGCCTGTTTCTCTCGGGGAGTTTTTCAAAATCCGGCGGAAGACCGGCCTTGGCCGCGGCAACGCGGGCCTCGGCTTGGGTGAACTCGATCTGAGCTTTGGTTTTGGCCGCATCAATCCCCTCTGGGTAACGGGAACCGACATCGGCAATCTGGGCTTCAAGCGTTTTCAGGAGGGTGCGATTTTTGCCAGCGTCGTTGTTGGAAACTTGGACCGCCTCGGCGGCCTCTCTCTCCTGGGTTCGCATTTGAGTGAGCTCACGATCCAGCTCTTTGAGCATTTTCTCGGCAGCAGGGATGGCCTCGGCCAGACGCGCTTCCTCACTTTCCAGATCGGCCAGGCTGCACTTGTTCTCCGCATTTGTGGGAGCAAGAGACGAAGCGAGCGATTCGACTTTCCGCCGGGCGATGGCAACGATCTCGCGGAGGGCTTCCAGCGAAGCATGCTCTCCAAGCTGATGGGAGAGTGCTGCGGTGGCGGCTTTGATTTCGCTGTCGAGTTCCTTGCGCTTGGTAACCGCCTGCCGGGCGTCATCCAGTGATGTGACTTCGGCATCCTGAAGAGCGGTTCGCAGGTTGTCTTCCTCTGTCCGCAGGCTCCCGGCAAGGTCACGCGCCTCGGTGGCCCCCGAGCGAATCATCACGCGCCCCCAACCGGAGAGATCCAAGTCAAGCGACTGAGGGCTGTGCAGGAGGGCGGTTTTGCCGGGAGGCAGATCCTGCGTGCCGGGGCCGGCACCTGATTGGATTGTGATCTGCGAGGCGCGTTCCGGGGTGAGTTCGACAGTGAGTCCGATGGCCTGGACCTGAGCCGCCAAGGTGCGGGCTTTTTCGGTGAGATCTTCAAGCTTACGCAATTTGGCCGGAGTGATAGCGGGGATTTCCAACTGTCGTTCTTTGAGTGCCACGAGAGTTTTGGTCGAGGATTCGGCGCGATCCAAACTGCGGGTCAACCCGCCAACTTGTGCGGTGGACTGCCGCAGCTTGAGGATCGCTTGCGCGCGCCGCTGAGTCGTCCGGAGTTTGGCCACCGCTGCTTCAATCTCCGGTCGCTTCGTCTGCTGCGCATCGATCTCTTGTCGAAGCGCGACGAGACGGGTCTCGGCCAGTTTTGCGATTTCTTCGGCCTTTGCGAGCGAGTCCGTGGCGGATGCCAGTTCGCCCTGTCTGGCGGTCAGTGTTGTCGAGTCCTGCGCAATGGCGTTCAGTTTTGTCTGGGCAGAGGCGAGTTCCACCATCCGGGCATCGAGTTCCAGTTTTCCCCGCTCCGCAGATGCGGCCAGTTCATTCATTTCCCGGGCTGCGGTCGAGCGGTCGGCGTGTTCTTTTTCCAGTTGGGTCACCGCAGCTTCAGCCTGCTGATACCTCTGATGGCCGACCTCGATCTCGCTCCGGATTTTCGCGAGGTTGGTGAGGGCCGCGTCCATCTCGGCCAATTCGCTCTCAGCCTGGGCAAGAGGGCCATTTTTCCTCACCTGCCCGGTCGAGGTAATGACGTCATCGGCAAGAGCCAGCAGACGCTGGCGCAACTGGTCGATCACGGGATCGATCTCGACGCGGGCGAGACGGGCGCGAATGCGCTGACCGACAGCCTCGTCTTCCAGATTCGGCCACTCTGCCGGTTCTCCCTGACGTGCCCAAAGGAATCCCAGCATCCCCCACTGTTCAGGTTTTGTCGCGCCCCGTCCAGGTAACGCGGAACTCAGGAGTTCCTGAACGCGCCGGTCTGCGGCATCCGCTTCCGCAATCGATTCCCATCGGTCGTCCTGCCAACGCTGGAGGAGGCTGCGCGGAGCGTTGAGGAAGGTTTTCTCAATCCGGAATTTTCCCGTCCGTGTCTCAAACTCCACCGCCACACGCGGGCTGAGATCTGTGCCTGCCGGTTGGAGGGATTTTAGCTCATCGCCTTTGGTGGTGTGTTTGTCAAAGAGAGCCCGAGCCGCAGCGCGCAGGGAGGTGGTTTTTCCCGACTCATTCGGGGCGGCGAGAATATTCAGGCCTGGCAGGAGGGGACCAATATGCACTTTGTCAGAGAACGGCCCGACGGATTGGAGATCGATGGAATGCAGAATCATTTGGCAACCTCCTGAAGGTTCTGCAGAAGCACCTGCCGGAGCTTTGCGAAAAATTCCGGAGACAAGCTCGAAAGCCCGATTTTGGAACCGGAAAGGATCTCCTGTGCCTCGGCCAAGGTGAGCGGCGCAAAATCCGGTTCCGACGGAGCGGCGGGAGCGACCCCAGTCGCCAGCGTCTCGATCCGATCAATGTCCGACAGCACCTGGGCGAGGATCGGATGGTGGGCACGCAAATCCAGTAACTCGGTTTCGGTCAGTGAAACGGTTGTGCGATCCACGATTTGAGCCGCTAGGAAGGGGGCGACGAGTTCCTCCAAACGACTCCGGGTTTTTTCAAGGGTTTCCGGCGATGTCGCCCCCATGAGGGTGAGGCGCAGCACAACTGCTGCGGCATTTCCGCTGATTTCCCTGATCGTGGCTTCGAGTGTCGCTTGCGAGGATTCCAAGGACAGGAAGTCGAGTGTCAGCGAGCGCCAGCCGAGGCCTGCCACATGAACCGGCTCGACTTTGGGAAGCTGGCCGGGACCTGGTATTTCGACGAGGGCCACGTTGCCGCTGCCGGACTGATCAAATTGATCCGGCTCGGGAGTGCCGGGCATGACGATGCGGCCGCCGTCCGTATCCGACAGCCAGTTGTGCCAATGACCAATCGCCAGGTAATCGAGTTCGGCGCGAGAAGCCGCGTTCAGGGCGATGGGAAAGTCGTTTGCCTGGTGCTTGCCCTCGATCGCGAGCGCCCCGTGTGTGATGCCGACCTTGATGGCCGTTGCGGGGAGCGAACGGGCCAACTCAACGAGCAGGAGACTCGGGTCGATGGTGGAGAGCTTCTGTTGCAACGGCGACGCCACAAGGAAGGTTTCTTTCCCGAGTTCCGTGATTCCGGGTTCGGTGAGCACATGGATATGGCCGGGGGCTTGAGCGAACGGTTTCCGCTTCCAAACAGACTCTGGCCCCGTGATGGGATCATGGTTGCCAGGAAGAATATAGATCGGGACCGATGGAAACTCCCGGAAGAGATCGATCACAGTCGCAACCAGTGTTGCCTCGACCTGATTGTCCTCAAAAAGATCTCCCGCGATCAAGAAAGCATCGACAGTCTTCTTTTGCGCGAACTCCAACGCGCGGCGAAGCGTGGGCAGCCGCGCTTCCCGGAGAATATCCCCCTTCGTGCCAAACTGCTTGAATCTGGCGCCGAGCTGCCAATCCGCCGAATGGATGAAACGCGCCATGCTTGGTGGGAAGTGCCTTTCCTGCACAATGCCGCCTGTCTGGACATGCGGACGGGGCCCGGCTCGTCGCCCGATTTTGAGCGGAGACCGGCGAAGAGTCTACCAGCTCGACTTCGTCACGCCGGGAATGAGACCGGCGGAAGCGAGTTCGCGGAAGGTGATACGGGAAATCTTGAAGCGGCGGATATAGGCATGGCGGCGGCCGGTGACCTTGCAGCGGTTGACGAGGCGGGTCGGGCTCGCGTCGCGGGGGAGCTGGGCGAGAGACGCATGATCTTTTTTCGCCTTCAGTTCCGCGCGAAGGCCGGCATATTTTGCCACCGCCGCCGCTTTGCGCTTGTTGCGCTCGATCCATGCTGTTTTTGCCATAGGAGGGCGGACTGTATATACAACCAGGGAATTGGCAAGCGCATTTTTGAAACAAATTGCAGATACGACACATGGACGATAAGGTGATCCTCCTGCCTTATGAAGACTCCCTTTGACCCGATTGCCGCTGTAATTTCCGACATCCGACGCGGGCGAATGGTGATCGTCACGGATGATGCGGACAGGGAAAACGAAGGCGATCTTCTCCTGGCGGCCTCCAAGGTCACTCCGGCTGCGGTAAATTTCATGGCCAAGCACGGACGGGGACTCATTTGCTCGCCGATCACCGAGGATCGCGCCCAGAAACTCGGGCTCCAGCGCATGGTGGCGCACAACCGCGAGCTTTTCAAAACCGATTTCACGGTTTCTGTGGATGCGACATCCGGCATCACAACCGGCATCAGCGCCAAAGACCGGGCGACGACCATTCGTGTCCTCGCCCAGGAAAGCTCGCTGCCTGTGGATCTCCTCCAACCCGGGCATGTCTTCCCCCTTCAGGCCAAGCCAGGCGGGGTTCTCCGCAGGGCCGGCCACACGGAAGCCGCCGTGGATCTGGCCCGCCTGGCCGGACTCGATCCCTCCGGGGTCATTTGCGAAATCCTCAAGGAGGACGGCTCGATGGCGCGCCTTCCGGATCTCGTGAAATTCAAGCGCAAACACGGCCTGAAACTCTGCTCGATCCAGGATCTCATCGCCTATCGCAGGAAGAGCGAAAAGCTGATCGAGCGCGAGCAAACGATTCTCATGCCCACCGACTACGGCGATTTCGACCTGCACCTCTACCGTTCGCTGGTCGATGACATGCACCATATCGCCCTGGTGATGGGAACGATTTCCGCCGGCAGGCCCACGCTCGTGCGTGTCCACAGCGAATGCCTCACCGGCGATGTCTTCGGATCGAGGCGGTGTGATTGTGGCTCGCAATTGCACCAGGCCATGAAGCGCATCCAAGAGGCCGGCTGCGGTGTCCTTGTTTACATGCGGCAAGAGGGGCGGGGCATCGGGCTCGGCCCGAAAATCCATGCCTACAAACTTCAGGAGCAGGGGCTCGATACCGTCGAGGCGAATGAGAAGCTCGGATTCCCGATGGATCTTCGCGAATACGGTCTCGGCGCCCAGATTCTCGCTGATTTGGGGATTCATCGAATCCGCCTCCTCACCAACAACCCGCGCAAAGTCGTGGGGCTGGAGGGCTACGATATCGAAATTGTCGAGCAACTCCCGATCCGCTCCATAACGAATCCCCACAACGCCAAATACCTCGCCACGAAGAAAAAGAAAATGGGGCACAAGCTCTGAGGGCGTCTGCCAAACCCAATTTCCGGGATGGAGGGACGACCGCCGCGCCGCCTGTGGATAAAGATGGACCGGACAGCGCCGGTCCCTCCAATGATTCCGGCTACAAGAGCCGGCCTTGCTGCTGAAACGCGGCGCGCGCTTCGACGGCGCGGCCTGGATCGGGGATCGGTTTGGCCGGGCTGCCCGAATTTCTGAGCTTGGCGATTTCGGCGGCGGCCAAGGCATCGCAACGTTCGTTTTCCGGGTGTCCGGCATGACCTTTGATCCACTTCCACCGGATTTGGTGCCGGATGGTTTCGGCGTCCAGCTCGCGCCAGAGGTCGGCATTTTTTACCGGCTGGCGCGCCGATCTCATCCAATTCCTCGCCTTCCATTTGTGAATCCATTCGAGGATTCCCTGCCGCAGGTATTGCGAATCGGTATAGACAGTGACCGAACAGGGTTCCTTCAGCGCCGCCAGTCCCGAGATCGCGGCGCGAAGCTCCATCCGGTTGTTGGTGGTAGCGGGGTCGCCGCCGGAGAGTTCCTTCCTTCGGGTGCCATATTGCAGGATCGCTCCCCAGCCTCCGGGGCCGGGGTTTCCGTGACATCCCCCATCGGTGAAAATCGTGATCTTTTTCAGGGACATAAAATCCGCGGCATCATTTCCCGCTTCATCCGGTGATGGCAAACAGTTTTCCCGGCTTGGAGGGCGGTTGCACGGTCCGGATTTGATAAACACCCGTGATGGGTATAACTTTCTCCATGATCCTCCAGCTTGTCGCATTCGCGATCCTGGCCCTGCTCGGATTGTGCTGTGTGGTCGCTCCCTTCGTGACACCGCACCGGTCACAATAGGACGATTTGCATGTTTCCCGCCAAGGCGCCCAGGAAACGGGCTCTTGGGCATACTCGAAAGTGTTTCGGAACAGGCGCGCAGCCGAGATTCTCCTCCCACCCGGCGGGCTTTTTGCCATGATGGGAAGATGTTCCACATGGCCTCCGGCGCAGCCGTCGCATTCGGGTTTGGGTTTCTTTATTTTTTGGGGGCGATTCCGGCGGGCGCGGCGGCGGGCGCCCCATTGTGGTTGGCGGCGGTTTCCGCCTGGGCCGGCTATTCCGTGGGAGCGCTGGCTGTGCTTCTTGCCGGAACTCCGCTGAGGGACTGGCTGGTGAGGAAGCTGAATATCCCGGTAAAAAGGGATCCCTCGAAACTGGTTTGGCGGGTTTGGGAAAGGTGGGGGCTGGCGGGCCTGGGACTGCTGGCACCGGTGACGATCGGGCCGCAGGCCGGGAGTGTTTTGGCGTTGGCCGTGGGTGAGCGCGCGGCGAGGGTCTTCGTTGCCCTCAGCCTGGGAGTGGTTCCCTGGTGCGTCCTTTTTGCGGTCCTGGTGCGATTTGGCATAAAGATCGTGCGTTGACAGAAACCGACTCTCGCGTAGCTTTGCAAAATTCATTCATGGAGCACTCAGATACCGAGGAACGCTTTGTTTCCCATGCGCCGGGTTACTGGCGGAATGACGCCACCGAACACTGGCAGGATTGGAAATGGCAGCTCAAAAACCGTGTCACCACCCTCGCGGCACTGGAAAAGCACCTGAACCTGACCAGCGGCGAGCGGGCGGGAGTCCTGCTTGCCGGCACCAAGCTCGCGCTCGCTGTCACCCCCCACTATTTCAACCTCATCGACCGGGACAATCCCGCATGCCCGATCCGCCGGCAGGTCATCCCGGGCATCGAGGAAGGCTACGATTCGCCTTACGACATGTCCGATCCCTGCGGGGAGGATGCGGCGATGCCGGTGCCCGGGCTGGTGCACCGCTACCCGGATCGCGTTCTGTTTCTTGTCACCGACCGGTGCGCTTCCTACTGCCGCTATTGCACCCGCAGCCGGGTGGTCAGCGGGGTCGGCGAGCAGGAGCTTCACCTGGATTTTGAACAGGCTTTCGCCTACCTTGAAAAACACAGGGAAGTCCGCGATGTCCTCCTCTCCGGAGGCGATGCGCTCCTGCTCTCCGACGACAAGCTGGAAGGTCTGCTGAGCCGGCTGCGGGCGATCCGCCATATCGAGTTCCTCCGCATCGGAACCCGCGTTCCCATTTTTCTCCCGCAGAGGATCACCCCGAAGCTCTGCGAGATGCTGAAAAAATATCATCCGCTCTGGATGAGCGTGCATGTCAACCATCCGAAAGAGCTGACCATCGAGGTTCGCGACGCCTTGGGCCGCCTGGCGGATGCCGGGATTCCGCTCGGCAACCAGAGCGTTCTCCTGGCCGGCGTGAACGACAATGTAGGCACCATGAGAGAACTCGTTCACAAACTCCTGCTGTGCCGGGTGCGCCCCTATTATCTTTACCAATGCGACCTCATCCGGGGTTCCTCGCATCTCCGCACTTCCGTGGCCAAAGGCGTCGAGATCATCGAGGGCCTGCGGGGGTTCACCACCGGATATGCCATTCCGCAATTCGTGATCGATGCCCCCGGCGGCGGCGGCAAGGTCCCGGTCAATCCCGGCTACGTCCTCTACCATGACAAGGAGAAAGTCGTGATCCGGAATTTCGAGGGCCGGATTTTTGAATATCCCGAGCCCGGAGCCGCGCGCGCCGTCACCCGTCACGAGGAACTCCTCCCCGCCTGATCGCATGGGAGGAATCATCGTCCGTCCGCGCTCGCGCATTCTGCACGGGCACGACTGGGTCTATTCCAGCGAGATTCTGAAAACATTTGGAAACCCGGAAGACGGGAGCGCCGTTTCGATCAAGGACGGACGGGACCAGTTGCTGGGGGTCGGAATTTACAACTCCAAGTCGCAAATCGTGGTGAGGCGATTCTCCCGGCGGAGGCAGGATCTCGACGAGGATTTTTTCCGCCGGCGCATCGGACAGGCAATGGAATACCGGGTCAAAGCCGGCTGCCGGACGGATCTCCTGCGGCTGGTCTGGAGCGAGAGCGACGGCCTGCCCGGCGTCATCGTGGACCGCTACGGAAAGCTCCTCGTGCTGCAAACCCTGACCAAGGCGATGGACCTGCGCCGGGAATCGATCGCGCAAGTTCTCGTGGAATTGACGGCGGCGGCGACCGTGGTCGAGAGAAATGATGCGCCGGTTCGCGCGGCGGAAGGATTGGAACTCCGCGCAGGCGTCCTCGCCGGAAATCCTCCCGGCCAGCCCGTCGAAGTGGAAGCGTCCGGAGTCAAATTCCTCGTCGATCCGCTCGCGGGACACAAAACCGGCCTCTACCTCGACCAACTCGAATCCTACGCCCTCGTGGCTCCGCTCGCCCGCGGACGCAGGGTTTTGGACTGTTTCTCAAACCAGGGCGGCTTCGCCCTCACATGCGCAAAGCAAGGCGCCGCCTCGGTCACCGCCGTGGAATCCGGAACCGAGAGCGTATCGAGACTGCGGGAGAATGTGGCGCGGAACGGAGTCGAAGTGGACGTGAAAAATGCCGATGTCTTCGATGTGCTGAACCGCGGCGGGGAATACGATCTTATCATCCTTGACCCTCCCTCGTTCACAAAAACCCGCGCAAAAGTGAACGAGGCGTTGCGGGGATACCGCGATCTTCATGCGCGGGCCGTCCGTCTCCTTGCAAAGGGAGGCATCTTGGTCAGCTTCTCGTGTTCCCATCACGTCGCAGGCCATGAGTTCGAAGAGGCTGTCGCGGAAGGCCTGCAGGACGCCAAAAGAAACATGCGCCTGACCCGCCGCATCGGCCAGCCGCCCGACCATCCGGTGATCATGGGCATTCCTGAAACCGAATATCTCAAAGGCATCGTCCTCGAAGCCATGCCCGGACGATGAGCGTCCCGCTTATCTCCCCAATGGATAGACGCGACAGCAGAAAATCGCATGGAGAGATTTCGGCAGGGTCGGATTTTGCCGGATCGCGGGGAGGGGAGCCCGGGCCATCGAGCCACTCCAGCAACCGTTCGGGCCACTTGGTCGGCGGATAGTTCCGCACGGCGCGTTTCACATCCATGAGTGGAATGTTCCTGCTTTCCGGGGAGATCTTCGCGGCGGGCTTTCGCGTGATGTCCCCTGGCGCAGGAGTTTTGGCCTACAAGACGCGACAAAAGAGCAAGGAGAAGCAAAACGACCTCACCCAAGGCCGTCCGAAAATCAGCGCCCCTCCCGTCTCGGCAACGAGCTTTCAGGGTCGGGAAATGTCGTAAAAATACGACATATTAGCGTAATTTATCGTATTTTTACGAAACGATCTTTTGAAAAGCAAAACTTATACTGGACAGCGTTCGACGGCTTCTGGCAGTACCGATTCAAACGCCAACAGAAGATCCCAAAAAAGAGAGGCGGCCATTTTTTGAATCGATGCATTTCAGCCACAGACATCTTGCAAGGCACCTGCTTGCCTGCCTGTTTGCCGCGACGGTGAACGCGGCGCCGCCGGATTGGACCTTCCGGCAGGAGGGGCTGGGAAATGTTTTGCCCGACGGTTCCTTTGCCATTGTCCGAACCCTCGATCTCGTCAGCACCACACCGGAATTCTCGTTTCCGGTCCAGCTCGTGTACCAAAATTCCAACGGGCGTTCCGGCCTGTTCGGCCCGCAATGGTTTTCGCCGCAACTGGAGAGCACTTTGCTTCCGGGCCGGGCCAACATGCTGGTCTGGCGTTCGCCGTCCGGCCGTGTCATTGCCCTGCATGCCCGGCGGGGCAGCGGCAGGGAATTTTCTTCGGACACCGGCTGGGTGGCCAGGCAGTCGGGCACGAAGGTGGAGATCCGAAATCTCGAAGGCTGGGTTTATCGCTACCAGAACGGTTTTCTCAGCGAAGTGGAGTCTCCGACAAAACGTCTCCTCGAGTTTCAATACCGCTCGACCATGCTGAGCAAGCTTGTCTTGAGGGATGGAATGTCCGACGCTTTTCAGGTGGTCGCGGATATTAAATTGACGAGGGATCGTGCCACCGCGGTGACATTTTCCGGCGGCGGGCACCGGTTCGATTATGCCGCCAAGTCGCCGCGCCTGCTTTCGGAATACCGCCGCCCCGGCGTCTCCAAGCCGGAAAACTTCGGCTACGATCCCGTGACGGAAGTTCTCAAGCAGATCGAGTCGCCAAGCGGCGAGGTGGTCAAACTGGCCTGCGAGCAAACCGGGCAGCCCGGACGCGGCCCCACGCGCTGCCGTCTCATGGACGACGGCACGTACAAATATACATACAAGGTGCCCGCCGGAGACACTTCCATCGAGGCGGCCGACCGCGCGGGCGCCAAGGCATTGTTTTCCTATCAGATGGCGCGCGGGATTGTCACCCGGCAGGAATTGGGCGGGTCGAAGACGGTCACCTATTACTATCGGGCACCCGGCCAGAGATACGATGGCCGGTTGCGCCGCATCGAACGCGACGGGCAGCTCGTTGTTGACCACACCTACGATCCCAAGACCGGACACCTGGTCGGAAGCCGCGACGCCAGCGGCCAGATCACGACCTACGAATACCGTCAATCGGCAAAGGCCGCCAAGGACGATCCCCTCTACGACAAGCCGTCGCGGATCTTTCGCGGAACCCGGAAAGCGCAGGAACTCATCGCCTCCCTGATCTATGATTCCCTCGGCCGTGTCACGCAAACCACCGACGCCGCCGGTCGAACTTCCAAGATCCAATACTCCTCGCGCGGTGAACTGTCGGCGGTGACCCGCTCCGACGGGCAAACGGTCCAGTTCCAGCAGGACCCGCTGGGGCATGTTCTTTCGGTCAACAACGGGGGAAAGCAGCAAAAGACCGGATATGACGCCGCCACCGGGAAGGTGAAGTTCCGACAACTTCCCGACGGGCAATACATCGACTACCTTTACGACGACTGCGGGCGGGTGAAGGAAATCCAACAGCGGCGCGCCACGGTGGCTTCGTTCGATTTCGACGAGACGGGCCGGGTTGCCGCAAGGCGGGACGGCTTGAAACGCGAAACCCTCTACCGGTATGACAAGCGCGGCAACCTCCTCGAAGAGCGGCAGCCCAACGGCGCGGTCACCCGCTACGAATACGATGCCCGCAACCTTCGCACCGCCCAGATCGACGGCAAGGGCAACCGGATCACCTTCAAATACAACGAAGCCCGCCAACTGGTCGGGCAGGTGAATCCGCTGGGGAAAAAACTCACCTGGGCCTACGACGACAAGGGGCGGATCACGGAACGCACCAACGGGGCGCAGATCATCAAATATGCCCACGATGCCAAAGGCCGCCTGAAGGTCATCAACTACGGTGCCCCGGGCGAAAAGCTGGTCCATTTCTATGACGAGAAAAGCCGACTCTCCCGTGTCGCCACGCCGACGATCACGGTCAACCTGACCTACGACGCCCTCGACCGCGTGGTCGCCCGGCAGATGGTCCGCGGAACGGCCGAGCGCACCCTCCGCTACACCTACAATCCCTCCGGGCGAAAGACATCCGTCGTCCTCTCCGAAAAGACCGCCGACGGAGCCCCACGCCTTCTCCACCAAAACGAATACGCCTACGATGCCGCCGGAAACCTGAGCGAACTCAAAGCCAACGGACGCCTGATTTGCCGGTATGTCCACGATCCCGTCGGACGCCTCACCCGCCGCGAATTCGGCAATGGCATCGAGGCGAATTACGCCTATGACGATTTCGGACGCCTGTCCCGCATGGAGCTCAAGGGCGGCCCGCTCCTCGAGCCCATGCTGCTGGCTTACGACTGGGACGTTGCCGGACAGGTCACCCGCCGCCTCTGGAACAGGGAAGCCCAAAGCTTCGCCTACGATGCCGCCGGACAGTTGCTCACGGTGTCCGTCCCGCCAGAAAATCCGCCTCCCGGCGGCGACCTCCAAAAAGTCTCCCTCAAGGCCGGAAGTGACGCCGCGCCGGAAACAAAACCCGTCGAGAGCTACCGCTATGACCCCGCCGGCAACATCATGGAAAAATTCGAGCGCGGCCTCACCACAACGATGACCTACGATGCGGCCAACCAGCTGTTAAAAACCGCCGCATCCCTGCCGATGCGCAACCAGAACCTCGCGTCCGATCCTTCGTCAAAAACGGAAGCCTACCATTACGACGATGCCGGACGCCAAAACCGCATCGAAGGCCCCGGGGGCATCACGGACCGCTACTACGGCTGGCTCGACAAGGTCGTGAAACTGCACAAGCCGGACGGAACCGTCCTCGGCTTCGATTACTACCCGGACGGCCAACTGGCTGTCAAAGGCCGGATCGGAAAAATCGCTCCGGTTGCCGCAAAAGAGGAGAAAAAATCCCCCTTCGATCTCCTGCGCAACCTCGTCAGCGCCAAGAATGCCGCCGCCGCCGAAATCGACGAGTCGCTGGAAGCCTCGCCGGAACAACGCGCCCTGGAAGCCACCGAGGAATTCGTCTGGGACGATCTCGCCTTGCTCTGGCGCAACGGCTCCGGCTATGCCGTCGAACCCCACGCGAACGGCGGCTCCTGCATCGCCTCGTTCCGCGGACCGAACGAACCCCCCACCTATTTCCTCAACGACATCCTTGGCACAACCCTGGCAGCCGTCCATCCTGACCGGGTGGAAGTCGTCTCCCTGACCGCCTTTGGCAAGCCATTGAAGAAGCCGACCGTTCTTCCCGACGCCCTTTCTCAAAAGACACCCCTTTCCCAGGGCAATGATGTCTTGGGAATTCCAAACACAAAAAACACACCATGAAAAAAGCAAAAATCGGCGCAGGCCTCTCCGCCTGCGGGAAACGACTCGGAAAACTTGTCGCCGTTGCGGCGGCAATCTTCGCGGGATCAACGGCACTTCCGGCGGCGGAAAAAGAAGATTCCCTGCCGGGACTGGGAGTCCAGCCGACGGAGTATTTCTACACCGGAAAACCGTATGATTCTGACACAGAATCCTACACGTTCAGGTATCGGAACTACGATCCTGAACTGAACCGCTGGACCACAATGGATCCCAGCGGGTTTCCGGATGGGGCGAATAATATAGCATACCTCGCTATTCCTACATCTGAGTTCGACTGGGCAGGGACAATTGTAATTCACTTTGGCACGGCAACTGGTTCAATGGTATACCAGTTAACATGGCAGGAACAATACGTGCGAGTGGCAACTTCATTTCCACCTCAAGTTTCATATAACTGGGAAATGACGACTGTACAACCAAACTCGACACAGACAGTCAATGATCCAATCACAGCTCCGACTGGTCTCGACAATTTTCAGTGGACCACTAATGTGCTCACTACGACCACGTATACTCCAACTCAATATGCTGATACCGGATGGACATGGACTGAGGGAAGTACAAGGGATGCCTCTTCTACAAAAACAGAATCACTCAGCCAAGAATATAGCTACACCACTCTAGAATAGATTTTTATGAAAAAAATATCATTGTATATAATGTTATTGGTTATAGGCCAATCTATTGCAGCATATGCCGATGTTACAATATCTCCCTTGCCTTTCATTAGCTTACAGGCGGGAGTTTTTCCACCAGAAATCAAGCGCAGCATTGAAATTAGCTACAATCAGGCGATACGGGGAAATATGCAAGCACTGACAAGCAATCTTTCTGAAGAACGCGCATCCCGATCGCTCGTGTTCCATCTGAAAAAGTTTGGAGAGCAACTCTCCTCGCCGTCTTTTTGCTCCTTGCTTGCGGGCTATCAAGCAAAGTTGTCCGACAATCAAAATGAGAGCGCGTATATAATCGTCTTTAATATAGTAAGCGGCGCGAGCGGCAAGAGTTACGGTGTGAATAATGCTATTCATATCTGGATCGCCAATAAAACAAACAATAAGTTAACGTTGCTTATACCCGATGCTAAATCATTTGTTAAAATGTTGCCGTCCGAATTGGAGTAGTAAAGAACCTCGGGGCAAACCCCGAGGCATTTAAGAATATGATTTCACCAAACGACGAAAGGGAAACCCGCGGGGTCAGTCCGTGCATGCGGTGCGCCAGCACCGCCAACAACAACCAATGAACTGAAACGTGTTCATCATGCAAACTGAACGTCCGGCATGGAGAGAAGCGGACGGCGGCGCGA
>Ga0172380_10002869_pt1 | contig 25145 bp, 23 predicted proteins | sample Leawe162metaG_FD_119747 | JGI IMG/M metagenome (GOLD analysis project Ga0172380, IMG submission 119747) | Leachate microbial communities from a municipal landfill in Southern Ontario, Canada - Leachate well 162 metaG | ecosystem: Engineered > Solid waste > Landfill > Unclassified | place...
AACGATTTTGCCGCCACAAATTACCGTCTTTGAATTGAAATCGGCGAAAAACATTGTTGTGATTACGCCCTTATTTTATAGGCATCAAATCATCTTTGGTAATAATTAAACCGGACACCAGTGGGAGAATATTATGATTTATCTCAAAGCCTTGTTGATCTTGATCGAAATTGTCAGCAGTATTCTGCTGATCGTGATTGTCCTGTTACAGCGTTCGAAGAGCGAGGGGCTGGGCTTGGCTTTCGGCTCCCAAATGGGCGAGTCGCTGTTTGGCGCGCGGGCCGGCAATGTCCTGGTGAAAGCCACAATGTGGCTTGGCATAATTTTCCTGGTCAATACGACCGTGCTGGCCAAAATTTACTCCAAGGGAACATCCCAATCCCTGATATCGGAAAGCAGTGTTCCGGAACCCTTGACGCGTAACGTACCGGTCCCCGCCGGGGCGCAGGTTCCGGTGGGGCAGACTGCCAACCAGCCTCTGGCTCCGGTTGCGCCCGCATCGCTCCCAATGACTCCGCTGGCGTCGGACTCCTCGCCGATTGTGCCGGTCAGCGTGCCTGACACCACACCCGCTCCGGCCCCTTGAAGCGGCAATTTAGACTGTGGGCTGTAGCCTGGTAGCCCTCGGGAATAAATCCGTTCCGGCAACGTGCGTAATAGCTCTAAAGTAGTCGCCATGCCAAGGCCTCTTCCCATATCGTTGAAGCGCGCCGTTTGGGTTGCTGGTGTGCTGGCCGGCATACTTCTGCTTTCTGCCTGCCGGCCCCAGGCGGGGTGCCGCCCTCAGGCTGAGCCTCTGACTTCTTCGGAACCTGCGGGTCAAACCACGTTCTACGGGGTGGCGGAAAAAATTCGCGGGTTCGATCCGGTCAAGGCCGGCGATGTGGCCTCGGCGCTGGCGATCAGCCGGATTTACGAGGGGTTGCTTCAATATGCCTATCTGAAACGGCCCTATGCTGTCGAGCCGTGTCTGGCCGCCGCCTTGCCGCAGGTCTCGCCGGATGCGCTTACCTATACTTTTCCCATTCGCCGCGGCATTTATTTTCAAGACGATCCCTGCTTCACCGCCACCCAGGGCCGCGGACGCGAATTGACCGCCGCCGATTTTGTCTATGCCGTCAAACGGGTTGCCGATCTCAAAACAGGCTCGACGGGATTCTGGGTATTCAACGACCGGATTGCGGGGCTTGATGAATTTCGCGCCGCTTCCGCCGGCGACAAGCCGACCGATTACAGCCTGCCGGTGGAAGGCTTGAGTGCGCCGGACGACTATACCTTCCAAATCCGGCTCAAGCGGCCTTATCCGCAACTGCTCTGGATCATGACCATGCATTACACGTTTGCCGTGCCGCGCGAGGCCGTGAATTTTTACGGCGCGGACTTTGTCAACCATCCGGTGGGCACGGGGCCTTACGTGCTGAAGTCGTGGAAAAAGAATCACCGGATGGAATACGCGCGCAATCCCAAGTGGGCGCAGACCGGCCGGATCGAGCGCTACCCGGCCGAGGGTTCGCCGGACGATGCCGCGCAAGGCCTCTTGGCGGATGCCGGCAAACCTTTGCCCATGGTTGACCGCGTGGTGCAGTATGTCGTCGAGGATACATCCACGGGGTGGTTTATGTTCCTCAAGGGCCAGTTGGAGATGTCCGGCATCTCGCGCGACAATTGGAATGCCGTGATTTCAGCCAACAAGTCCTTGAATAACGACCTGGCCGCCAAGGGCATCCGCATGTTCGCTTCCCCGGTGATGGAGACTTTTTATATCGGGTTTAACATGGATGATCCCATCGTGGGCCCTAACAAGCGCCTGCGCCAGGCTTTGACCTGCGCCTTCAACTCGGACACCTATATTCGCTTCTATAATAACCGCGTTATCCGCGCCAAGAGTCCCGTTCCGCCCGGCATCGCCGGGTTCGAGCACCAGTCCACGCCGTACCCCTTTGACCTGATCCGTGCCCGCAGTTTGCTTGCGGAAGCGGGCTATCCCGGCGGCAAGGATCCCGGCACCGGACGTCGTCTCAAGCTGAGCATCGACCTGGGCAACGCCAGCGATCCCGAAGTGCGCGCCGCCGTGGAATTATTCGCCGATTTCATGGGGCAGATCGGCGTCGTGATTACGCCGATCTACAATAATTGGCCGGCTTTTCTCGAACGCATGGAGCGGCGCCAGGCGCAATTGTTCCGGCTGGGTTGGGTCGCGGATTATCCCGACGCCGAAAACTTTCTCCAGCTTTTTTATGGCCCCAACAGTTCGCCGGGCCCCAACCACAGCAATTACAACAACAAGGAGTTCGACGCGCTTTATGAGCAAGTGCGGGTCATGCCGGAGTCGCCGGAACGCACCGCGCTCTATCGCCGGATGGCGGCCATGGTGGTCGAGGACTGCCCCTGGATTTTCGAACAGCACCCGCTTTCCTACGCGCTGACCCACGCCTGGTTGAAGAATTACAAACCCCACGACTTCCCCTACGGCATGGGCAAATATTACGCCATCGACACCGAGGCGCGCCGGGCCTGGCAAACGCAAGAAAACCCCTGAAAAGCGGGCGGCCAGCAATTGTAATTATGACGTTCTGCCGTCAGCGAACATGTCATCCCGAGCGAAGTCGAGGGATCTCCGTTTATGCGCAACACGTTTAAAAAGAGATTCTTCGACTTTCCGCCACAGGCGGACCCGCCTCTGGAGGGCGCTTCGCTCTGCTCAGAATGACAAACCAATGCGAAACCTCCGCAACTCAAAGAGTTTAACCGCAAAGAACGCAAAGATCGCATAGAAAACAAGAATATTGAGCCTCTTAATGGAAGTTACCGGGGCGGAACTGCGTTTTTCTTGCGCCGGCCTATTTATGACGGGATAAAATTTTCGCGGCCGGTGAGGGCCAGGATGGTTTCGGCGATCAGCGCGACGGTGGCATCCAGGTCGCGCAGCGAGACGATCTCCACGGGGCTGTGCATGTAGCGGTTCGGCACGCTGACCAGCGCCGCGGCACAGCCGCCGCGCGAAAGTTGCATGGCGTTGGCGTCGGTCCCGGTGCCGCGCGGCTCGGCCTGCATCTGGAACTTGATTTTCTTGCGGCGGGCGGTGTCGCAGAGCAGTTGCCCCAGCACGGGATTGATGTTGGCGCCGCGGTGCAGAATGGGGCCCTTGCCCAGCGCAATGTCGCCGACTTTCTTGGGGTCTCCACCCGGGTAATCCGAGGTGAAGCCCACATCCACGGCAATGCCGATGTCCGGATTAACATGATAAGCGCTGGTAATGGCGCCGCGCAGGCCGATTTCTTCCTGCACGGTGGATACCGCGAAGACGGCCACGTTCAGCTTTTTGCGCCGCAAGGCGCCCAGTGTTTCCGTCACGACCCAGGCGCCGATGCGATCGTCGAAGGCGCGCGAGGATACCAGCTCGTTTTTCAATTCGATGAAGTCCGGCGTGACGACCACCGAATCGCCCACCGCCACCGATTTCAGGGCATCCGCCTTGTTCCTGGCGCCGATATCGATCCAGAGGTCCTCCAGCTTGACACCCTTGTCGCGCTCGGCCGCCTCCAGCAGATGGATCGGTTTGCGGCCGATGACGCCATAGACCGGTCCTTTTGAGGTGCTGATGCACACGCGCTGGCCGACGGCGACCAGCGGGTCCCAGCCGCCGATGGCCGCAAAGAATATGAAACCTTTATCGTCAATGTGGGTAATCATCAGCCCGATTTCATCCACGTGGCCGGCCAGCATGACCTTGATCCGGGCCTTTTCGTTCAGCGCCCCGATCAGGTTCCCATGGACGTCCCCGGCGACCCGGTCCGCGGCGTTTTGCATCCGGGCGCGAATAATTTTTTGAGCGGGCACTTCGAATCCCGAGGGGGAGGGTTGTTTCATCAGACTTTTCAAAAAAGCCAGCGCATCAGCATTCATGGATGGTCCTTGGTTCGATATTTCCGATTTATGATTTTCGATTTGCGATTGAAGAAGAATTCGTAAAGAAACCCGGCTCATGAAGTCGCTTTTCGCATAACCATGGCGGCGATTCATGGCGAACGTATGGTTCCATTGTGCAAACCGCCGGGCGGCTGTCAAGCCGCCATTTGTCGTTTCCAAATCTTGAACTTGCGCAAACGGGCGCGGGTCGGTAAGGTAATGAATTTGTCGCAACGATAAGGGGCAGGGACTGCCGATTAAAGAGTTCCTGGTTCCTTGTTCGTCGTTCTTCGTTTCGAATTAATCCGGCGGCTGACAGAAACCAAGAACTAAGAACGAAGAACATTCTGAAACGGTCGTCGTCATAAGGAATCATAATGGACACACTGCAAAAATCGAACCACGCCCGGTCGAAGGGGCCGGTGGTGCTGACGATCATGGATGGGGTGGGGATCGGCAAATACGCGGAAGGCGACGCGGTTCGCTCGGCGCTCAAGCCGAATCTGGACTGGCTGAAAGCCAATGCGCTTGGCTGCCGGCTCAAGGCGCACGGCAAGGCGGTCGGCCTTCCCAGCGACGCCGATATGGGCAACAGCGAAGTGGGCCATAACGCCATCGGCTGCGGCCGGGTCTATGACCAGGGCGCCATGCTGGTCAACGCGGCGATCGCCTCGGGCGCCATGTTCCGGGGCGAGGTCTGGACAAAGCTCGTCCGCAACTGCCGCGCGCACAACGGCGCGCTCCATTTCATCGGACTGTTCTCCGACGGCAACGTCCACAGCCACCTGGACCATCTCAAGGCCATGCTGGAACAAGCCAAAAAAGAAGGCGCGCGCAAAGCGCGCATCCATATCCTGTTGGATGGCCGCGACGTGGGCGAAACCTCGGCGCTGGACTACGTGGATCCGTTCGAAAAGTTTCTGGCCGGCCTGAACGCGGATAAATCCGTGGATTATTGCATCGCCTCCGGCGGCGGGCGCATGGCGATCACCATGGACCGCTACAACGCCAACTGGGACATGGTCAAGCGCGGCTGGGACACGCATGTGCGCGGGATCGGCCCGCAGTTCGAATCGGCCCATGCCGCCATCGAGGCCCTGCGCCGCTCCAAGCCGGGTGTCATTGACCAGGACCTGCCGCCCTTTGTCATTGCCCGCGACGGCGACCCCGTGGGGCCGATTGTGGATGGCGACAGCGTCATCTGCTTCAATTTTCGCGGCGACCGCGCCATCGAGATCAGCCGGGCTTTTGAGGACGACAATTTCGATAAATTCGACCGCGCGCCCCGCCCCAAGGTGGAATACGCCGGCATGATGCAATATGACGGCGACTTGAAAATTCCGAAGCAATATTTGGTCACTCCGCCGGCCATCGACCGAACCATGGGCGAATTGCTGAGCCGGGCGGGCATCCGGCAACTGGCGGTCAGCGAAACCCAGAAGTTCGGGCATGTCACGTATTTTTTCAATGGCAACCGTTCGGGCCGATTCGACGCGAAATTGGAGGAGTATGTCGAAATCCCGTCCGACCGCGTTCCCTTCGAACAGCGCCCCTGGATGAAGGCGGCGGAAATAACCGACTATGTCGCGGGCGCGATCCGGGAGAACAAGTTCCCGTTCATTCGCCTGAACTATCCCAATGGCGACATGGTGGGGCATACGGGTGTCTATCAGGCCACGCAAATCGCGGTGGAAACGGTGGATTTATGCCTCGGCCGGCTGATGGCCGCCGTCAAGGAGGCCGGCGGCATCCTGGTGGTCTCGGCCGATCACGGCAATGCCGACGACATGTTCGAGCACGATGAAAAAACCGGCAAGGTCAAGACCGATCCGGCCACCGGCAAGCTCCGGGCCAAGACCAGTCATTCGCTCAATCCCGTGCCATGCTATATTTTCGATCCGGCCGGGAGCGCCGGCCTGGCTTTGTCCGCGGCATCTTCCGAGGGACTGGGCATCAGCAGTCTGGCGGCCACCTGCTTGACGTTGCTGGGGTTTGTCCCGCCGCCGGATTACGACAAGAGCATCGTGGAAATCAAGGATTAAGAATTCAGAAGTCAGTAGTCAGGATTCAGAATATTTACGCTTAATAACGTGATTGTTGTCAATTATTTGCATCTATTCTGAATTCTGTCTTCTGAATCCTGAATTCAGTTTTTACCATGAACTCCGAACCTTATGGCGTAATTCTGGCCGGCGCGGTCGACGAAGTGCGCCATGCTTACGACGCATTTGCGCGGCAACCGGTGGACTGGGACTTGACCGCTGAGCCGCCGGACCCGCCCGACATGCGCCAGGTGACGATCGGCAGGCCGGTCCAGGTGGCCGGCCCCGGCACTTTTTTCGGGCGCGAGCACCGGACCCTGACATTCGAGCCGACGCCGCTCGAGGGGTGGTGGTTCGACCGCGTGGACCAGCCGGACGCTTTGCCCATCAAGGTTTCCGTGCGCAACGTTTGGACCACGATCCGCAACATCGTCCTGCGCAGCGGATCGCCCCACAACTACATGCGCATGGTGGAGCACATCATCGCCCTGCGGCTGGGATTGGGGATCGACAACCTGATGATCAAGGCCGATGCGGGCGATCCGCCGCTCTTTGACCGTGGCAGTATCGACCTGGTTGAGGCCCTGGCCGGCGCCGGCACGGAAGCGGCCGCCGCGCCCGTGGTTTATGTGACCGTGAAAGAGCCCGTCACCATGGGCGGGGCGAACGGCAGTTTCGTGACCCTCCTGCCGGCGCGGGGCAAGACATTTCACTTGCAGATGGATTGCGCCGTGGATTTTCCGAATGTCATGGGCAAACAGCGCGTTCGTTTCAATCTCAACCGCCGGCGGTTCGGCTATGGCGCCCTGGCGCGGACCAATACGACCGCCGCCATGAAGTGGTATGCCCAGACCGCGGGCAAGCTGTTCGCCGATATTCGCAACCTGGGCTACACGGATAAAAACATTCTGATTGCCGGGCGCCGCCGGTACGTCAATGAGCCGCTCCTGATGCATGACGGTAAATCGCTCGAGGCGGTCTGGCACCGCGCCCTGCTGGATTTGCTGGCGGCGCTGGCCCTGATCGACGAGGGACGCTTTGTGGGCGGGGTCCTGTCCTACAAGGCCGGGCATACCCTGGACGTGGAAATGGTCCGCGTCCTATCCAAGTATAATCTCCTGCAGACGGTGAAATATGCGGATGATAATAATCGGATAGCCGGTATTCCGCCGGAGGCGGATTCGCCTATGGCGAAAAAACCGGCTCTACATTCGGATTCAACCAACAGGTAGAGCCGACTTTCCCGCCGAAGGCGGGTCAGCCAAAGGCCGAGCGTCGGCTATGGCTTCCTTCTTCTCAGGGCCGGTGTCTGTCGTCCGTTGTCCGATATCCGGTTTTTGCATCTGCCGCAGCGCTTCATACAGCACAATCGCCACGGCATTGGCCAGATTGAGCGAGCGGACGCGGTCGCTCCGCATTGGAATGCCGATGACCCGGTCGGGGTGAGCATTGAGCAATTCCTCCGGCAAGCCGCGGGTCTCGCAACCGAACACCAGCGTGTCGCCGGGCCGGTAACGGACCGAAGCATAATGGATGGCGCCCCGTGTGCTGAAAAAATAGCAGGGGGCGGGCGTTACGCGCTGGAAGAGCGCCGCCGGATCGGCGTGGCGTTCCAGGTCCACGGCGTCCCAGTAATCCAACCCCGCGCGCCGGAGGGTGGCATCGTTCAGGCGGAATCCCAGGCGGCCGACCAGGTGCAGGCGTGTGCCCGTGGCCGCGCACAGCCGCGCGATATTGCCGGTATTAGGCGGGATTTCCGGTTCGATCAAGGCCACCTGCAGGGGCGGCTCCGGCCAGCGGCATTGCAACGGGCATAGGCGCGTGTGCGTTGTCGGTTTCATTGTTTTATGCGGAGATCATTGGTGTCCAAAATATTGTTCCTCTCTTTCGGGAGAGGGGCGGGGCATGCTGGAAAATGCGCCGCCGCGCCTCGTTCCTTTCCCGAGGGAGAGGATGATGTCTCGCATGAGCAAAAAATATAGAGGCCCGGCGCTAAAATTGCAAGCAGGGTGGATCGCTTTCTTCTTGCACTCCGGCTTAAGCCGCGTTAAATTACAAATCCATTACCCGGCGCTTGGTGAAGCGGTATGAACGTCAAGAATATCAATCTCACGCCTGCGGAACTGCAGGCCATCCTGGATCATAAGCGTTCCATGTCGGTGGTCCATGGGGTTGAAGTTTCGTTGGAAGAGGCGATCGAGCATTTTATCGAGCATTACGAAGCGGATTGGATGCGCGAGAAGCAGCGGCGTGATCTGGCGGAACAACGGCACGAAATCGAAAAGCACAAGTATCTGCGGTCCGAAAAGGAGGGGCGCGATATCGGCAAGGCCCGCGCGGCCGAGGAGTGGTGCGCTAAATATGCGCACATCTGGCGGGTGGAGCATGAGTCGCTGGAACGCAACGGTTTTTTGATGATCGACGTGGTCATCCGAAGCGCACAGGGCCTGCATATGCAGCCGGCCTCCACGCTGGCGACTCTGGCCCAACAATATGCCTGCGAAGTGTATATGCACCGGCCGGGGATGGACTATTTTAATTTTATTTTACAGGGCAAAAAATATTTAAACGTCAAGTCTGTGTTATGCCTGCTGACCGTGAAAGCGGAAAAGGGCGAATTACTGGAGTTTATTGCCACGGGGATGCAGGCTAAGACTGCGCTGGAAAGCATCGCAGCGTATATCGGCCGGGGAACCGGACCGCAGAATATCGAAGCGTTCGCGGGCGTCGAATAGGCGGCGATGTTGGAAAGGAAATTATCATGTCAGATTATGTGCCATCCAATCAAGGCCCGGCTCCGGAGTATCATCCGATCGCGTTCGAGGACGCGCTCCATTTCCTGAAGGCGAATTACACGGCGCTGGCCGTGGGCGCGGCGATCGTCGTGCTTGTGGCGGCGGGGCTGACGATGTATTTCATGCAACAGCGGCGTAACGCGGAACGCGCCTCGCAAATGCTCCTGGTGGCCCAGTCGCCGAAGCAATGGGAGGAACTGCTGGCCCAATACCCGGATGCCAAGGTGGCGCCGATCGCCCTGCTGGCCCTGGCTTCCAGTCAATATGGCAGCGGCGCTTATGACCAGGCGCTTGCCACCTACGGTCGGTTCTTGGATAAATATCCCAGGCACAGTATGGTCTTGGTGGCGGAGCTTGGTAAAATCCAGTGCCAGGAAGGCCGGAACGAAATCGAGCCGGCTTTCAACGGCTATACCAGGTTTGTCGGCGGGCATCCCGATCATTTTTTAACGCCGCAGGCGCTTTTTGGCCGGGCGCGCTGCCTGCAAATCATGCGTCGTTATCCCGAGGCCAAGGCGATATACGAGGATTTTATTGCCGCCCATCCGAAAAGCGAGTGGGCGCCCCAGGCCGAATTCGCCCTGCGCTACCTGGATCGCGAAATCCGCGCCCAACGCCCCGTGGCCGCAACCAATGCGCCCGCCGGCAAGCCGTGAAGCGGTTCAAGGTTCAGCGGTTCAACGGCCCGCCTGCAACGCTATGCGTAGCATTGCGGGTAGGTTGCCGATTTTTCCATAGGACCTTCCAACCATGAACCGCTGAACTTTGCCATGCATGTCTCTCCTCCCATCACCGTGGGCTTTATCAGCCTGGGTTGCGCCAAGAACCTGGTGGATTCGGAAATTATTGTCAGCGGTTTGACGGCGGCAGGTTTCCGGCTGGCGCCGGCTCCGAAATGCGCCGATGTTGTCATCGTGAACACCTGCGCCTTCGTCCGGGACGCCAAGGCGGAATCCATCGATGCCGTGCTCGAGGCCTGCGCCTGGAAACAGCGCGGCCGGTGTCGCGCCGTGCTGGTGGCGGGCTGTCTGCCGCAACGCTACCGCCGCGAGATTCAGGCGCTGTTGCCGGAGGTTGACGCGTTTATCGGCCTGGACGCGTTGAAACAGGCCGGCGCGGTAATTCGCCGCGTTCTGCAGGGCGAGCGGTCTGTAATGGCGATAGCGCCCTCGGCGCGGGCCGTTTTGGAACCGTCCGGAAACCGTTTGCTTTTCACGGGCGCACCCTATGCCTATGTGAAAATCGCGGAAGGCTGCAACCACGCCTGCGCGTTCTGCGCGATCCCGCAGATTCGCGGACGCTATCGCTCGCGGCCGATCGCAAGCATTGTGGCGGAAGCCGAGGATCTGCTTGGCCGCGGCATCCGCGAACTGAACCTGATTGCACAGGACACCACCTCCTATGGGCTCGACCTGGGCGCCCGAACCAATCTGCCGGCCTTGCTCCGCGCTTTGGGACGCATTGGCGGAAAATTTTGGATCCGTCTGCTGTACGGCCATCCCGCCCATGTGACTCCGGCGCTAATGGACGCCATGGGCGATGTGGCGCAGGTCTGTCGTTACCTGGACCTTCCCATCCAGCACAGTGACGCGGCCGTCTTGCGCGCCATGCGCCGTCCGGGCACCGCTGAGCGGATGCGGCGTATGTTTGGGCGCCTTCGCGCCGCCTTGCCGGGCGTGGCATTGCGAACCACCTGCCTGGTCGGCTTCCCGGGTGAGACCGAACGGCAGTTTCGGAATTTACTGGCATTTCTGGAGGAAATCCGCTTTGATCATGTCGCGGCTTTTACTTATTCGAAAGAGGAAAACACGCCGGCCGCCCAATTGACCCGCCATGTGCCGGCGGCCGAGGCCCAACGCCGCAAAGAATGTCTCATGCTCCGGCAAAAACGGATCGTGGCGGAAGCCGCCTTGGCGCAATTTGGCCGGGTTGCAGATTTGCTGGTCGAACGCTATGACCGAAAACGGCGGTTATGGATTGCCCGGTCGCGCGGCCAGGCCCCGGATGTGGATGGGGTCGTGTATGTGAGCGCGCCGGCGGATGGCCTGGCGCCCGGCACACTGGTGCGCGGACGATATGTGGCCGCGTCCGGTTACGATTTGCGGGCCGTAATCGATGATTCAGGCGAGAAGCCAGAATTCAGGAATCAGAATTCAGAATGAGGAAAACCATGTCAGGAACCAGAATTCCGGTTTTCGCCTTTTGGAGGTGTTTTCGTTCCGGATTCTGTATTCTGACTTCTGACTACTGATCATTTTTACCTCATGAACCTATCCAATCAATTGACGGTCAGCCGGTTTGGGATGGCGTTTGTCCTGACCATCTTTTTGACTTTGCCGATCCCATTTGGCAAGACAATCGGGTTCTTCGTATTTGCGATGGCGGCGCTCACCGATTATTGGGATGGAAAGCTGGCGCGCCGCACGGGGACGGTCACGGCGTTTGGCCAACTCATGGATCCGCTGGTGGACAAGGTGCTCATCTGCGCGGCCTTCGTCAGTTTTGTGGCCATCAATCAAATTGTGCCGGCCTGGATTGTCATCATTATCCTGACCCGGGAATTCATGGTCACAGGGCTGCGCCTGCTGGCGGCCAACCAGGGACGGGTGATTCCCGCCGGGCGCTGGGGTAAGCATAAGGCGCTCTGGCAGATGGTTGTCATTGGCTTGATCCTGATCGGGTTGGCCGTGCGCGAGGACCTGTTGCCGTTCCTGCTGAAAGACTATGTTTTATCGACGTTCCTTGATCTGCATTATGACCGTTATTTCCATTATGTGACGTTTTGGCTCTCCGCGCTGGTGGCCGTTTTAACCGTGTTTTCCGGCAGTATTTATCTCTGGCAGTGCCGGCAATTGGTGCGGGAAGCGAAGTGAGGTCAGAGGTCGGAGGTCAGAGGTCAGAGGTCAGAGGTCAGAGGTCAGAGGTCAGAGGTCAGAGGTCAGAGGTCAGAGGTCAGAGGTCAGAGGTCAGAGGTCAGATTAAAGCTGTTGGATAGATCAATATCAAAGAGTCAAGGCTGATGTTTTTCTGACTGATCTCTGACTTCTGATCTCTGGTTGAAAATATGATTAACCAGGACTGGGATATCAAACCGCGGGCGGCGGCTTGCGGCAAGTGCCAGGCGCCTTTCACCGATCGGCAGGAATATGTCTCGCGCCTGACATTTGGGGCGGACGGTTATGCGCGCCTGGATTGCTGTGCGGCCTGCTGGGGCGCGGTGGAGCGCGCGCCGCAGACCGTCAGTGTCTGGCGCGGCGTCTTCGATATGCCGCCGCCGGCGCCGCCTGAGGCGCTGAAAAAAGAAACGGCGGAATCGCTTTTGCGCTCGCTTGTGGCTAAAAACGATCCGGCCAACGCCAACGTCATGTTCATCCTGGCCGTCATGCTGGAACGGCGGCGAATACTCGTCGAACGCGATGTCCGCAAACAGGACGACGGCAAACTTGTGCGCGTTTACGAACAGCGCAAAACCGGCGACACTTTTATCATCGTCGATCCCCAACTTCGCCTGGACCAGATCGAACATGTCCAGACCGAAGTGATGGCCATGCTGTCGGCGCCGGCGGTTCCGCCATCCTCTGTGGAAAAGTAATTTGTGATTCCGTTGTAGCCGTCGGACGAAGGCCGACGGGCGCCTGCCCGCGCGAGCCTTGCGTCTCGCGGCTACAAGCGGAGCGCATACTTCAGGGTTTCGCTCGGGATGACAACTTTTCGCCTGCTGTTCCGAGCGGCGCGTAGCGGAGTCGAGGAATCTCGTCGGCAAGAACACCCCATGCTGGATTACAAGATCGTCGGCGGTTTGATTTTCGACGGCACGGGCGTCGAGCCCGCGCGGGCCGATGTCGGCGTCGCGGGCGAGCGCATTGCGGTCATCGGGGATTTGGGTCCCGCCGAGGCGTCCGCCGTGATTGACGCGGCCGGCAGGTATGTCACGCCCGGGTTTGTCGATGCCCATTCCCATTCCGATGCCTACCTCCTGATCGAGCCTTCGGCGCCGAGCAAGCTTTTCCAAGGTGTTACGACTGAAATTGTCGGCAATTGCGGCGCCAGCGCGGCGCCGTTGGCGGATGCCGCCTGGCTGCCGTCCGATTGGCGCGACCAAACCTATCCCGGCGCGTGGCGCAGCGTGGCCGATTATCGTTGCCTGCTGGAACAGGCGTGTCCCGCGCCGAACGTCATGCTTTTGATCGGCCACGGAAAACTGCGCGCATGGGTCATGGGCTATCAGGCCCGCCCGGCGACGGCCGACGAATGCCGCGCCATGACGCGGCTGTTGGAACAAAGCATGGACGAGGGCGGGCGCGGGTTCAGTACGGGCTTGATTTATCCGCCGGGCCTGTTTGCCGCCACCGAAGAAATCGCCGATTTGGCGCGCGTGGCCGCCCGGCGCGATGGGATTTACACCACGCACCTGCGCAGTGAAGGACAAAATCTGCTGGAAGCGATCGAGGAAACATTGGCCATTGGGCGTCAAACGGGCGTGCGCCTCGAGATTTCCCATTTGAAAACTTCAGGCCGCGACAACTGGCCGAAAGTTGAGGCGGCGTTGAATTCGATCCGCCGCGCGCGCGCGGCCGGGCTTGACGTGGCGGCTGATCGCTATCCTTATACGGCCGGCGGCACGGATTTGGACGTGATCTTGCCCGACTGGGCCCAGGCCGGCGGACGCGACGCCGTTTTGCAACGTCTGCGCGACCGCGATGAACGCGAGCGTTTGTGGCGGGAGATGACCGCATCCCGTCCGGCGGAGGATTGGGAAGGCGTCGTGATCGGGTCCACGGCCGAGGCATCATTCCGCGGAAAATCCTTGCCGGAAGTCGCGCAGGCATGGGGTGTCGATCCCGTTGCGGCGGCCTTGCGTCTTATGGAGAGCGATGAGCTTAAAACCAGCGCCTTTTTCTTCGGCATGAGTGAAGACAATATGTGGAAAATTTTGGCCGAGCCTTTTGTTATGCTCGGGTCCGACGCTTCCCTGCGTGCTCTCAATGGGCCGCTGAGCCGGGACTTCCCGCATCCGCGTGCCTATGGCGCTTTCCCGCGTTTTTTGCGCGCGGCGCTGGATGGTAAAACCGTGGCCTTGCCGGAAGCGATCCGGAAAATGACCAGCCTGCCGGCGGACCATTTTCGACTCAAAGGGCGGGGCCGGGTAGTGGCGGGCGCTTATGCCGACCTGGTGGTTTTCGATCCCAACACCGTGGCCGATGTAGCCACATTTGGCGAGCCCCACGCGCTGGCTCGTGGAATCGAATGTGTTATGGTGAACGGTGTGCCAACCCTTGACCGGAACGGCCTGACCGGCCGGCGGGCAGGGCAGATACTATAACGCACTGAAACGTTGCCACCCCGCCGTTGACATGGTATAAATTTTAAGCAACAGTTGAACCCGGCTTGACGCTGATGAACACAGTCAAGGATTTGAATTTGTGCCGCAGTCACATGGGCCGAATCTATTTTTGGTGATTTATGCTCGAAATCAGCGTTAAAACTCATTTTTCCGGCGCCCATTTCCTGGCGGGCTATCCCGGCGTTTGCGCCAACCTGCACGGGCATAATTGGGAAGTTGAGGTGTTCCTGCGCGGCCGCAAAGCCGATTCCGTTGGCATGCTGGTGGATTTCAGGCAGGCCAAGACGGCCATTCATGAAATCGTCGATGCGCTGGATCACAAGGAATTGAACGCGCTGGCCATGTTCGCGCGCCAAAATCCGTCGTCGGAAAATCTGGCCCGTTATCTCTTCCGCGAACTGTCGAAGCGTCTGAACAGCCGGCGCGTCAAGGTTCAGCGTGTTTTGGTCAGCGAATCCCCCGGCACGTCCGCGGCCTATTGGGAAAATATTCGATGAACGATCTCCTGCAAGTCAGCGAGACGTTCGTTTCCATCCAGGGCGAATCCACCTTTGCCGGCTGCCCTTTTTTTTTTATCCGGCTGACCGGTTGTAATTTACGGTGCTCCTACTGCGATACGCCCTCTGCCTTTACAGGCGGCGAACCGAAGACCATCCCTCAACTTGTGGATGAGTTCCGCGCCGGCGGCTTGGCTTATGTGGAAGTCACCGGGGGCGAGCCGTTGCTTCAGCCCGGCACACCGACCTTGCTGAAAGCCTTGCTGGCGGCGCGTCCGGACGCCGTTGTGCTTGTGGAAACCAACGGCAGTCAGGATATTGCCCTTGTCCCGCCGGGAGTCATTGCCATTATTGACATAAAATGCCCCGCCAGCGGTGTCAGCGCCGCCATGAATTGGAAGAACCTGGAACGTTTGCGGCCGCACGATGAGATTAAATTCGTGATTAGCGGCCGCGCCGATTTCGATTGGGCTGTCCGGATTGTGAACGAGCATCGCCTGGCGTCAAAATGCCACGCCGTGCTGTTCAGTCCGGTCCTGGGCCGGGTGGAACCAGCCGCACTGGCGGAATGGCTGTTGGCCGCGCGCGTCCCGGTCAGGCTCAATCTGCAACTGCACAAGTTGATGGGGGTGCGGTGAATGCGGAATGCAGTAATTGGGGTGTTGTGGCAAACGTGGATGAATCAAGGACAAGACGACAGCTCACAACTGTCGTTGCAAAACCTTGCGAACATAACGCTTGCCCCCCCCGACGGCCTTGGGCAGGTCAAAGCCCCGCGCCAGGAGCGCTGTGAGCGCCGCCGAAAACATACAGCCGGTGCCGTGTGTGGCCACCCGCAGGCGGGCGGACCGGAACCGGTAAATTCGTCCGGAATGGTGGAGCACATCGGTCACTGTTTGGCCCGGCAGATGCCCCCCTTTCACGACGCAGGCCGCGCGATAGCGCGTGCCGATTTCCCGCGCCGCCGACTCCATGTCCCGCAGGTCGCCGATTTTATGACCGCACAACGCTTCGGCTTCCGGCAGATTGGGCGTTATGACATCGGCCAATGGCAACAGCTTGCCGCATAGCGCGCTTACGGCGTCCCGGCGCAGGAGTCGGGCGCCCGATGTGGCGATCATCACGGGATCCACGACGAGCCAGGGTATGCGCCGGCGTCTAATGGTTCCGGCCACGGCCTCGATAATGGCGGACGAATACAGCATGCCGGTTTTGGCGGCGGCCACGCGGAATCCGTCGCAAATGGTTTCCACCTGGAGCCTTACCATGGCAGGTGTGACGGGCAGGATGCCGCGCACTTCCGACGGGTTTTGGGCGGTCAGGCAGGTGATGGCAGAGGCGCCGAAGGCGCCGAGCGCGGCAAACGCCTTTAAATCCGCCTGGATGCCGGCGCCGCCGCCGCTGTCGGACCCCGCAATGGTCATGACCACGGGGAGATTTTGGGAATGGTTGTTCATGGCCGATATAATCGGCATGGTCCGGGGTTCATCGGTTCACGATTCAACGGTTGCCTGATTTTCCCGAATAATTTTTCAACCGTGAGCCTCCCAACCGTGAACCGTTGAACCATGCCTCTTTTGTAGAAGCTGACCACTGATCCGGCGATGAATGCAACTGTAGCATACCCATGGCCCAAGCCAAATATAATCAATTATGTAATCGTAATCCCGGTTACGTGGCGGCAGACGCGGCGAATTGGGCATTGGGCGGCAGGTGTAGCTGCCGTTCGATAGAACGGCACTCTGCGGTTCTTACGAACCGCATCTACACCGCTACGCACCCGAGTCGTCAAATATAATTGCCGCGTCTCTGTCCTTGAATCCAGCCGCCGGCAATGGTACATCTGGGGCCAATGAAAGGGGTGGGGTATGAATTTGCAGGCGTTGTTTGCCGAACGGATTGGCGGGGCCGCCTACGGCCTCTCGAATGAAATATACAAGTTCGAAAAAATCAAGCGCGCCAAAGCGGCCGCCCGCCAGGCGCGACCGGGTGTGGAATTGCTGGATTTCGGCGTGGGCGAACCGGACCAAATGGCGCCCGGGACTATCCGCCGCGCATTGAAAAAGGCCGTGGACGATCCGGCCAACCGCGGCTATGCGGACAACGGCATCCGGGAATTCAAGGCGGCGGCGGCCGGCTATATGGCGGAATTCTTTGGCGTTACGAATTTGGCCCCGGATACGGAAATCGTTCACAGCATCGGCTCGAAGCCGGCCCTGGCGATGTTGCCGCTTTGTTTCATCAATCCCGGCGACGTGGCCCTGGCGACTGTGCCGGGCTATCCGGTCCTGGCCACGCATACGAAATACCTGGGTGGGCGGGTGTCCAAGATACCTTTGCTCGAACAGAACGGGTTTTATCCGGACCTCGCCGCGATTGACGCCGACACCGCGCGGCGCGCAAAATTGTTTTATGTCAATTACCCGAATAATCCCACCGGCGCGGCGCCATCGGAGGAGTTTTTCGACCGTCTGATTGCGTTTGCCCAGGCCAACAATATCCTGATCGTGCAGGATGCCGCCTATGCCACGCTGGTCTATGGGCGCAAGCCGCTCTCGATCCTCAGCCGGCCGGGCGGCAAGGAGACGGCCGTGGAATTGCATTCCATGAGCAAGAGTTATAACATGACCGGCTGGCGGCTGGGATTTGTGGCGGGCTCGGCGCGGGTTGTCCAGGCCTATGCCGAGGTCAAGGACAACATCGATTCAGGCCAGTTCAAGGCCATCCAGCTGGCGGCCTGCGCGGGGATTGCCGATCGGAAACTGGCTGACCGGATCAACCGGCATTACCGGCGGCGCCTGCGCAAGATGGTCAAGTGCCTGCGTTCCGCCGGCTTCGCCGCGCGCATGCCGGGCGGCACTTTCTATCTGTATGTGCCGGCGCCGCGCGGCGCGGGCTCGACAACTTTTGCCATGGCGGAAGCCGCCTCCCAGTTCCTGATCCGGGAACACTCGATCTCCACTGTGCCGTGGGACGATGCCGGCGCGTTTCTCCGGTTTTCAGCCACCTTCGAATCGGCCGGCGACAAGGATGACGACCGCGTCGTGGCCGAATTGGGCGCGCGTCTATCGAAGGCGCAGTTGCGGTTTTGAGGACGCACGCGCCTAAGACCTGATTTGGGACTATGAATTTTCCGCCAGAGGCGGATTCGCTTCCGGCGTAAAATCCGGGTAGAGCCGGTTTTTCCGCCAAAGGCGGATCCGCCTACGGCGGAACACCGGCTATTCTGTCCCGAAGATAGCCGACATAAAGTCGGCTCTACATGAAAAAGTTGCCACGTTTCTGGAATTAATCTATGCAAGCCATGATGTTAACGGGCCTGCGGGCCATGGAAATGCGCGAAGTCCCGATGCCCGCGATCAAGGCGGAAACGGACGTGTTATTGCGTCTGGCCGCGGTCGGCGTGTGCGGCTCGGATATCCATTATTACACGACGGGTAAAATCGGAAGCCAGGTCGTCCAATATCCGTTCACGGTTGGCCATGAATGCGCCGCAGTCGTGGAGCGGGTGGGGGCGGCCGTGACGCGGGTCAAGCCGGGCGACCGGGTGGCCGTGGAACCCGCCATGGCGTGCGGACAATGCGACCAGTGCCGGAGCGGCCGGCCGCACACCTGCCGCCGGCTGAAGTTTTTGGGGTGCCCCGGACAGGCCGAGGGGGGTCTGGCCGAATTCCTGGTGATGCCGCAGGAGTGTTGTTTCCCTGTTGCGGCTGGTATGACGTTCGAACAGGCGGCGCTCTCGGAGCCGTTGGCCATCGGGTTTTATGCGGTGCGCCGCGCTCTGTCCATAAAAGGCGCCCGCATCGCCATCCTGGGCGCCGGGCCGATCGGGCTGAGCGTGCTGGTGTGCGCGCGAACGATGGGCGCGCGCGCGATCTATGTGTCGGATAAAATCGACACGCGCCTGGCGGCGGCCAAGGCCGCCGGCGCCGCGTGGGTCGGCAACCCGGACCAGGTCGATATCGTCAAGGCCGTCGGCGCCCGCGAGCCGTTGCTCCTGGATGCCGTCTTCGAGTGCTGCGGACAACAGTCGGCGGTGGATCAAGGCATTGAACTGCTCCAGCCGGGCGGCAAACTCATGCTGGTGGGCATTCCGGAGGCGGAGCGGGTGTCTTTCGTCATCGACCGCGCGCGCCGCAAGGAACTGGATATCCGCAATGTGCGCCGGCAGTGCGAATGCCTTCATCCGACACTGGCGCTGATGGCGGCGGGCCTGTTGCAGGCCGATTTTATGATGACCCACCGGTTCCGGTTAGACCAGACCAAAGAAGCATTCGATCTGGTGGCCGCGTATCGGGATGGGGTGGTCAAGGCGATGATCGCGTTCTGAGGAAGCAAACGCCGAACATCCAACATCGAACGCCCAACGTCGAATTAAAAACGAAGAACGAAGAACGAAGAACTAAGAACAAGGAACGGTTCCTTTTTTTTCATTAACCATTGACCATTCTCCATTAACCATCTCTTGTCCTGGTTCCCATGCCTCCAGCCACGGAAAATCATACCCCCCGCATCGTCAACCGCAAGGCGCACCGGGATTATACCGTGCTGGAGCGGTTCGAGACCGGCATTGCCCTGCTGGGCACCGAGGTGAAATCCATTCGCGCGGGGCACGCGGATTTGACGGGCGGCTATGCCGTCGTGGAAGGCGACGCCATTGTGCTCCGCGATGTCCACATCAAACCCTTCGAATTCGGCCACCAGTTCAATCACGAGCCGCGCCGGCCGCGGCGTCTGCTCCTGCACAAACATGAAATCAAGCGGCTGGTCGGCAAAGTCACGCTCAAAGGCTGTACGCTGATTCCCTTGGCCCTCTATTTCAACCGCCGCGGCAAAATCAAGGTCGAACTCGGCCTCTGCCTGGGCAAGCATACCATCGACAAGCGCGAAACCATGAAGCGCAAGACCGCCGACCGCGAAGCCGAGCGCGCCCTGGCCCTGCGGCGGAAATCGTAGGGCGCTTTCCGGCGGCGCTGTCTTTCCCGGGCGCCGCGCTTATTTGTTTTTTTCGCTTGACTCTATTTCGGTAATTAGGTAGCTTAATACCCAATTAAACGAAAGGCGGGGTTTGCCATGCTCGGACTGTTGAATATATCGGAAGCGATGTCGATTGCGTTGCATGCCTGCGTGTGGCTTGCGGACGATCCGGAACGCTTTCATTCGGCCCGCCGGATGGCCGCGAAGCTGGGCTTCTCGCCTCATCATTGCGCAAAGATATTACAGCAACTCGTGCGCAGCGGGATTCTCGAGACCGAGCGCGGCCCTGCCGGCGGCGCGCGTCTGGCCAGGCCGCCCGCTGAAGTCACCCTGTTGGAAATTTACGGCGCTGTGGGCGGCAACCCGGCCTACAAGGGATGCCTGCTGAAACGCAATATCTGTAAAGGCGACGCCTGCGCGCTCGGCAAATTGATGTCCAACGAAAACAAGCGCCTGATCGGCCTGTTGAAGGACGTCACGCTGGCGGGTGTCGTGAGCTCGTTGAAAAAAAACCGGAGCGGCTGACCCAATTGGAGAACGCTCTCGTATGAAACGTAAAATCATAACCATCGCCGCCGACCTCTGCAACGGCTGCGGCCTCTGCATCGGCGCATGCCGCGAAGACGCGCTGGCGCTCGTGGACGGCAAGGCCAGGCTTATCTCCGAAAATTATTGCGACGGGCTCGGCGCCTGCCTGCCCGAGTGCCCCGCCGGCGCGATCAGGATCGTCGAGCGCGAGGCCGCCCCCTTCGACGAGGCCGCCGCGACCGCCAGGCAAAGCGCCGAAAAACATGCGCTCAACGCGGGCGGGGCGCCTGTGCCGCCTCCGCCGCTCGCCGGCGGTTGTCCCGGCAAGAAGGCCCTGGCCATTGCCCGCGCTCCTGTGACCGCGCCGGATGCCGCCGTGAACGCCGTGGTCCCCGCGCCGGGCCTGATCAACTGGCCGGTGCAGATCAAACTTGCGCCCGTCAACGCGCCGTATTTCCGGGATGCCGCGCTGTTGGTCGCCGCGGACTGCGCGGCCTATGCGTACCCCGACATTCATCGCCGCTTTATGGCCGGCAAGGTCACCTTGATCGGCTGTCCCAAGCTGGACGGGGTGGACTACGCCGAGAAGCTGACCGCCATCCTGCGGGCCAACGCGATCCGTAGCGTGACCGTTTTGCGCATGGAGGTGCCCTGTTGTGCGGGCCTTGCCAACGCAACCAAACAGGCCGTGCTCGCCGTCAGCACGCCGATCCCGTGCCAGGTGGTCACAATCTCGACCGATGGAGTGATCCTGAACGAATGAAGTTTATAACTGCTCAGCCAGAATTCAGAAGTCAGCCCGCCTGCAACGCTGTGCGTAGCACTGCGGGCAGGTAGTCAGAATAAAGAACTCATATAGGCCAAGCGAACACGAAGAGAACCGGCGCTAAAACGTAGGGCCTTGACGGAATGCCCGTCGCGTTTTTTTCGTGGCTGATTCTTGCGTATTTTATTCTGTGTCCTGAATTCTGACTCCTGACTGCCTGAGTTGTTGCTGTCCAACAACGATACACCCATAAGGAGGATAACCATGAGCGCGATGTTCTGTTTCCAGTGCGAGCAAACGGCGGGCGGCAAAGGCTGTACCCGCGGGGGCGTCTGCGGCAAAAAACCGGAAGCGGCCCGTATTCAGGATGAGATCACCGCCGGTCTTGTCATGTTGGCGCGCGCGCTTGACGGCAAGCCGGTCGGCGCCCAGGACGCGGCGCTTTTTATGGACGCCCTCTTCATGACCGTGACCAACGTGAATTTCGACGAGTCCGCCCTTGGCGTCATGCGCGACCGCATCCTGCGCGGCGTCGCGCGTTACGGCGGCGCGCGCGCCTATGACCCGGACATCCTTTTCCACGGCGATCAGGATATTGTTTCGCTGCGTTCCACTCTGCTCTTCGGCCTGCGCGGCATGGCCGCCTATGCCAGCCATGCCCGCGTGCTGGGCAAGACCGATCCGGAGGTTTCCGAATGGTTGGTCAAGGGAATGCGGGCCGTTGGCGAAGATCATAGTGTCGAAGAATGGCTCGCACTGATTCTCGAGTTCGGCCGTGTCAACCTGGCGTGCATGGCGTTGCTCGACGCCGCCAACACCGGCGCCTACGGCAACCCGGTCCCAACCCCGGTTTCCACGACACGGACGCAAGGCCCTTTCATTATCGTCACCGGCCACGACCTGTACGATCTCAAGATGCTCTTGGAGCAGACCGTCGGCAAGGGCGTCAATATCTACACGCATGGCGAGATGCTCCCCGCCCACGCCTATCCGGAACTCAAAAAGTACCCGCAGCTTAAAGGCCATTTCGGCACTGCCTGGCAAAATCAGCAGAAGGAGTTCGACAATCTGCCCGGGGTTGTGCTTTACACCACGAATTGCCTGATGCCGCCCAAGCCGACCTATGCCGCCAACCTTTATACCACGGCGGAAGTCGGCTGGCCCGGTGTCAGGCACATTGCCGCGGACGTTGACGGCAAGAAAGATTTTTCCGTCATGATTGACCATGCGCTCAAGCTGGGCGGCTGGACGGAAGAGATCGAAGGCGAGCCGCTGTTGACCGGGTTCGGCCACAATGCAGTCATGGCCGTGGCCGACAAACTGGTTGCGGCGGTCAAGTCCGGCGCGGTCAAGCGCATCTTCCTTGTGGGCGGTTGCGACGGTGCCAGATTAGGGCGCAATTACTATACGGAATTTGTGGAGAAGGCGCCGCAGGACACGCTGATCCTCACGCTGGCCTGCGGCAAATTCCGCTTCAACCACCTGCAGGCCAAATTGGGCAATATTGGCGGCATTCCGCGCCTGCTCGACATGGGCCAGTGCAACGACGCCTATTCGGCGATCCAGGTGGCCGTTGCGCTTGCGAAGGTCTTTGGCTGCGGCGTGAACGACCTGCCGCTTTCGCTCATCCTTTCCTGGTATGAGCAGAAGGCGGTTTGCATCCTGCTCACACTGCTGTCCCTTGGGATCAAGAATATTCGCATCGGGCCCAGTCTGCCGGCCTTCGTCTCGCCGACCGTGCTGAACGTGCTCATCGAGAAGTTTGGGCTCACCCCGATCAAGACGGCTGAGGAAGACCTGAGGGTGATCCTCGGTTCAGGCCAGACTTGAGGCAGGGCGTTAGGGTGGGGCGCTTAATTTGATGCAAAGAATTTGAATTTTGTAGCCGCGAGACGGCACGCCTGCAATGCTATGCTTGCGTGATGTCTATCCTGCCGGGAACCATTGCATCAGTTCTCTGGCAACGAGTTCATGCCCCTGTCGGTTGGGATGGTTGCTCCATGCCAGAAGGTCGGACAAATCGCCGGCCTGCATGTACTGCTGAAATGCGGCAGAGCTGTCCGCTAATCCGACATTGTTCTCGTCCGCAAGTCGGCGGATTTGGTTGGCATGCGCCGTCAGCAGGGGCTTGTCCTCGCCTGTGTAGTCCGGGGCCTGTGTTATGTCGAATGTTGGCGTCAGCAAGATCATTTTGACGCCCGCTCGGCCTCCGGCCTGAATCATACTGCGCCAGGCGTTCCATGCTTTGTCCAGACCGATGCCGCGGTCATTCAGGCCGTAATCGATGGTAATGAGGTCGGGACGGTGGCAGAGAACGTCATCGGCGAATCGAGCGGCGCCTGACTCCGAGTTTTCGCCCCCGATTGCAGTGACAATGACATTGACGACCGCAGAAGGGAACCGGTGCTTGAGACCAACCTGCAACAGATGCGGATAGGCGTTCAGTGTATCGACCATCGGGGTTGCGAAGTAGCCGGCGGGCACGCTGTGTCCGTGGCACACGATATTCACCGTCCGGTTATTAGGCCACTGCCGCCTGAGTACGCCGGTAATGTCGGATAGGTACAATCTCCGTTCAGGTATGCTCATGTCGTTCGTCCTTATCGAATGTCCGACGGTCGGGGGACGTCGTCACCCCGACCGCTCCGCGTTCGCGCGCCACGAAACGATTCGGTTTTCAGCCGCAAATCGATCCGCCAAGGCAGAAAGCCCCATACACGCGATCAAAATACAAAAGAGTAAGAACACATGAAAGCCCTTTTTTCCACACGGCTCAAGCCGGCCGAGAAAGCGGCCTGTTTCCTCCGCTTTCTCGAAAACCAACCCTCGTCCGAAATCGAGGTCGGTCGAAATAGCGCAAAGTGTATTGTGAAGGGATGACCACGATGCTTCCTCGCGCGCGACAAACCGGAATTAATCGCTTGCCAAATATAGCCTCAAGGCATAGGCTATCCCCGGATGCCATGCTAAAGCGGGAGTAATTCAGTGGCAGAATGTCAGCTTCCCAAGCTGAACGTCGTGGGTTCGACTCCCATCTCCCGCTCCACTTTTACGGCGCAATGCTCCCCTGTGTCCGCGTTTTGTATTCCAAGGAACTGGGTCAAAAATCAAGCATTCAGTGAATATATTCAGGACTCCTCCAGCCTCACGCTTTTCGGTTTAGGCTTGCTTTTGACGGTTCTTCAAAACGGGATGCGGCGCCTGTGGGCACATCCAAAACGGTTGGTGCGATCATCAAGCGCGAGATCGGTCTTGCGCGACACACGCGCCTATCCGGAGTTGGAAGTTCGGCGCATGGCCTGGTGAAGTTGTGGCGCCGTGAAGCTGGAGCGCTTGAACTGGCTGACGGCCTGTCCGTTTTACACGAAACACTTCGCTTGCTTTGTGGGACGTCGGCGTCGGGTCGTCGGGTCACGGCGGTTGCCAACAACGCCCGCTTTCATCAAGGCGAGGTGTAAATCAGCCGGACGCCGGCTAATACGACCAGGACTCCGCAGATTTTTTTCAGAACGAGCGCCCCTTTTGATTTCTCATTCCACTTTAGATAATGTTCGACCAGTTCGGTGGAGGTTCCCGCCGCTACAATCACAGCGCAATGCCCAATGCCATAAACCGCCAGCAATAAAACCCCGTAGGAAAGATTTGTCGCTGCCACTTTGAATGTCACCGCCAGCATCGGCGCCATGTAGGCGAACGTGCAGGGGCCTAACGCAACCCCGAACATCAGCCCCAGAATAAAAGCCGCCAGAAGACCGCGGCGTTTCATCCCGACCCGTGATGGCCCCGACCAGGGCATGGGAATCACGCCCAGAAGATGAAGTCCGACGAGAAAAAATATAGCCGCGACAAAATAATTGCCGTAGCGGCCGATATCTCCCATCATCCGCCCAGCCGAAGCCGTAATCGCGCCGATGGCGCCGATCGTAATAAGTATCCCGGTTGAAAAAAGGAGTGAAATAAGGAATGCCCGCCCCGTGGATATCTTGCCCTGCTCGTCAATGAAGCCGACAATGAGCGGAATGCCGGCGAGATGGCATGGGCTAAGCAGAATGCTCAAAATACCCCAAATTAACGCCGCAGATATTGCAATGAGCGCAGAACCTTCAACGGCATGGGTCAATGATGTAAATAACTGTTCCATTATTCACGTCTAATGCGGGCTGTGCCCGCAACCCAAACAACAATTCCCTTGGTCAGGTCCTGAAGTCGATAAATGTCCAATAACCAACACTCAATATCCAATGTCCCAGTGCGGATATCGTTAAGGTAATGTTCCTAACGCTTCTC
>Ga0172380_10002870_pt1 | contig 25145 bp, 27 predicted proteins | sample Leawe162metaG_FD_119747 | JGI IMG/M metagenome (GOLD analysis project Ga0172380, IMG submission 119747) | Leachate microbial communities from a municipal landfill in Southern Ontario, Canada - Leachate well 162 metaG | ecosystem: Engineered > Solid waste > Landfill > Unclassified | place...
CTCCAAGGTGGCGTCGAGGCCGAGCAGGTCGAGGCACAGCGCGAGGTCGTGGGGCCCGTAGTCCCACAGCGCGCCCACGTCGCCGCCGAGGCGTCCCCACTGCCCGCCCATGGAGACGACGCGCCAGGGCCGGCCCGGCTGACCGAGCTCGCGCAGTCGTTCGTACGCGGGATGGAAGATCGCCGTGTGATCGACCAGCACCACGGCGTTGCGCTCCGCCGCGAGCGCGGCCAGCGCACGCGCGTCCTCGACGGCGGTGACCAGGGGCTTCTCCACGAACGCCGGGACGCCCGCCTCGATCGCCGCGCGCAGCGGCGCCGCGTGGGCATCCGCCGGGGTCGCGATCACGATGCCGTCCAGCCGCGCCCCGGTGAAGGCCCGCCAGTCGGGAGCGACCGTTGCGCCCGGGCGCACGAGCGAGGGCGCGTCCGGGGCGGTGGAGGCAAGCCAGCAGAGGTCCAAGCCCGGCAGGCGCCGGATCGTGGCGATCAGCACGCGCCCCCAGCGGCCCGCGCCGATCAGGCCGAGGCGGAGCAGACGATCCCCCTCGGGCGGCACGTCACACGATCCGCAACTCGGGGAGGGGGATGATCCATCTCCCGCCTGCCTCGGCGAACCAGCCGTTGTTCTGGATGATCGAGTCGGCGAAGTTCCACGCGAGGATCAGCAGGTACTCCGGGCGGCGCTCCGGGTCACGCAGGACATCGGCCGCGACGACCGGCACGTGCAGCCCGGGCGTGAACAGTCCCTGCTTCCTGGGGTTGTCGTCCACGATGTAGGGGATCGCGTCCCGTGTCAGCCCGAAGTGGTACATCAGCGTGGTCGCCTTGGCCGGAGCGCCGTACGCCGCCGCGCGCCGACCCTGTGCGCGCAGCTCCCCCAGTAGCGAGGTCAGCGCCGCGCGCGCTCTCTCGATGCGCTCGCCGAGGCGCCGCGCGCCGACCAGCGGGTGCGCGCCGAGCTCGTGCTCCTCCAGGGTGCACAGCTCCGCCACGCGCGAGGTCACGGTCCGTCCCGCGCCCGCCGGCTGCGCGAAGACGCGGATCGATCCCCCCTGCGACAGGTTGCGCTGCACATCGAAGAGCTCGAGGCCGTGCCGCGCGAGGAACGGGATGAGCGGCCGCACCGTGTGGTAGGACAGGTGCTCGTGGTAGATGGTGTCGAATAGCGTCCCGCCCGCGACCGCGACGAAGTAGCCGACCTCGAAGACCAGCATGCCGTCGGGGGCCAGCAGCGTGCGCACGCCCTCGAACACCCCGTGCAGGTCGTCGATGTGGGCGAAGACGTTGTTCGCGACCACCAGCGACGCGGCCCCGTGCCGGGTGCGCAGCTCGGCGGCGAGCTCCGGCGTGAAGAACGCGTTCACGGTCGGGATGCCCGCCGCGCTGGCCTCCGCGGCGATGTTCGCCGCCGGGTCGACGCCCAGGACGCGCATGCCCAGCTGCTGGAAGCAGCGCAGGAACGTCCCGTCGTTGCTCCCTACCTCGACCACGAGGGAGTCCCGCGGGACGGCGTACGCCGTCACGACATCCTCGGCGTAGGCGCGCAGATGATCGACGAACACCGGCGACGTCCCGGAGACGTAGAGGTAGTGGGAGAAGAGCGCGCGCGGGTCCACGATGCCGAGCAGCTGCGCGTGTCCGCAGTCGGCACAGACATAGACGTCCAGCGGGTACTCGGTCTCGTGCGCGTCGAGCTGGTCAGCGGGAACCAGCGCGTTGGCCGGCGGCGTGGCCGTGATCGAGAGCGCGAAGTCCAGCCGGGGGCTGTCGCAGAGACGGCAGACCTCGCGCCAGCGGAGCCCGGGAATGACCGCGTGCGAGGGCGATCCGGTCATCGCGTGGTCTCGTCCACCGGCATTTGGATGCGCACCACGTCCGCCTCATACGCGGCCTGGTCGCGCTGGTTGCGGGAGAGCGTGACGCACACGGTATCTACCGGGAAGTCCGTTCGGTGCTCCATCATCGCGGGCGTGAAGATGAGCTGGCCCGCCTCCACCATGATGCGGCGTGGTGGGCTGGTGTCCCCGTGGGGCCGGTACCAGTAGATCATCTGTCCCGAGATCACGTAGAGGTAGTGCCAGTCCGAGTGGTGGTAGTGATCGGCGCGGACCGCGCCGGCCTTGCTCTCGATGATCAGCACCGAGCGGATGTCCGCCTCCACCAGTGGACGGATCGCGCCCCGGTCGTCCACGAACGGCGCGTCCAGGGGAACGATCGTGGTGGCGGCATCGTGGGCGGCGAGGCCAGGGCCCGCGATCATCGGCTCGGCATCAGTCATCGGTGCCCTTCTGTTCCTCGCTCCGGCCTCGCCCGTCGGGCGAGCTGTCGTGCAGGCGACAAGCGTTCAACGATCTTGCTCCGTATACTAGCGGCGGCGGCGGGTGTCCGGGAGGACTGTCATGGCGACTCGTCGGATCGTGGTCACGGGGGCCGGCGGCTTCATTGGTCACCATCTGGTGAAGGAACTCAAGCGTCAGGGCCACTGGGTACGCGGCGTCGACATCAAGGAGCCCGAGTTCGAGGCAACGGCCGCTGACGAGTTCCTGCTGCGCGACCTTCGCTTCGCCGACTCCGCCGCCGCCGCCTGCGACAGGATGCAGGACGTGTATGCCCTGGCCGCGGACATGGGCGGGATGGGCTTCATCTCCAACCACCACGCCCAGATCCTGCACAACAACATCCTCATCTCCACGAACACCATCGAGGCGGCTCGCGTGGCGGGCGTGGACCGCTACCTCTACTCCTCGTCCGCGTGCGTGTACCCGGAGTACCTCCAGACCGAGACCGAGGTGGTGCCGCTGCGCGAGGAGCAGGCGTATCCCGCCGCACCCCAGGACGCCTACGGCTGGGAGAAGCTGATCACCGAGCGCCTGGCGCTGCATTACCGCGACGACTACGGGATGAACGTGCGCATCGTGCGGTTCCACAACATCTACGGGCCGCTGGGCACGTGGGACGGGGGGCGCGAGAAGGCCCCGGCGGCGCTCTCGCGGAAGATCGCGATGGCGCGCATGTCCGGGTCTCGCGAGATCGAGATGTGGGGCGACGGCGAGCAGACGCGCACGTTCTGCTACATCGACGACTGCGTGCTCGGGCTGCAGAAGATCATGGACTCGGGCTACCAGGAGCCACTGAACCTCGGCCGCGACGAGATGGTGAGCATTAACGAGCTCGCCGACATCATCTCGCGCGTCTCGGGTATCGAGGTCGCCGTGAAGCACATCGACGGGCCGCAGGGCGTGCGCGGGCGTAACTCCGACAACTCGCTCTGCCGCCAGGTGCTGGGCTGGGAGCCACAGATCGACCTGTACGAGGGCCTGTCACGCACCTACCCGTGGATCGAGGAGCAGGCCCGGGCGGCCCACTTTCCCCACCTCGCCCCCGCGGCGCGCTAGCCCGTAACTATCCCTTGACCGCACGTACCGATTCGGCTGCGATCCGTGCATGAAGCGGTACACGATCCACAATTTCAACACGGACTTCCCTGACGGCGAGGCTTGCCTTCGGTCGGTCGCTGAGAGCGTGTACCCGACTTTAGCCAGCGACGGCACCATCCCATGCCGCTCCACGACGTGCGGCGGCGAGTTCACGAGGCACTACCGCCTGACGGCGCGCAAGGCGTACACGTGCGAGAAGTGCGGGACGCACGTGTACCCGCTGGCCGGGACGATCTTCGAGAAGTCCTCGACCTCGCTCAAGTCGTGGTTCTACGCGATGTACCTGATGAGCACGACGCGCGCCGGGATCAGCGCGAAGCAGCTCGAACGCGAGCTCGGCGTCACGTACAAGACGGCATGGCGAATATTCAAGCAGATCCGCTCGCTCCTGGACGATCATGACGGGCCGCTCACGGGCACCGTGGAGGTCGATGAGACGTGGCACGCTCCTGAAGAACGGGATCCGGGCCGTCTACCACGCGGTCGGTAAGGACTACCTTCAGGAGTACGTCAACGAGTACACCTTCCGGTACAACCACCGAAAGGACGAGACGCCGATGTTCGCGGCTATCAAGGGTCGCGTGGCGAGGGTACGATCGCGTAAGCAGGGCCTATACGCCCCGGTCGGCTAGAAAAGCCGACGCCCCGCTGGCAGGCGGGGCGCGTAATGACCCTGATTGCGAGGCCGAGGGCTGCCACTTATCGTAGTAGCCTCGCCACCGCCTTGTTCGGTAGTGAGGTGGGAGTCCCCGCCCATGACGATCGAGCGTTCCACCTTCACCTTCGGCCTGATCATCGATCCCGTCGATCCCGACGCGGAGGTCAGTGAGGCCGACTTCCGTAACACCCTCACCGACCTCCGCGATTTCCTCGCCAACATCGAGACGGAGATCGCAGGAGGGACGCCACAGCTTCATTGGGCGTGGGACGCTGATCCCGCGATCCGATTGCGCGCCGAAGTGAACGGGGTTTCGGCTGCCACGATCGACGCGATCGTCTCGACAGGTCGCTCCGGGTTCGCAGCGGTTCGGGAGCCGGACGGTCGAGTCGGCACAATCCTGCCCGACTCCGCTCGTCGGAAGTTGGTCACGCTCGTCAACCGCCTGACGCGCTTCGCCTCGATCACGATCACGGCGGACGATCAGCCGCCTGTCGTGATCGAGGCCGAGCAGCAGGCTCCGGCTGCCGTCGGTGCGCGAGTACTCGCCGAGTACTCCGAGATCGACGGCACCCTCGATGTCATCAACGTCCACGGGTCGCCTCACTTCGTCATCTTCGAGCAGTTGACGGGGCGACGGGTGCGCTGCGCGCTGCCCGACTCGCTGCTCGTTCAGGTGAAGGACGCGCTCAAGACCCGAGTGCTTGTAGAGGGCCTTGTTCGTTACCGCGCGGACGGGACTCCCGTCTCGATCCGCGAGATCACCAACTTCCGCATCCTTCCCGAGCCGGAGTCGAACATTCTGGATTTCGAGGGCCGCCTGCCGGGTCTGACCGGCGATCTGCCGTCTGGCGAGTTCATCCGCCAGCAACGGGAGGAAAATGGTTAGTCCCTCGACCGAGCGGCAATACTGGGATTCGTGCCTTTGGATCTGCTACTTGCAGAACAAGGTCGAGGAGCATGAGCGGGTCGCGGCTATCCGTGATCTGTTGCGCATGGCCGAGGCTGGGCGACTCCATATCGTCACGTCCGCGCTCGCCATCGCCGAGGTGCGGCCCTACGCGGAGCAGTACTCGATGGACTATTCCCACGTGGTCGAGGATTTGTTCGCGACCAATCGCCAGTACTTCTCTGTGGTGAGCGTGACGCGCGCCGTCTCGATGCTTGCGCGGACGGTGGGGGAACAGAACCGGCAGATGTCGGTCGCCGACTCGATCCATGTTGCGACGGCGCTTCGGTCGAACGTGACCGGGCTATTCACGCTGGACGGTGTGCGAGTTCAGGGGATGCGCCGAGCGGGCGATCTCACCAGTTACGACGGGAAGATCGGGACACCGCCGCTGAAGATCAGCGAACCGCGAGTGTCGATGGGGCCTCTGTTCGAGCCGCCGGAGCCTTAAGCCTTCCGCGTAGCGGCCATCTTCACCAGCCCGCGGAGTCCGGCGCGCTGGTCAGCGCCAGCCTTCGCAGTTTCGCGCTGGCGCTTCTCGATCTCAGGATCGCGCAACGTACCGTCCTCGTAGGACGGGCGCGGTTTGTCTGGCTTGCGTGCTGATCCACCCATGTCTAGAGGGTAGCACTGGACGGTCGATAGGCCGCGTATAGGAGGTCGGCCATCAACTCGCCCTCTTTGCGAACGCGATTGTGTGCACGTCCTTCCAGCACGTAGCCAGCCTTCTCAAGAACACGGCGCGAGGCGCTGTTCCGCTCAAACGGCCACGCCTCAAGACGCTCGAACGGGAACGTCTGCCACGCATAGGTGGTTACGGCCGCAACCGCCTCGGACATGATGCCCCGTCCCCAGAAAGCCTCGCCGAGCCAGTAACCAATCCCGGCCGTGCCTCGGTAGATGTTGTCAGCCTCGGCGAGTTCAAAGCCGATCCCTCCGGCTGCTTCCCCATCAACATCGATCGCAAAGTTCTGCGGCGGGTCAATTCCGACTTGTGACTCCACCCACTCTCGGGCGTCTTCCTCCGTGTACGGGGAAGGGAAGCCGTCGTGGAAGTTCCGCCAGATGTTGCGGTTGTTCGCGTGCCGCGCAAGCGAAGTGGCGTCGCCCAACGCCCATCCGCGTAACACTACCGAGGTCAGCCGGATCTCAGTCATGCGTGGAGTTTACTACGTGCCATCAGGGGATAGTTACGCGCTAGCCCGAGTACAGCCGCACCCCTGCGTTCGGTGCGCCCGTGGTGGTGATGACCTGCAGGCACGCGGAGCCGAACGCCGCGTCCGAGGTGACGTGCCTGAGCTGGAGTGCGCCTCTGCCAGCGTCGATCGAATCGCGCCCGCGCTACCGGTTCCGCTCATCCCCCACCCCCTTTGCGCCCAGCCGAGGGGGTGACCCTACCGAAGCGCTCCCGGCAGGTCGCAGCCGGAGATGGCACGGGACGGCCAGCGGTTCACGCGGCTAGCCGGCGATCGCTTCCAGGGCATCGACGATCGCGTACTCGCCCGCCTCGTCCGTGGGTGGGCGCGGGACGCGGCGGAGCAGCGCGTCGATCGCCGCGAGGAAGCGTGCGTCGAAGTTCGGATCGGCGACCGCGACGCCGAGGCCCCAGCCGCGCGCCTCGACATCCGCGATCATCGCGCGTTCCTCTGTCAGGCCGGTGACGCCCGCCATCGCAACGTAGCCCGGCCCGCGCAGGGCCTCCGCGACGGTGGAGTAACCCGCCTTCGTCACGACGAGGCAGGAGGCGGCCAGCACATCCGACCATGCCACGTGGTCGGGGAGCGCGATCGCGGCCTTGCCTGCGTACGGTGCGAGGACCTCGTTGACGGCGAGCTGAAAGCCGCGGCGCGCGCACCCCTCCGCCAGGCCCCGGAGCGCGTCCAGCGGCTGCGCCTCCGGCGGCGTGCGCCCCATGGTCCAGGTGACTAGCGGGCGCGCGGCGTCGATCGCCGGCGGCAGCGAGGTGCCTGGCCACTGCGCGAGCAGGGGCACGGTCCGGCGCTCGGCGACCGCGGGCAGCCCCGACCCGAGGGGGAGTTCCAGCCCCAGGTCGAACGCGGCGACCTGGGCGCGCACGCGTTCCACCTCCGCGGTGGCGCCGTACATCGCCAGGTACTGGTCATCCCACGAGAAGTTCGAGCACAGCACGGCGGGCGCGTCTGCGGCGCACGCGAGCGCCGGGGCCCACGGCGTGGCATCCGCCATGACCACGTCCGGGCGCCAGCGGGCCACCGCCTCCGCGAGCGCCGCGGGAGCGCCGATTGCGCTGGCGTGGAGCAGCGGGCGCGAGGCGTCGTGGTCCACGCTGCCGCCGGGCGCGAAGACGTATCCGCGGTCTAGGGGGCCTGTGAGCACCTCCGCGTCCGGACAGGCCCGCCGCACCTCGGCCTCCATCGATGCATTGATGACCAGCGCGAGCGCATGCCCGCGGCGCACGACCTCCGCGGCGGTGACGAGCGAACGGTTCAGGTGTCCCCAGCCGTGATCCGAGATCGCGAGCGCGACGCGCATGGCAGCCTCCTGCGCGGATCTTCACAGCTCCTCGTGCTGTGCACCACGATCGGGCAGAACGATCGCGGGGCGGGCGGCGATTCGTGCGCTACGGGCCGGGCACACGTACGATCGCGCCCGAGGCGGGGACGAGGTCGCGCGCAGGATCGGGCAGCCAAAGGTGTCGCGATTCGTCATCTTCACCTCGGCCTACTGGCCGGAGCCCATCGGCAGCGCGGTCTACATGGCCGAGTACGCCGAGGCGCTCGCGGCTCGGGGACACCGCGTCACGGTGGTCGCCTGCTACCCCTCTTACCCCTCGTGGGACCGGTCCGTGCGCCAAGTGGCGGTACACGCGAGCGACGCGCGGGGGGCGTGCGCATCGTCCGCGTGCCCCACACCGTCCCGTCCGAGGCGAACGCTCTCGGCGCTTCGGCATCGAGGCCACATACGGCGTCGCATCCGCCGCGCTGCTGCCCGTGCTCGGCCGCATCGACGCGACGATCGGCGCGGTGCCGGCGCTGTCCGGTGGCCTCGCAGCCCTGCTCGCGGCGACGATCCACGGCTGCCCGAGCAGGTTGATGGTGCGCGACTTCCTCTCCGCCGCCGCGCGACACGGCGGCGCCCCCGGCAGCGGCGAAGGCATCGCGCGCGCCCTCGGCCTCGTGGAGCGCGTCGCGATGAGGTCGACACGCGTCTCCGTGATCGCGCACGGCTTCGAGGGGCAGGCTGCGCGATCCCGCGCGGATGTTCGCGTTCCTCCGGCGCACCCCAGAGGTCGTGTACGAGGGCCACGACCCGTACGAGATCGAGGTGCAGCGGCTCCGCGAGGTCGGTCCGACGGAGGTCGAGCTGCTGGGGGTGAGCGAACGCGGCCGCGGGGTGCTGCGCGCCCGTCACACCGGGTGAGCCGGGGGCGGAGACGCAGCCAGTCGCACCGCCTGAGCCTCGAAGTCGCGCAGCGTGCTCGACGCCTCGCCGGGGGGGAGCCACGCGGAGCCGAGGATCTCGGCGGAGAGGTGCCCGGCGGCGCCGGGCGCGAGTTCGACCGCGAACACGAGCGTGAGGCCGTAGGGCTGGCCGTCGCCGTTGCGGTGGGGCACCGACAGGAGGTACCGCGAGGACGCGACTTCCACGCCCAGCTCCTCGTGCAGCTCGCGGCGCAGGCCGTCCTCCGGGCGCTCGGCGCGGTTCAGCCACCCGCCCGGCAGGCCCAGCGGGAACTCGGCGCGCGTGACGTGATCCAACAGCAGCACGCGCCCCTCGGGGTCAAGGATGACCGCGAGCACGCCGATCGGCTGGAAAGCGGGCAGGAAGCGGTGCGCGGCGTGGAGCAGCCACGAGCCGGGCGGCCGGCGGAGCGCCCACGCCAGGACCTGCTTCCACGCTGGTGTCCCCGGGCCCGGCATGCTCGACGCTCCTTGCTCCGATGGAGCACGGGCTCACCGTAACGCACACCCGCCCCGCTCCGCGACCGGAGGCGGCACGGTCGATACACTCGGGTACGCCCTCGCGCGAGGGTGGTGAGGGTGTGCGGGAGCGGGAGACGCGATGCGCGTGGTGGTGACCGGGACGTCGGGGTTCATCGCGGGGCACCTCGCGCGGCGGCTCGTCGCGGACGGGCACGAGGTCACCGGCATCGACATCGCCGAGCCGCGCCGCCCCGTCGAGGGATGGCGGGACGTGCGTCTCGACCTGCGCGACGACGCAGGGGTGGCGCGCGTGGTGGCGGAGGCGCGGCCGGAAGTGGTGTTCCACCTCGCCGCACAGGCCTCCGTGTCCGTGTCCATGCGCGAGCCGCGACTCGACATCGAGACGAACGTGATCGCGTCGCTGGTGCTCGCGCGGGCGGCGGCCGAGGCGGGGGCGCGGCGCTTCGTGTTCACCTCCTCCGGCGGCGCGATGTTCGGCGCGCCGGCGGCGGTGCCGGCCGGGGACGACACCCCGGTGGAGCCGCGCTCCTTCTACGGCGCCTCCAAGGCGTCGGCGGAGAAGTACCTGCGGATCGTCGAGTGGGAGACGGGCATGACCGTCGCCAGCGTGCGTCCGGCGAACGTGTACGGCCCGCACCAGGACCCGCACGGCGAGGCGGGAGTCGTCGCGATCTTCGCCGAGCGCATGCTGCGCGGTGACGCGGTCACGATCTTCGGCACCGGCGACGACACGCGGGACTACGTCTACGTGGACGACGTGGTGGAGGCGCAGGTCCGGGCCGCCGAGGCGCCCGGCGGCGAGATGTGCGTGATCGGCACCGGCGTGGAGACCAGCACCCGCCGCATCTTCGACCTGCTGGCGCAGCATTGCGGCTACGAGCGGCCGCCCGTGATGGGGCCGCCCCGCGCGGGCGACATCCGGCGGATCGCGCTCGATGCCTCGCGGGCGCGCGCCGTGTGGGAGTGGACGCCGCAGGTGTCGCTGGAAGAGGGCATCGCCCGCACGGTCGAGGCGTTCCGCCGGGCCGCGCAGGGCTGAGCCGCCCCGCGCTGCTCTCCGCCCAGACGCGGCTAGTGGCGCACGCGGTAGCGCAGGTAGACCTCGTTCGTGGCGCCGTTCGGCACCGCGGAGACCAGCTCGAGGTGGATGAGCGCCGCCAGCGAGGGAGAGCGATCGCTTTCGACGGCCGTCCTGACGTCGTTCCCGCTTACGATCACGCCGCCGAGCGTGAGGAAGACCTCGTCCACGCAGCCCGCCGCGAACAGCTCGCCGTTCAGCGTGGGGCCGCCCTCCACCAGCAGCAGCCGCGCGCCCAGCTCGCCGCGCATGTGCTCCAGCATCGCCCGCACCTCGTCCCCGGCGGGAAGCCGGAAGGCGCGCCGGCCGGTCGCCTCGATCGCCCGCACGCGCTCGGCGGGCGTGGCGTCCGAGACGTAGACCACCGCCTCGAAATCGCGCGCGGTGAAGAAGACCCGGTCCAGCGGCAGATTCCCGGAGCGCGTAAGCACCGAGGCGATCGGGGTCCGGGGCAGCCCGCGCGCGACGCGCAGCTCCTCCAGCGCCGGATCGCCGAGGCGCGACGAGGTGCCGCTGGCGCGGAACGTTCCCGCGCCGTTGATTGTGACATCTGCGTGGACGCGCAACTCGCGCATCAGCCGCTGGTCGGCCGGTGAGCCGAGGCCCCGCTCCGTGCCCTCGACGACGATGCGGCCGTCGACGCTGCTGACCATGTTGATGATGACGTAGGGGCGCGCGATGGGGCCGGACGCGGGGGGCGCGGGAAAGGTCAGCGCGGTGTAGTCGGGCACGGCGGCGTCCATGCGATCGAGGATACCCGCCGGCCGCGCCGTGGTCCGGTCGCGCCCGTGCCGGCGGTCATTCGCCGGGTTCGGCCCCCTCGATGCCTTCGGCGCGGGCATGGCGGCTGCGCGGCGCGTCCGTGATGCGCGCGGCCAGCAGCTCGCGCAGCTCCCGCGTCTCGGGGAAGCGGCCCTCGATGCGGTTCGAGAACAGCAGCTCGTCCCCGAGGTGGACGTCGAACTGCCCGCCGCCACCGGGGATGAGCGTCACGCCCGAGACATAATCCTCGAAGGTATGCAGCAGCTCCTGAGCCACCCACGAGGCGCGCGGAAGGAAGTGGCACTTCGTGCAGTAGGTGATGGAGATGCCGGGTCGCCGGGTGCCGTCCACGCGGTGCTCCGCTCGCCGGGGTGGTGCTCCGGATTGGCCACGTGCCGCCGGTGCGCCACCGGCGGGCCACCAGTGTGCCACGCCGCGTCGCGCATGGGGCGGCTCGCGTGGGGCGGCTCGCATGGGGGCGTGGCACGAGGGAACGATCCGGAGCGTACGCTCGTCTCACCTGCGCCGGCGCTCGTGCCGGGGGCTGAGGGGAGATGAAGATGGCTCGTTCACGTGCGGGCGGTGCTCAGACCTCCGTTCGGCAGGCCTCGGTGGCCGGGATGGCGGCGATCGCGATCGTTGCGGCCCTCGCCCTCGCGGGGTGCAGCGCGAGGAACGCCAGTGACCTCAAGACCGGAGTCGCGAACGGCTCCGGGGGTGTCGCCGTCGCCCCGTCCGAGGGCGCCGCCAAGCCGGGCGCCCCGTCCTCGATTGACCGCGCGGCCTCCTCGCCGAACCAGAGCCCCGAGCAGCCTCTGCCCACGGTGGGCGACGCGCGGACGATCATCCGCAACGGCACCGCGGACCTCGAGGTGCGCTCCGTGGCGGACGCCTTCGAATCGATTCGCCAGATCGCCGCCGCCGCGAACGGATCCGTGGCCGACTCCTCGTTCACCGGCTCCGGCGACCGGCAGAGCGCGCAGATGACCCTGCGCGTACCGGTCGAGCGCTTCGGCGACGTCGTCGCCCGGCTGCGCGAGATCGCCGTCGAGGTACGCTCGATCACGACGACCTCGAACGACGTCACCGACGAGTACACGGACGTGGAGGCGACGCTCCGGAACCTGCGCGCCGTGGAGGCCCAGTACGTGCAGCTCCTGGGCCGCGCGGGGACGATCGGGGACGTGCTGCAGGTGCAGGACCGGCTGAACCAGGTGCGCCTGCAGATCGACCGCACGGAGGCGCGACGCCAGTCGCTCGCCTCGCGCGCCGCGATGTCCACGATCACCGTCTCGTTGCGTCCCGCGAGCGGCATCGTCAGCGGCAGCGGGCCGCTGGCGCGGGCGGGCGCGGCATGGCAGGCCTCGTTGCGCACCCTCGAGGTGATCGGCACGGTGCTGCTGGTGGTGATCGTCTACTCGTGGTGGCTGGTGCCGCCGATCGCGATCGGCGCGTTCTTCGGGTGGCGCGCGTACCGCAGGCGTCACCCCGCGGCCCCGCCCACCACCGCGCCGGCCTAGCGCGCGTCCTCGACGTAGGGGACGAGCTCGAAGTCGCCCCGCGTCACCACGGCGAGCAGGCGGTCGGCGTCCGCGGACGCGACCGCCTGCCGCAGCGCCTCGCGGCGATCGCCGGAGAGTGCGCCGTCCGCGCCGCCCGCGGCCTCCGCGTCCGTCCGCCGCCACAGCCGCACCCGCACGCCGTCGATGCCCTCGAGGTCGGCGATGAGCGCGGTCGCATCGCCGGACGCCACCAGCACGACCTGCCGCGCGCGGCGCGCGACGGGCGGCGCGGCGGGCATCGCCGCCTGGTCCTCGCGCAGCACCAGGAAGTGGTAGTACGCGATCGCACCGGTGGTGACCGCCACGCCCAGGCCCCAGCGCACGTCGCGCAGCAGTCCCAGCGACAGTTCGCCGTTGAGCGCCGCGATGAACACCAGGTAGAGCACCACGGTGAGGCTCACCAGCAGCGCGAAGATCGCCACGCCCACTGTGGCGAAGACGTAGACGCGGCGGGACGGCGCGGTCCGCTCCTCGAGACCCGTCGCCAGCGCGCGCTGCGTGTCGCGCCAGTAGCGCGCCCACAGCGGCACCCCGACGGCGAGCAGCGTGATCCCGCGCAGCAGCGGGTTGCGCCACCAGTTCGCCGCGACCACGTATGCCGCGCCCGGGCCGCCGAGGCCCTCGGCGGCGAGGGCGATGAGCGTCGCCACGCCGACCGCGAGCGTGATCAGCCCCGCGGCCGAGAGCAGGTAGCGGTAGACGCGCTCGGGGCCGCTGCGCTCGTGCGCGTCGCCCGCCTCGATGATCGTGGCGCGGTGATAGCCCCAGGTGGCGACGCCGCCGATGAGCGCGCTGATCGCGCCGGGGAACAGCGCGAAGTGGGCCACGGCGCTGTCCTCGCCTGGCACGCCGAGGAACCACTCCAGCGCGTCGTAGAGCATGACCGCGGCCGGGGTGATTGCCAGCACGACGCCCAGCAGCGCGCCGAAGAGGAACACCTGCACGCGCCACAGCGTGGTCAGCCGGTCGCGGCGCACGAGCCGGGCGAGCCAGTGCCAGCCCCAGATCCCGGCGCCCACCACCAGCACGGCGAAGCCCTCGCGCAGGCCGCGGTCCCATCCGCCGGTGACGATGCTGCCACGGAAGGTGCGGTCGTAGGCCTCGGAGAGCGGCGCGTCGATCACTGCGATCGTTCCGGAGAGCAGGAGCAGGAGGCCCAGCAGCGCACCGAAGTACAGCGCCAGCCGGTCGATCAGCCTCGTCATTCCCGTGGTCGCCGGCTCCGCGGCGGCCAGCCGCTGGTGGATCGCCCAGACGCCCGACCACGCGACCACGTGGCCCCACGCTCCACCCGCGAAGTCCGAGGTCTGCAGCACCATCTGCATCGCCTCGATCGCGTTCCATGCGAGCACGGAGAGGGCCACGGAACGTGCGACGGCGAAGTAGAGGCGGCGGGCCTGCGACCGGCGCTCCACCTCGTGCGCCTGCACGGAGCGCTGCGCGAGCAGCATGAACAGCAGCCACGCGGGCGTGCCGACGACGGTGAAGGCCAGCGCGATCGCGAGCCCCTGCCGGCGCTCCAGGAGCAGGGCACCCCCGGTGATCGCGTCCAGCGCGCCGCCGATGATCATGGCGACGCCGATCGCCGCGAAGATCACGCCGACCAGCGCCAGCGCGTAGATGAACAGCCGGCGCACGCTGCCGATGCCCTCGTCGATCGTCGGGTCATCGCGCTCGGACTGGTGGCGCGCCGAGACGATCGCCGCGGCGACGCCGGCGATCAGCGCCAGCGGCAGTACCGTGAAGACGAGGATGGCGCCGATCACTTCGATCATGGGGTGCTCGCGCCTTCGTTACTTCACCGGGGTGGGCGGGCAGTAGAGGGGCCATGGCGGATCGACGAAGCGCCACTGTCCCTGCACCTGCGTCAACACGAAGACCTGCGTGTGGGTGTACTCGCCGCTCCCGAACGGGCTGTCGGAGTTGTACGCCTCCGTCAGGCGCACCCGGACTTCCGCGGTGGAATCACGCACCGTCGTTCGCTCCAGCGTCGCGCGGATCGAGCGGGTGCTGCGGTTGCTGATGGGCTCGCGCTCGAACTTGCAGCGCTCGGTCAGCGCGGGCGCGAGGTAGGTCATCGCGGTGGTGGCGTCGCGGTCGTTCACGGCGCGCAGGTAGTCCTGCACTGCGCGTTCCGGCGTGCCCTCCGCGTACTGCCGTTCGCCGCTCGCGAGCACCGTGATCGCGATCCCGGCGAGCACGGCGACGGTCACCACCCCCGCCACGATCACCAGCCAGCGGTTCGATGCACTCACAGGCGTGTCCCTTCGTGGGGCGGGATCCGCGGATGCTCGCACGCGCAGCATACGCGCCCCGCGACGCCCGCGCCCCGTCCGCTTCGCTCCGAAGAGGCGTGGCCCGGACCGCACGAAGGAGCGGGTAGAATGGGCACCGAGCATCGCCCACCGGCACGGATCGAGGGGAGCAGCGCATGCCCGGTCTCGCTGAGCACGTCGAGCGCCTGTTTCCAGCCGTCCGCGCCGACCTCGAGGCACTCGTCCGCCTCCCCTCCGTGAGCGCGGAGGGGCCCGCGACCGCAGGCATGCAGGCGTGCGCGGCGCGCGTGGAGGCGCTCTTCGCGGCGGAGGGGCTCCACGTCCGCCTGCTCCAGGTGCCGGGGAGCCCGCCGGTGATCCTCGCCGAGCATCGCGCGCCGGCGGGCGCGCCCATCGTGCTGCTCTATGCGCACTACGACGTGCAGCCCGCGGGCGATCCCGCGCTGTGGAGCGGCGCGCCGTTCGATCCGATCGAGCGCGACGGCCGGCTCTACGGGCGCGGCGCCTCCGACGACAAGGCGGGCATCGCCATCCACCTCGGCGCGCTGCGGGCGCTGGCGGCCCTCGATGGCGGCATCCCGATCGGCGTGAAGGTGATCGTGGAGGGCGAGGAGGAGCTCGGATCGCCGCACATCGAGGAGTTGCTCACGCGGCACGGCGACCTGCTGGCGGCGGACGCCATCGTGATTGCGGACTCGGAGCACTGGCGGGTCGGGACGCCCGCGCTGACCACCACGCTGCGCGGACTGGTGGACTGCGTGGTGGAGGTGCGGACCGCGGAGCGAGGCGTGCACAGCGGGCAGTTTGGCGGCGCGGCGCCGGATGCGCTGACCGCCCTCGCGCGCATCCTCGCCACGCTGCACGATGCCGATGGCTCACCGGCGATCGCCGGCCTGGCCAGCGCGCCCGACCCCCGGGTGCTGGTCGACGAGGCGGAGCTCCGCGCCAGCGCCGGGCTGCTGGAGGGTGTGTCGCTGCTCGGCACCGGTCCGCTCGCCGCGCGGCTGTGGGCGCGGCCGGCCGTCTCCGTGCTGGCCATCGATGCTCCGCCCGTCGCCGAGGCCATCAACCAGTTGGTGCCCGTCGCTCGCGCCAAGGTGTCGCTGCGCGTGCCGCCCGGGCAGGAGCCGGGGGACGCGCTGGACGCCCTGATGGCCCACCTGGAGGCGGCGGCCCCGTGGGGCGCCCGCGTCGCCGTCACGCGCGGATCCAGCGCCCCCGGCTTCGCGCTCGAGGCGCGCGGCCCGGAGTTCGCGGCCTTCGCGGAGGGGATGCGTGAAGCGTGGGGCGCCGATCCCGCCGAGATCGGCATCGGCGGGACGATCCCGCTGATCGCGCTGCTGGCGGAGCGGTTCCCGGACGCGGCCGTGCTCGTCACCGGCGTCGGCGAGCCGACGAGCCGCATCCACGGTCCGGACGAGAGCCAGGATCTGCAGGAGCTGCGCCGCTCGATCCTCGCCGAGGCGCTCGCGCTGCGTGCGCTGGCGGAGCAGCGCATCGGGCGCGGCTGACGCCGGTGTGGCGCAGAGGCGCGTGCGCACGGCAAGATGGGATCGCGCGCACCGCGGGGGCGCGTGACGCGAACGATGTGCCGATGCGGAGGGTGAGATGACCGAGGGTGCGCCGGTGATCGGCATCGTCATGGGCAGCGACTCCGACCTCGGCGTGATGCGCGCCGCGGCGGACGCGCTCCGCGACCTCGGCGTCGCCTTCGAGGTGCGCGTGCTCTCGGCGCACCGCACGCCCGACGCGACGCTGGAGTACGCCCGGTCGGCCGAGGGGCGCGGGCTGCGCGTACTGATCGCGGGCGCGGGCGGCGCGGCGCACCTCCCCGGGGTGATCGCCGCCGTCACCACGCTTCCGGTGATCGGCGTCCCGGTGCCGCTGGCGCAGCTGGATGGTCTCGACTCGCTGCTCTCGATCGTGCAGATGCCCGCGGGCATCCCCGTGGCCACCGTGGGCATCGGCAACGCGCGCAACGCGGGCCTGCTGGCCGCGCGCATCCTCGGCACCGGCGACCGGGCGCTGCGCGGCCGCATCGCCGATGCGCAGCAGGCGATGGCCGCGACGGTGCAGGAGCGCGACGCGAAGGTGCGCGCGGAGTTCCCCGCCTAGCTCCGACGTCTCAGGCCGTGCACGGGCGCGCCGCTACGGCCACTGGTGGTTGGCGAACGCCCAGTCGAGGAGCGCGCGCGCATCGGTGTCGCGGTTCGCGTCGTTCAGCAGCACCACGTACACGCGATGCCCGTTCTTTGTCGCGGATGCGGCGAGCGTGCGCCCGGCGTCGTCCGTGAACCCCGTCTTCACCCCGTCGGCGCTGGGGTAAGAGGACAGCAGCGCGTTCGTGTTCACCATCGACAGCGCGCGCCCGCCGCGCGCGGTGTAGGTGGGCGTCTTCACCACGTCGCGGAAGCGCGACAGCGTCATCCCGTAGCGCGAGAGCATCGCGATGTCGTACGCGGAGGAGCGGTGCAACGGGCTGCCGAGGCCGTGCGGGTCGGTGAACGTGGTGTCGGTGAGTCCCAGGCGCTTCACGAGCATGTTCATCTGCTGCACGAACGCGGCCTCGGAGCCGGCCTCGTACCGGGCGAAGGCGATGGCCACGTCGTTGCCGGAGGGCAGCATCAACCCGTACAGCAGGTCGCTCACGGGGAAGCAATCGCCGGGGACCAGCCCCAGGACGCTGCTCTCGACCATCGTGCGGGAGTCGACGTCGGAGGTGATGACCGTGCCCGGCTCCATCCCCTCGATGGCGAGGATCGCCGTGGCGATCTTGGTCAGGCTCGCGGGGGGCAGGCGCTCGTGCCCGTTCTTCTGGTACAGCACCGCGCCCGAGGCTTCGTCGACGACGGCCACGGCGGTGGCGCCGACCGTGGGCGCCGGCACGCGGCCGGTGAAGATCGGCGCCGGGGCGCGTGGCGGCACACCCCCGGGGACCGTGACGGTGGCGGCGGTGACGCGCCCGGAGGCCGGGTCCTCGCACACGATCAGCAGCACGCGCCCGCCGGAGAGCCAGCCGTCGCTGAACGTGCTGCGCCAGTCCGAGTTCACGAAGTCCGGGGCGCCGAAGAGGTAGCCCACCAGCTCGCCATCGGCGCGGCTGGTCCACACCGCCTTCGGCGTGCAGCCGCGGGTCATCGCGGCGTTCTCGACGCCCGCCAGCGTGCCGCCGCCCCACACCACCATGCCCGTGCCACCGGCGGTGGGAACGAAGCCGGTGATCCCCGGCTTGTACGCAGCCGGCTTCGCGGCAGTGCAGGCCGCACCCGCCGCGCTGGTGGCGGCGCCGCTCGGCGGGCCAGCGTACGGCGCCAGGTACGCATCGGCGACCCAGCCGGTGAGCTGGCCGGTGTTCACCAGCTGCCAGCGCAGCCCGTCCGCGGTCTGAACGGAGGGCAGGATGACGACGGTCGAACCCTCGGCGAGGCAGGAGATCGTGCGGCCCGCCAGTCCGGCGGTCTCGCGCAGGCGCAGGCAATCGCCCTCGGCGCGCACCACGCCGCTGCTCCCCGGGGTCAGCGGATCCCCGGTGACGAACTCCGCAAGGGTGGTGTTGCTGTCCGGCGGCGCTGCGTGCGCGGGGCTGGAGGTGGTGCCGAGGGCGCCGGCGAGCGCGGCGGCGATGAGGATCCCGGCGATCAGGCGCAGTCGAGACACCACTGGCTGTGCCATCCCGCTTCCCACGCCCGCCCGCACACAGTCTACGTCGCCACCGTGGCGACGCAAGACGCTGAGGGCCGGTGTGTGCGGATGAGTTCGGTGTTTGTGGATGAATGATGTTGCGCTCGCAGGCCACCTCGCTTGCCGTGCCGAGCGATTGCGAGCGCGGGCGCGGTAGTATCCGCGCATGAACGATCCCACCGAGGACTACGCGGGCTATCCGGGTCAGCCAGAAGCCGGACGGCGGCCGGTCCGGCGTGCGCTGATGGTGTTGCGGTTCATCGCCGTCTTCGTCGCCGTCGGGCTGGCGATCGTGCTGACGTTGCAGAACAAGGACGACGTCACCCTGCAGTTCCTGCTGTGGACCGTGACGCTCTCTCGTGCGCTGCTGCTGTTCATCGTGCTCGTGGTCGGTGCGTTGATTGGCTGGCTGCTGCGCAGCGCCCTCGACGATGACGGGTTCCGCCCGTTTGGCTGACGCATCGCCGGACATCGAGCAACTGAGGGCGCTGCTGGCGGAGTACGACCGCGCCACGGGCGAGATCGCGTGGCTGTCCCGGACGGGCGACCTCGGATCAGGCGAACGAACGGCGCGGCTCTCCTCGCTGGGTGCGTGGGAGATGCACCAGTCGCGCATCGCGCAGCAGATCGCGGCGATCGCCGGTGATGCCGACCTCGATCGCGTGCGCGCGCGACTCGAGGAGTGAGCGAGCGCGATGCGCGGACCCGCGCGTCACTCCGCCGAGCGCCACGCCTCCGGAAGCGCGTCGCCCCACCACACTATCTCGGGTTGCAGGCGGACGCCGCTCGCGGCGAGCACACGCTGTTGCACCTGCGCCATCAGTGCGGCGACATCGTGGGCGGTGCCCTGGCCGTCGTGCACGATGAAGTTCGCGTGCAGCGCGCTCACGCGTGCGTGCCCGGCGGCGAGGTCCTTGCACCCCGCGGCATCGATCAACCGCCCGGCGCTGTCGCCCGGCGGGTTGCGGAAGATCGATCCGGCGTTCGGCTCCGCGGTGGGCTGCGTGCGCTGCCGCGCATCCAGCAGCCGCCGCATCTCCGCCTCGATCACCGCGCGCGGGCGAAGTGTGAGCGTGAGCGTCGCTGACAGCACGAGATCGCCGGAGTCCCGCAGCGACGTGTGCCGGTACGCGAAGTCGATGTCGCTCGCCGCGAGCGTCGCGCGCGTGCCACCGCGCCACACCTCGACGCTGCGCACGAGGTCGCCGATGCTGCGGCCGTCGCCGATGCCGGCGTTCGTCTGCATCGCGCCGCCCACGCTGCCCGGAATGCCGATCGCGAACTCGAGCCCGCCCAGGTCGCGTTCGGCAACCCCGCGCGCGAGCGCGGGGAGCATCACCGCCGCCCCCGCAGTCACCTCGGCCCCCGCGAAGGTGACGCCGCCGCACGCGCGCCGGAGCGAGACGACCACGTCGCGCACGCCCTCGTCGGCGACGAGCACGTTCGATCCGCCCCCGAGCACACGCAGCCGCAACGATTGCTCGCGCGCCCACCCGGCGATGCGCTCGAACTGCGCGAGGTCCTCGGGCGTGCCGAAGTACGCGGCGGGACCGCCGATGCGCATGTAGGTGTGGCGGGACAGCGGCACCTCGCGATCGAGGCCCAGCGCGATCGGTGGGTCGGGCAGGGCGCGCTGCATCGTCACAGCGGCGGGCGCTGGGCGTGGAAGCCGGTGGCCTGCTGGAACGCGTGAGCGATGCGCAGCGCCAGCGCATCGTGCCAGCGTGCGGTGGAGATCATGAGTCCGATCGGCAGCCCGTCCGCATCGAATCCGCACGGCACGCTGATCGAGGGCTGGCGCGTGTTGTCGAAGACGCGCGTGTTGCGGAACTTGAGCGCCGGTGAGGCCTCTGCCCACGGGTCGTCGCCGATCGGCTCGGCGGTCCGGGGCGCCGTGGGCAGCACGATCGCGTCGACGGCGCCGCCCTCGCCCAGCACGCGTTCGAAGCGCGCCTCCACCTCCTTGCGCCACTCCACCGCGCGGATGTAGTCGTGCACGCTGGCATCGAGGCCGGTCAGGATGCGCGTGCGCACCGGCTCGCCCACCGTCTCGGGGCGGCGGCGCAGGATCGCCTCGGACACCGTCGCACCCTCGGCGACGATGATTGGATCCATGATCGCGCGCCAGTCGCCCGCGCCGGCCATCGGCTCGCACGTGGTGATGTGCGCCCCCATGCCGGCCAGCGTCGCGAGCGCGTGTTCGAATGCCGCCACGGTCTCCGCGTCACACCCCTCGACGAGCGACGGCATGACCGCGAGGCGCAGCCCCTGCACGCCGTCACCCAGGTCCGCGGTGAAGTCCTGCGGGGGTCGCGCCTCGGAGTCGTGGTCGCGGGGGTCGTGGCCCGCGAGGACGTTCAGCATCAGCGCGCAGTCCTCGGCGGTGCGAGCCATGGGGCCGACGTGGTCCAGGGTGTGCGACAGGGGCATGACGCCCGCGCGGCCCACGAGGCCGTACGTCGGCTTGAAGCCCGTGACGTTGCAGAACGACGCCGGGATGCGCACGGAGCCCCCGGTGTCGCTCCCCAGCGCGCCCAGCGCCTCGCCCGCCGCGAGCGCGGCCCCCGAACCGCCCGAGGATCCGCCGGGGACGTGCGAGAGTCGCCACGGGTTGTGCGTGGCGCCGAAGTGCACGTTGTTCGTGGTGCCACCCAGGGCCAACTCGTGCGTGTTCGTCTTCCCGATGATCACCGCGCCCGCCTCGCGCAGCAGGCGCACGGCCGTCGCATCCTCGTCCGGCACGCGGTCGCGGTACGCCCCGGTGCCACCGCTGGTGACCACTCCGGCGGTGTCGAAGATGTCCTTCACCGCGATCGGGATGCCGTCCAGCGGTCCGCGCCGCCTGCCATCGGCTGCGCGCCGCGTGGCCGCCTGGGCCTCGGCCAGCGCGGAGCCGTGCATCAGCCGGACGTACGCGCGGACCTGCCCGTCGACCTCGGCGATGCGCGCGAAGATGGCCTCCACCAGGCCGGTCGGGGTGAGGGCGCCCGCCTCGATGCGCGCGCTGGCCTCGGCGATGCTCAGGTACGCGAGGTCGGTGACGCTCATGCGGGCTCCCGGCGGATCGGGCGCCCGAGCGGAGCTCGGGCGGACGGCCCGATCATACGATGCACCGCCCGCGCGTTCCCCTGCTCGCTCCGCTGGCTCCCGCGCCGTGTCGAGGATTGACCGTCGTCGCGGGCCGCGCCTACGCTCCCCAGACTCCCGGGTAGTGGACTCCCGGGTACTGGACTCCCGGGCACGCAGCACAGGGAGACGGGGAGCAGCACGTGATCGACCTCGGCCTCCTGGACGCCCTCGACGCCGAGGCGATCGGCCAGCCGGGGGAGCGCAGCTTCCGGCTGCGCGCGCGCGCCGGGAGCATGTACGCCTCGCTGTGGATGGAGAAGGAGTCCGTCGCCGCCCTCGGACGCTCGTTCTCCGCGCTCCTCGCCGAGCGATCGAGGATGCGCGGCACCCCGGCGGGCGCGGTGGAGGCCGTGGGGAACTTCCCGCAGTCAGCGCAGGTGGACCTGCAGGTCGCGCGCCTGGGACTGGACTGGGACGGCGACCAGGAGCACATCATCATCTTCGCGGACGATGCAGCCGCGATCGAGAGCGGGGACACGCCGGCGTGTCGCATGGAGATCGACCGGTCGGTGGCGCTGCGCGCGGTGACGCAGTTCCAGGAGGTCGTTGCGGCGGGGCGCCCGCTCTGCCCGCTCTGCCACGAGCCGCTGGATTTCGCCGGGCAGCCCCACTTCTGCCCGCGCACCAACGGCCACTCGAAGGAGCCGCTCCCGCCGCTCGAGGCCGAGTAGTCCCGGCCAGCGTCGCGTTTCTCGCGCGTTGCCCGCGCGCGCTACTCGTGCGCGCGGACCAGGAGGACGGACGCCATCGGCGTGTTGCGCACCACGTGGTCCGCGACGGAGCCGAGGATTGCGCGGCGGATGCCGCTGCGCCCGTGCGTCGCGATCACGACCACGTCGGCCTTCGTCTCCGCCGCGGCGTTCACGATCTCGTCGCCGGGGTAGCCCTCGCGGATCATCGTGGTGACGTTCGTGACCCCCTGCGCGGCCATCGCATCCTTGACGGCCTGTAGGTCCGACTCGGCTTCCTCGCGCTCGGCGGCGACGGCGTCCCGCGCGATGTCGGCGGTGACCTGGCCCACCGGGATCGGCTCGATGGTGGCGCCGGAGACGCGCATGATCATCTGGGCCTCGGAGTCGATCACCCGTACAAGGACGACCGATGCGCCGGTTTGCTTCGCCAGCGTGACCGCGTGGGGGATCGCCTGTTGCGATACCTCGGAACCGTCGAGCGCCAGCAGGATCTTGTTGTACATCGAGCGGGCTCCCATCGACGGTCACGGCGTACCCGGATCATAGGCGCGGGGTCCGCGGCGCGCCACGTGGTGCGCCACCGCCGTGCAGCCCGACCGGTGAAGACGCGGCGTCGCCCGCGCCGGTGGTCCCTGCTACGATTTCGCGGCCCTCGGACGCATCCACCGTTTGCCCAGTGGGAGATCTCGCGATGACCCTCGACCCCCGTCACAAGAGCCACGTCCTGGTGGATGGCCCCGACCGCGCCGCCGCCCGCTCCTACTACTACTCGGTGGGGTACACCCCGGCGGATCTCAAGCAGCCGCTGGTGATGGTGGCCCACGAGTGGATCGGGACGATGCCGTGCAACTGGAGCCAGCGCGCCCTGGCGCAGCAGGTGATGGCCGGCATCCGCGCGGCGGGCGGCACGCCCATGGAGGTGAACACCATCTCCATCAGCGACGGCATCACCATGGGCACGCAGGGCATGAAGGCCTCGCTCATCTCGCGCGAGGTGATCGCCGACTCCATCGAGCTGACCGGGATGGCGTACGCCTTCGACGCCGCGGTGATCATCGTCGGCTGCGACAAGACGATTCCCGCCGGGGCGATGGCGCTCTCGCGCCTCGGCGTGCCGGGGCTCGTGCTCTACTCCGGCTCGATCGCCCCGGGCACCTTCGAGGGCCACGACGTGACGATCCAGGATGTGTTCGAGGGCGTCGGTCAGCACGCGGCAGGCAACATGAGCGACGAGCGCCTCGCGGCCCTCGAGCAGGCCGCGTGCCCCGGCGCGGGCGCGTGCGGCGCGCAGTACACCGCGAACACCATGGCCACCGTGATGGAGTTCATGGGCCTCTCGCCCATGCGCAGCGCCACCGTTGGGGCCACGGACCCGCGCAAGGACAACGTGGGCCAGGAGGCCGGGCGCATCGTCATGGACATGCTGCGACGAGGCGAGACCGGGCGGTCGCTGATCACCCGCCAGTCGCTGGAGAACGGCATCATGTGCGCCGCCTCCACCGGTGGTTCCACCAACGTCGTTCTGCACCTGCTGGCGATCGCCGCCGAGGCGGGCGTCGAATTGAACATCGACGACTTCGACCGCATCAGCGAGCGCACGCCGCTGATCGGTGACCTGCGGCCGGGCGGTCGCTACGTGGCGCTGGACTGGGACCGCGCGGGCGGTACGCCGGTGCTGGCGAAGCGCCTGCTGGACGCCGGCTTGCTCCACGGCGAGGTGCGCACGGTCACGGGCAAGACGATCGCCGAGGAAGCCGCGAACGCGCAGGAGACCCCCGGGCAGGACGTCATCCTGCCGATCGAGAAGGCGATCAAGCCGACGGGCGGCCTCGTCATCCTGAAGGGATCGCTGGCCCCGGAAGGTGCGGTGATCAAGGTGACCGGCCACGAGCGCCCGACGCACACGGGCCCGGCGCGCGTCTTCGAGTCCGAGGAGGACGCGATGCACGCGGTGCTGGAGCACCGCATCGTCGCCGGCGACGTGGTGGTGATCCGCAACGAGGGCCCGAAGGGCGGCCCCGGCATGCGCGAGATGCTCGGCGTCACCGCGGCGCTGGTCGGCGAGGGCCTCGGCGAGACGGTCGCGCTGCTGACGGACGGGCGCTTCTCCGGCGCCACGCGCGGCTTCATGATCGGCCACGTCGCCCCGGAGGCGGCCGTGGGTGGCCCGATCGGCGTGGTGCAGGAGGGCGACACGATCGTCCTCGACGTGCCCAACCGGAAGATCGACCTCGACGTCCCGGCGGACGAGATCGCGCGCCGGCAGGCCGCCTACGTCCCGCGCCCGACGATGTACCCGACGGGCGTCTTCGCCAAGTACGCGAAGCTCGTCTCCGGCGCCGAGCACGGCGCGATCACGCGGTAGCGGGCGCGCGAGGGCCGGCGCGTGCGCGGGCAATCTCGATGCGGGAGGGGCGCTGTTCCGCGTGAGTCGGGCGGCCCACCCCCTGCCCCCTCCCTCCGCGGGAGGGGGATGAGAAACAAGGGGCTGCGCCCCTCGCACCCTCGGCCGGGGCGGCGCGGCGGCGAGGCCATCCCCGTCGAGCGTTGCGGACCAGACCGCCGTACGCGAAACCGCACTCCGCGAGGCTCCGGTTCGCTCCCCCTTCCCGAGAGCGAGGGGGAAGGGGGCCGGGGGGATGGGCGACACATCTTCTCCGGCTCCCCCTCCCGCGCCGGGAGGGGGCAGGGGGGTGGGCCGCCCGACTCACGCACATCGTCGCCGCGTGCGGGTATGACCGGGGCGTCGCGATGATCCTCGTCGCGGGGGCGAGCGGGTTCGTGGGGAGCGCGCTGCTGCCCGCGCTGCTCGCACCGCGCGAGGGCTCCTCGCCCCGCCCTGTCCGCGCGCTGGTGCGCCGCGAGTTCGATGCGGTGCGCCTGCGCGCGCAGGGCGTCGAGGCGGTCACCGGCGACGTAGTGGACGGGCGCGGGCTGGACGCCGCGATGCGCGGCGTCAAGACGCTGGTCTACCTGGTGCACACCCTGGACCGCAG
>Ga0172380_10002871_pt1 | contig 25144 bp, 25 predicted proteins | sample Leawe162metaG_FD_119747 | JGI IMG/M metagenome (GOLD analysis project Ga0172380, IMG submission 119747) | Leachate microbial communities from a municipal landfill in Southern Ontario, Canada - Leachate well 162 metaG | ecosystem: Engineered > Solid waste > Landfill > Unclassified | place...
AACACCAAGAAATACCCATCGCCGTTCGTTGGTCGCCGAAAGTAGTCTTTAATTCAGCATCTCTCGCCGTATTGCTACGACTGACTTTTCAGGATTTTGTTGCGACACGCGTCAAGCGTAGTCAAATAGAATTGTCATACGGTAGTCCTCCGCGAGGGTACATTCATCAATTCTCTAATAACGCATACTGCGCCCTTTGCCGTTGCATCCAAACGCAGCCTCCGAAAAATTCTAGGATCATCCCAATGCCCTCCGCCCGAACCCTCCTCCTGACCACCCTCACCATGCTCGCCTTCGCCGGCAACTCGGTGCTGTGCCGCATTGCGCTGCGGGAGACGGGCATCGACGCGGCGAGCTTCACTACCATCCGGCTGGCGTCGGGGGCGGTGGTGCTGTGGCTGATCGTGCGCGGGTTCCGCCGCGCGCAGGCGGGCGGGGGCAGCTGGATGTCGGCGCTGATGCTGTTCGCCTACGCCGCCGGCTTTTCCTTCGCGTATTTGAGTTTGACGACGGCGACGGGCGCGCTGCTGCTCTTCGGCGCGGTGCAGGCGACGATGATCTGCTGGGGCCTGTGGCGCGGCGAGCGCTTCGGCGCGTGGCAGCTCGCCGGCCTGGCGCTCGCCGTCGGCGGGCTGGTCGGGCTGCTGCTGCCGGGGCTCTCGGCGCCGCCGCTCGGCGGCGCGGCGCTGATGCTGATGGCGGGCGCGGCGTGGGGCGTGTATTCGATTCGCGGCAAGGGGGCGGGCGACGCCACGCGCGTGACGGCGGGCAACTTCCTGCGCGCGGTGCCCTTCGCTATCGTGCTGAGCGCGCTGAGCCTGCTGCCGCTCGCCGAGGCGCGGCTGGACGCGGCGGGCGTCGCCTACGCGTTGGCCTCCGGCGCGATCACCTCCGGTCTCGGCTACGCCATCTGGTACACCGTGCTGCCGGCATTGAAGGCGACGAGCGCGGCGACAGTCCAGCTCAGCGTGCCGGTGATCGCCGCGCTGGGCGGCATCGTCTTCCTCAATGAGGCGGTGACGCTGCGCTTCGCGCTGGCCTCCTCAGCTGTTCTCGGCGGCATCGCGCTGGTGATCCTCCGCGCGCCGTCCCGCGGGGGCTGACTTTTGCCCTCTCCCCAACCCTCTCCCCGCACGCGGGGAGAGGGCGAGGGAAAGGTGTTGCGTCGTCAGGCACCAGGGTTTGATACATCCACGGCGCCGCTATACATTGCCGCCATGACTCGAATGCACAATCCACCCCATCCGGGCGAAGTACTCAAGGACGGCGTGTTCTCGGAGGGCACGGTGTCCGTCACGGAAGCCGCCGCCGCGCTCGGCGTGACGCGCGTGGCGCTGTCGCGCGTGTTGAACGCCCGTGCCGCCATCAGCGCCGAGATGGCGGTCCGCCTCGGCAAGTGGCTGGGTACCGGCGCCGAGGTGTGGATCAACATGCAGGCACAGTACGACCTGTGGAAGGCGGAGCAGGCGCTCAAGCGTCAAGTTGCGAAGATCCCGCCCCTGAAGCGCGCCGCCTGAGCGCCCGACCGATCCCGCCGTCCCGCCGGGACTGACTTTCCGCGGTCCGACATGCATACCCCCGCCCACGTCTGCGTCACCCGCCACGGGCTTCGCCTCGGTGTGGACCAGCCCGCTGATCCGTTCCAGCGAGACGGCGGACATCGTCGCCGAGCGGGTGCTGGGCGCGTTCCTGGACATCGGCGCGCGGCACGCGGGCGAGCGCGTCCTCGTCATCACGCACGGCTGGGTCATGGACGTGGTCACGCGCCACGTCGGCGGGCAGCCGCGCAGCGCGATCCTGAACCTGAAGCGGAAGAACGGCGAGAGCGTTTGGCTGGAAGCGGACGGCCGCGCCATCCTGCCCGGTCACGCGCCGTATCGCGGGGACTGACTTCTTCGGGACAGCAGCGATTTACCCGCGTCTGCCCACCAGCGCTGCCTCCAGCACGCCGGCAAGAATGCCGACGCCCGCCTCGATCTGCGGACGGTCGAAGGCGGCGAAACCCAGCACCAGGCCGCTCGGCGCCGTCGCGTCGAGGGCGTAGGCGGAAAGCGGGCGGGTCTCGAGGCCGGCCGCGAGGGCCATCTTTGCGATCGCGGCGTCGTCGGCGCCGGCCGGCAGGAAGGCCGTGGCGTCGAGGCCGGTGGTGATCGGCAGCAGGGCGAGCAGGCCGTCCAGGCGCCGGACGATCGCCTGCTCCAGCGCGGCGGCGCGCTCGCCGTAGGTGAAGCGCATGCGCCGCAGGTGGCGGCCGTAGTGGCCTTCCGCCATGAATTCGTGCAGCACCGCCTGCGGCAGCAGCGAGGCGTGGCGCGCGGTGAGCGAGAGCGCGGCGGCGAAATGATCGCCCAGCCAGTCCGGCACCACCGCGTAGGCCAGCCGCAGCGAGGGGAACAGCAGCTTGCTGAAGGCGCCGGCGTAGACGACGCGGCCGCGCGTGTCGAGGCTCTTCAGCGCGGCGAGGGGGCTGCCGGCGTAGCGGTATTCGCTGTCGTAGTCGTCCTCGATGACACAGGCGCCGGCCTGTTCCGCCCAGCGCAGCAGACTCATGCGCCGCTCCAGCGAGAGCGGTACGCCGAGGGGCGACTGCCGGCCGGCGGTGACGTAGGCCAGGCGCGCGCGCGGCGCGAGTCGCAGGCCGGCGTCGACGTCGAGTCCGTGGCGGTCGACGGGCACGCCGACCACCCTGGCGCCGGCGGCGCGGAACACTTGCGCGGCGCCGGGGTAGCCGGGGTCCTCCATCCAGACTTCGTCCTGCGGATCGAGCAGCAGGCGGGCGCACAGGTCGAGCGCCTGCTGCACGCTGCCGACGATGACGACCTGCTCTTCGCCGCAGTCGATGCGCATCGTGTAGCGCAGGTGCTCGGCGATGGCGCGGCGCAGTGGAAGGTAGCCGCGTGCATCGCCGTCGCCCAGCATGGCGCGCCGCGACAGGCGCGAGCGGCGCGCGGCGATGCGGTTCCACAGGGCGAAGGGGAAGGCGGCGAGGTCGGGCTGATGGGGGCGGAAGGCGCGAGCCGGCTGCGGCCGGCCCGCAAGCGGGAAGGGCGTATTGGCGAGCAGGACGCCGCGGTGCGAGAGCCGCCCCGCGGTTTCGCCGGCCTTCCGGGCGGCCGTGCCGCGCAGGGACGGCAGGCGCCCGGAGACGTAGGTGCCGCGGCCGACCGCGCCGACCAGATAGCCTTCCGCCACCAGTTGCGCCAGCGCGCCGAGCACCGTGCCGCGCGAGACGCCGAGTTGGCGGGCGAAGTCGCGGCTGGGCGGCAGGCGTGCGCCGGGGGCGAGGCGGCCGGCGTGGACGGCCGCACGGATCTCGGCGTAGAGCCAGCCCTGCCGCGAGACGCCGGGCGCGCGCGGCGCCAGGGCAAGTTCCAGGTCTTCGCTTCGGCGCATGCCGCCTCCATTGAAATTGGCCCAATCATTTTAGGCTGAATGGCGCTTTTCGTCAGGCCAACTCGGGCGCATCCTGCGGCCATCCGATCACCGAGGAGTCCCGCCATGAACGCACGCTTCGACCTGCGCGCCGCCAGCCCGGAAGGCTACGCGGCCATGCTGAAACTCAACGCCCATGTGCACGCCTGCGGCCTCGACGCGTCGCTGCTGGAGTTGCTCAGGATCCGCGTCTCGCAGATCAACGGCTGCGCCTTCTGCATCGACATGCACGTCGCGGCGGCGCGCAAGCTGGGCGCGGACGAGCGGCGCCTGCATCTGCTCGCCGCCTGGCGCGAGGCGCCGGGCTTCGGCGAGGCCGCGCGCGCCGCGCTGGCGTGGGCCGAGGCGCTGACGCACCTGCCGGGCAACGAGGTGTCCGACGCCGCCTACGCGCAGGCCGGCGCGCATTTTTCGGTCGCGCAGATCGCCGAGCTGGCGCTGGCGGTGGCGGAGATCAATGCCTGGAACCGCCTGATGATGGCCTCGCGCACGCCGCCGAGAAGCGCCGCGGCATGAGGGATGAAGACAATTGCCTCGCCGCGACGCCGCGGACGATGCTCAACCGGCGCGCCGAGCGCGGCCGCCGCGACCGCGCGGCGATCGATGCGATCATCGACGAGGCGCTGGTGTGCCATGTCGGCTTCGTCGACGACGGCGCCCCGGTCGTGGTGCCCGCCAGCCCCTGGCGCATCGGCGACTGGCTGTACCTGCACGGGGCGGCGAATTCGCGCCTGCACGACCGTTTCGCCGGCGGGGGCGAAGTGTGCGTGTCGCTGGCGCTGGTCGACGGCCTGGTGCTGGCGCGCTCGGCGCTGCGCCATTCGCTGCACTACCGCTCGGTGGTGCTGTTCGGCCGCGGCGAGGCGGTCGCGGCGCCGGACGACAAGCGCGCCGCGCTGCTGGCGCTGATCGACAAGCTCTCGCCGGGCCGTTCGGGCAAGGTCAGGCCGCCGAGCCGCGAAGAGCTCGCCGCCACGGGGGTGGCGAGACTGCGCATCGAGGAAGGCGCGGCCAAGATCGCCGCTGCGCCGCCGCGCGCGACGGCGGCGGACGAAACCTGGCCGGTGTGGTCCGGCATCGTGCCGCTGGGCCTGCGCGCGGCGGCGCCGATCCCGGCGTCCGACGCCGCGGCACTCGCCGGCCCCGCGCTGCCGTCCTGGCTGGCGTAGCGCCGCAGTCGCGCCGTATTGCAGCGACTGACTTTTTACTGCGCCTGCGGGGCATGCCCCAGCATCCGCCACAGCGTGCCGTCGCGGTCGAACAGGGCGTGCTTGAGCGCGGCCAGCACGTGCGCGGCGAGCGAGAACAGCATCACCTTCGCGGCCACGCCGTGGGCGATTTCCAGCGCCTTGTGCAGCGCCGGCGTCTCGCCCATCGGGCTGGGAATGGCGAACCAGCCGAAGACGTTGATGGCGCGGCCCCCGCTCCACACGGCGAGCGGGCCGCTGACGAGCAGCACGGCGATCGCCGCCAGCAGGGCGATGTGCAGCACGCGCGCCGTCATTTGCAGGGCCGGCGGCTGCGGCAGCGGGTTGGGTGAATCCGAGCGTGCGCGCCAGAAGACGCGGAAGGCGAGCGGCAGCAGCGCCAGTGCGCCGATGGAAATGTGCAGGCGCAGCCAGTAGAGCTTCTCCTCGCCGCGCGGCATGTCTTCGAAATAGAGGCCGATGGCGAGCAGCGCGACGATCAGGCCGGCGCCGAGCCAGTGGTTGAAAACGGAAACGGCGCCATAGCGCGCCGGGGTGTCTTGCAGGTTCATAGTTGTTGCTCCCCTTAGGTTTTGCTCCCTCTCCCGAGAGCGGGAGAGGGGGTAGTCGTCAGCGCATGCCGCCCATTCCACCACCCATGCTACCCATCATGCCGCGGTGGCCGTGGTCGCCGCGGCCGCCGAAGCCGCCATGCTTGCCGTGGCGGCCGCCCATCGGGTGGCGCGTCATGTCGGCGAGGGTCTTGGCCTGCTCCGGCGTCAGCGCGCTTTGCAGCTTGGCCGTGGCGTCGGCGTGGGTGGCGAGCTTCTGCGCCATTTTCGCGGCCATGTCGGCGCGGTGGCGCGCCAGCGTGGCGGCATCGGCGTCCTTCGCCGGTGCCTTCATGCTGCCGTCGAACATGTCCTTGTGCACCTTGGCGTAGGCCTGCCAGGCGTCCTGCTGCGAGGCCTTGATCTCCAGGCGGTTGGCCATCTTGTCGAGGCGGGCCTGCATGCGGGATTGCATGCGCTCCTGCATCTCCGGGGTCATTTCGCGGCCGCCCATGCCGGGGCCGAAGCCGGGGGAGGCGGCGGCCGGCAGCGCGGCGGCGAAAGCGAGGCCGGCGGCGACGAAGGCGGTGGCGAGCTTGCTGCGGGTAATCGATTTCATGAACGTCTCCTGTGTGGTGGATGGTACGGTGCCCATTAGACGCCCCGCGTGTAACCGGCATTTTTCATCCGCCGGCGGTTTTGTTAACGGTTTGTAACGCTTTGTCGAAGGCCGCTCACAATTGCGCCGCCGCGGCCGCGGCGCACTACACTAGCGGCCATGAACAAGCGAATCCTCATCGTCGACGACGACCCCGAGTTGCGCGAGCTGCTGCGCGGCTACCTCGGCGGCAACGGCTTCGAGGTGGATGTCGCCGAGGACGGCGCCGCCATGCGGCAGCGCATCGCCGCCGCGGCGCCGGATCTGGTGATCCTCGACCTGATGCTGCCGGGCGAGGACGGGCTGGCGCTGTGCCGCGAGCTGCGCGCGGAATCGTCGCTGCCGATCCTGATGCTCACGGCGCGCGGCGAGGACACCGACCGCATCGTCGGCCTCGAGATGGGCGCCGACGACTACCTGCCGAAGCCCTTCAATCCGCGCGAGCTGCTGGCGCGCATCCGCAGCATCCTGCGCCGCGCCGGCGAGAACGCCGCGCGAGAGGCGCCGGCGCGCGCGCTTGCCTTCGCCGGCTGGACGCTGGACCTCGGCGCGCGCCATCTCGTCGGCGCGGACGGCGTCGTCGTGCCGATTTCGAACGGGGAATTCAAGCTGCTGCGCGCCTTTGCCGAGAATCCCTTCCGCGTACTCACGCGCGACCAGCTGATGGATGTCCTCGCCGGGCGCGAGGCCGGCCCCTTCGATCGCAGCGTGGACGTCATGGTGCACCGCCTGCGCCGCCGCCTCGACGACGACGCGCGCGAGCCGGCGCTGATCAAGACGGTGAGGAGCGAGGGCTACATGCTGGCGGCGGATGTGGAGCGGCGCGCATGAGGTTATTGCCGAGAAGTCTTTTCGGCCAGATCGTGCTGGCGCTGGTCGCCGGCATCGTGGTGGCGCAGCTCGCCGGCGCATGGCTGCTGCTCGACGACCGCTCGCGCTTCGGCGACCGGCTGCGCCGCGAATACGCCGCCCAGCGCATCGCCGGCATCATCACGGTGCTCGACGCGGCGCCCGCCGAAGAGCGGCCGCGCCTGGTGCGCGCGCTGAGCGTGCCGCCGACGCGGCTGACGCTCGACGAGTCCTGGCAGGCGACCGGCGCGGAGCCGGGGCCCGAGGCGTCGGCCTTCCTGCAGCGCGTGGCGCGCGAACTGGAGCGGCCGCTGCCGTTGCAGGTGCTGTCGTTTCGCCACGTGCCGCGGCCGGAGCGGCGCCCCGGCCGCGAACCGGAAAGGATGGAGCGGATGGAGCGGCTGGAACGGCACGCGCGCCACGACGGTCCGCTGCTGCTGCTGGCGGTGACGCAGGCGCGGCTCGGCGACGGTACGGTGGTGACCTTCCGCCATTCGCTGCCGCAGCCGCCGTCGGACTGGCCGCTGCGCCTGCTCGGCCTCCTGGCGCTGCTCGCCGCGGTGGTGGCGCTGCTCTCCGGTTGGGCGGTGCGCCGCCTGACGCGCCCGCTGGCCTCGCTGGCCGATGCCGCCGACGGCCTGGCGCGCAACCTCGACCAGCAGCCGCTGGCGGAAAAGGGCCCGCAGGAGGTGCAGCGCGCGGCGCGTTCCTTCAACGCCATGCAGCGCGCGCTGAAAGCGTATCTGGAGACGCGCGCCCAGGCGCTGGCCGGCGTCTCGCACGACCTGCGCCTGCCGCTCACCCGCCTGCGCCTGCGCCTGGAACAACTGCCCGAGGGGGAGTCGCGCTCAGCCATGCAGCGCGACATCGAGGAGATGGATGCCATGGTGGGCGGCACGCTCGACTACCTGCGCGCCGGCAGCGACACCGAGCAGACGGTGAAGCTCAACCTGAATGCGCTGGTCGAGGGCCTCGCCGAGGATGCCGAGGCGGCCGGCGCAAAAGTCAGTCTCCACGGCACGGCGATGCCGGTCGCAGCCAGGCCGCAGGCGCTGCGCCGCTGCCTCGTAAACCTGATCGACAACGCGTGCCGCTACGGCGGCGGCGAGGTGGACGTGACGTTGCGCGACGGCACCGCGTCCGTGGAGATCCGCATCGAGGATCGCGGGCCGGGCATCCCGGCGGCGGAGCGCGAGCGCGTCTTCGAGCCCTACGTGCGGCTGGAGGCCTCGCGCGCGCGCCACACCGGCGGCACCGGGCTGGGGCTGGCCATCGCCCGCGCCGTCGCACGCGCCCACGGCGGCGAAGTGCGGCTGGAAGCGCGCGAAGGCGGCGGCATGGCAGCGATTCTCACGCTGCCGCGTCGATGAGCCACGGCCTGCGCAAAAAAGCTTTAAGCTAATATGGTTTATATTGTGAGCACCTGATACTACAATTCAATTTGTGCCCCGCGGTCTGGTGTCCCCTTGAGCAACGAAACCTCCAGCCGGAATGGCATTTCGCCCCAGCAGCAAATCGCCCTTCTGGTCTTCGAAAACCTGGCTGAAGGTGTCATCTTCACCGACGCCGGCGCAAGCATTCTTGCGGTCAATTCCAGCTTCACGCGCATTACCGGATATGCCGCGGACGAAGTGATCGGCCGCAATCCCCGCGTCCTCCAGTCCGGCGTCCAGGAGCGCGATTTCTACGAGGAGATGTGGCGCACGCTGAGGACCACCGGCCGCTGGCGCGGCGAGATCATCAACCGGCGCAAGTCGGGCGAACTGTATCCGGAACTGCTGTCGATCAGCGCCGTGCGCAACGCCGAGGGCGGCATCACAAACTACATCGGCGTCTTCTCCGACCTGAGCGAGCGGCTGGCGCAGGAGCGCGCGATGCGCGAAATGCGCGAAAGGCTCGATCTCGCGCTCGACGCCGGCGGCGTCGGCACGTGGCTCTGGGAGCCGGGCAGCGGCCGCATGGAATGCGATGAGCGTGCCTGCGAACTGATTGCCGGATCGACGAACAACCCGCCGCGTACGTTCGAGTCGCTGCTGGACCGCATACCGGTATATGAACGGCCCCGCGTCATGGATGCCTTCATGCGCCCGACGCGCCTGCAACTGGCGTTTCGCGCCGAATTCAGGGTGGTATTGCTGGATGGCACGGACCGTCACCTGGTGGCGCGCGCCAGGCCGCATTGCGGCGAAACGGATGGCGTCTGCCGCGTCTTCGGCGTCATCTGGGATGTCACCGAGCGCTACCTGCGCGAACGCGAGATCCGCGAACTCAACGCCACGCTGGAGCGTCGCGTCCAGGCGCGTACCGCCGACCTGGAGTCCGCCGTGGCCGAACTGGAATCCTTCTCATACTCCGTCGCGCACGACCTGCGCGCGCCGCTGCGCGGCCTGGACGGCTTCAGCAAGATCCTCATCGACGACTACTGCGACCGGCTCGACGAGGACGGCCGCCACCATCTCCAGCGCATTCGCGCAGCCAGCCAGCGGCTCGACCGCCTGATCGACAACCTGCTGAAGCTCTCGCGCATTTCGCAGTCGCGCATGGAGCGCGTCCCGGTGAACCTGAGCGGGATGGCGAGGGAAGTCGCCCTTGCCCTGAAAGAGGAGCAGCCCAAGCGTGCCGCGGAGTTCGTCATCGAGCGCCAGCTGCGCGCCGTCGGCGACCCGGTCCTGCTTCGCGCGCTGCTGGAGAACCTGCTCGGCAACGCCTGGAAATACTCATCCCGCAAGGAGCAGGCGCGGATCGAGTTCGGCGCAACGCGGATCGAAGGGGATACGGCCTTCTTTGTCCGCGACAACGGAGACGGCTTCGATATGGCGCAAGCCGGCAAACTGTTCGCGCCCTTCCAGCGCCTGCATGGCACGGACGAGTTCGCGGGGACGGGCGTGGGACTGGCCTCCGTCGCGCGGACGGTTGCGCGCCATGGCGGCCGGGTGTGGGCAGAGGCCGCCAAGGGCGAGGGCGCGACTTTTTTCTTCACGCTGCCCGATCATTACTGAGCCCGCCGCCAGCCGCCGTTGCACGGCGACGGACTTTTCCATTCACGGCAAGGCGGTGCGCCGACTCTCCGCTTTGCTTTTCACTGCGACTGCTCGTGCAGCCTTTCGTTGAGGGCGTCGATGGCCTCCACCCAGTCGGAATCCTCGAGCAGCCCTTCCCGCAGGAAGTCGGCCTGCGCGCGCGTCCAGAAAGGCGCTTCGTGGAGCAGCATGCCGCCGGGCAACGGGCCATGGCCGGCGATGAAGCCGTCCATGGCCGAGGCATCGGCGGGGAGGCCCAGCTGGGCAAACAGGCTGGCCAGGTCTTGCGTATCGATGGTCATGGGCTGTCTCCAGGTGCGTGCGGCCGGCTAACTGCCGCTGCCCAGCATGCGTTCCGGCCTCAGCCAGCGATCGAGGTCGTCCGCGCCGGCATGGCCCAGCTCCAGGGCGGCTTCCTTCAGCGAGCAGTTGCGGCGATGGGCGAGCTGGGCGATCTCCGCCGCCCGCTCGTAGCCGATGTGCGGGGCCAGGGCGGTCACCAGCATGAGGCTGTCCGCCAGCGCCGCGGCGATGCGCTCCCGCCGCGGTTCGATGCCGGCCACGCAGTAGGTCGCGAAGCTGGCCATGACGTCCGCCAGCAAGCGCACGCTTTGCAGGAAGTTGTGGGCGATGAGCGGCTTGCAGGCATTCAGTTCGAAGTTGCCCGAGGCGCCGCCGGTCGTGATGGCGACGTCGTTGCCGATCACCTGGCAGCAGGCCATGTAGAGGGCTTCGCATTGGGTCGGATTCACCTTGCCGGGCATGATCGAGCTGCCCGGCTCGTTTTCCGGCAGGGCGAGTTCGCCCAGGCCGCAGCGCGGGCCGGAGGCGAGCCAGCGGATGTCGTTGGCGATTTTCATCAGCGCCGTCGCCAGGGTCTTCAGGGCGCCGTGCGACACCACCAGGGCATCGTGCGCGGCGATGGCCGCGAACTTGTTGCCGGCGCTGGTGAAGCGCGGACCGAGGCGGACGGAAAGTTCCGCCGCGACGCGGCGGCCGAATTCGGGGTGGGTGTTGAGGCCGGTGCCTACCGCGGTGCCGCCGATGGCCAGTTGCAGCAGGGCGGGCAGGCCTGCCTCGATGGCCTCTTCGGCATGATCGAGTTGCGCCACGTAGCCGGAGAATTCCTGGCCGAGCGTGAGCGGCACGGCATCCTGGAGATGCGTGCGTCCGGTCTTGACGATGTCGGCGAAGGCGTCGGCCTTCTCCGCCAGGACGCCGCGCAGGCGATGCAGGGACGGCAGCACGTCCTGGCCGATGCCCAGCACCGCGGCAACGTGCATGGCGGTCGGGATGACATCGTTGGAGGACTGTCCGAGGTTGACAGTGTCGTTGGGATGGACGCGCTGCCGCCCCTCGCTTCCCTTGCCGCCGAGGCGCGCCGCCGCCAGGCTGGCGAGCACCTCGTTCATGTTCATGTTGGTCTGCGTGCCCGAACCGGTCTGCCAGACGGAGAGGGGGAATTCCTGCCAAAGGCGACCCAGCACTACTTCGTCCGCGGCAGCTCCGATGGCCTCGCCGACCGCGGCCGGCAGGCGGCCGAGATCGGCGTTCACCCGGGCGCAGGCCCGCTTCACCTCGGCCAGCGCGCGGATCAGTTCCTCGGGGATGCGTTCCGTCGAGATGCTGAAGTGTTCCAGCGCGCGCTGGGTCTGCGCACCCCAGCGCCGCTCGTCCGGCACCGCGATGCTGCCCATGCTGTCGTGCTCGATGCGTGCCATTGGCTGCACCGCTCGCTTTTCAGTGACGATCCGTCGGCTTCACGACGCTGTGGAAGCCATAGGCATCGTCCGGCACGGCATCTTCCCCGGCTTCCTTCAATGCCTGGAAATCGACCTGGTGATCCCAGTGGATTTTCCAGCCGCGCTTCTGGTCCATGACCACCTCCGGATGCTCCTCCAGATAGCGGTCGATGAAGCGGGTGAACTCGGAGACGTAGTGCTTGTCGTAGCGCCTGTCCATTTCCCACTTCGCCTTCCCGGGTTTACCGGAACAGTCAGTGTAATTTTTCGACTGGCGCTTGCCGGCCAAGTTCCGCCGCGCTGCCGATGAATGCGGCCACTTCATGGATTACCGCCGAGTCGCGCAGCGCGCCGTGGTGGCCGAGGCCGTGGCTGGCGACGAGGCGCGCGCCAGGCCAGTGCCGGGCATAGCGCTCGCCGTCGCGGAAGGGATTGTCGCGGTCGTCGATGTCGTGCACGATCAGCGCCGGCTGCGTCAGCTTCGGCGCGGTCGCCTCCACCTCGAAGTCGCTCCAGCGGATGCCGAAGCGCCGCTCGATCTGCGCCTGCATCAGGGCGCGAATGCCTTCCGGCAGCCGCAGCAGGCGGGCGAAGCGATGCGAGTATTCGGTCAGGCTGGCCGGGGGCGCCAGCAGCACGGCCTTCTTCACCGCCGCGCCGCGCGACAGTACGTAGCCCGCCACAGCGCCGCCGACGGAGTGCCCGACGATGGCTTCCGCCGGTCCGACGTCGCGCAGCACGGCTTCGAGTGCGGACGCCATGTGCACGACGGAGGATTCCCGCCCGCCCGTCATGCCGTGCCCGGGCGCGTCGAACCCCACCACCGAATAGCCGCGTGCGACGAGCGGTGCGACGTAGCTGCGCAGCTGCGCGGCCCGTCCGCCCCAGCCGTGCACCAGCACCACGGCGGGATCTTCCGGATTTCCCCAACGCCAGCCGACCAGGCGGCCGGTCGGCATCGAGACGGTGAATGGAGATGCTTCCTCCAGCGCGGTGAGCTCCGCGTCGCGGAAGCGGTGGCGCGGCGGGGTGAGGAACAGGCGGCGCGCCCGGTCTCCCGCCTTCCTCGGTGCCAGGGGCGCGAGGAGGCGGAAGGCCAGGCGGTGGCGGGCGAGCCCTATAAAGAAACGAACGGTCGTGCTAAATTTCGGGCCAAAAAAAAGCGGCAGATGCATTTCCATGATCGCTACTCCTTTCCCTGCGGTGAATAATCGCGCACCAGGCGCTCGAAGGCCTCGAGGGCGCGGCGGTTGGCATCCTTGTCCTTGAACAGACGCTGGTTCTGCATGCTTACCAGGACGATGCCGGTGAATTCAAAAACGAACTGTTCGATGTCGGTATCCGGCCGCAGTTCGCCGGCCTCGACGGCGAGGCGCACGGCGTTGGCGAGCAGGCGGCGACCGTCGGCGAGGCCGGCCTCGACGGCATCGCGCACCGGTCCGGGCTGGTCGTCGAACTCGTTGGCCGCGGCATTGAGCGGGCAGCCACCGGGTAATTGAGCCCGGTTTGTCCAGTCGAGCCAGTTGGCCAGGATGGCGCGAAGGCGGGCGATGCCGCGCGGCGCCTTCAGCGCCGGACGCACGACGGTGTCGACGAAACGCTGCTGGCTTTCGCGAAGGACGGCAATCTGCAGTTCCTCCTTCGAGCCGAAGTGCGCGAACAGGCCGCTCTTCGACATGCCGGCCTTGTCGGCCAGCGCGCCGATGCTCAGGCCGCTGACGCCGATCTGGCTGCACAGTGCCACTGCCTCGTCGAGGATGGCCTGCCGGGTTTCTTCACCTTTTCCCATGGCGTCTTTTTTAGCACGAACGTTCGTTTATTGTCAAGCCGTAAAAAAGGGCGCCGAAGCGCCCCTTTCAGATTTGTTCCCTCTCCCCGCAGGCGGGGTGAGGGCTGGGGAGGGGGAATCAGTTCGTCAGGTAGTCGGTGATGGCCACCCACTTGCCGTTCTGGATCTGGCTGACACGCGACTTCTGGTTGCCGAGGTGCTGCGTCTTGGTGAAGGTGTACTCCGGGCTGCCGAACATGTCGCGCGAGAACGGTGCACTCTCCAGCGCCTTGACGAAGCTGTCGGTGGTCAGGTTCGGCCCGGCGCGCTTGGCGGTCTGGTAGAACAGGTCGGCGATGACGTAGCCGTAGGCGGAGAACAGGCCCGGATCCTCCTTGAACTGGGCCTTGTAGGCGGCTGCCCAGTCGCGGACGTTTTTCGAGGCGTCATCCGGATACGGCACCGAAACCTGGTGCATGGAGTAGAAGCCCTCCACCGCCTTGCCGCCGAGCTTGTGGATCAGGTCGGTGTAGGAAGCCGAGGTGCCGATGAATTGCGGGTTCCAGCCCATCTTGCGTGCCGTGCCGATGGTGCCCAGCGTCTCGCGGATGATGGTGCCCATCACCACCGTGTCGCAGCCCGAGCCCTTCATCTTCGCCACCTGCGCGGAGAAGTCCGTCGCGCCGCGCTTGAAGGAGGTCTTCTCGGCGAAAGCCTGGCCGATGTCCTTCAGCCCGTCTTCGGAGCCGCGCAGCACTTCCAGGCCGAATTCGTCGTCCTGATAGATGATGCAGTACTTCTTGGCACCGCGTTCCTTGGTGATCCACTTCACGCCGATGCGGATCTGGTCGTAGTAGGGCGCGGCGAAGGAAAACTTCAGCTTGTGCAGCGGCTCGTACATCTCGCGCGCGCCGGTGAGCGGGAAGACGTGCGGGATGTTCTTCTCGAAGAGGATCGGCATGGTGGCCATGGACACCGCCGTGCCGATGGTGCCGGCCATGGCGAAGATCTTGTCCTGCTGCACCATCTTCTGCGCGGCGAGCAGGCCCTTCTTCGGGTCGTAGCCGCTATCCTCGACGACCAGCTTGATCTTGCGGCCGTGCACGCCGCCGGAGGCGTTGATCTCGTCGACCCGCATCTGCATGCCGTTGCGGGCCGGCTTGCTGAAGCCGGCAAGCGGGCCGGACAGGTCCTGGATCGAGCCGAGGACGACCTGGTCCTTGGTGACGCCCTGCTGCTGTGCCTGGGCAGACCAGGCCAGGGTGGTGGCGGTTGCGATGATGGCTACCTTGCTTGCGATGTTCTTCATGTTCAAGTCTCCTCTCCTCTGTTATTCGCCTAAGGGCGGTACATCGATTCTATAAGGTCTGCATATTTTTGGTTCACGAATTTGCGCTTCAGCTTCATGGTCGGGGTGAGTTCCTCGTCCTCGGCGCCAAGCTTCTGTTCTATCAGGCGGAACTTCTTCACCTGCTCGACCCGGGCGAATTGCTTGTTCACACGCTCCACTTCACCCTCGATCAGCTTCTGCACCTCCGGGGCGCGGCACAAGCTGGCGTAGTTGGAGAAGGGGATGTCGTGGTCCTGGGCGAATTTCTCGACGTTCTCGTGGTCGATCATGACCAGGCAGACAAGATATGGCCGCTTGTCGCCGATCACCACCGCATCGGTGATGTAGGGTGAGAACTTCAGCTGGTTCTCGATCTCCGAGGGGGTGATGTTCTTGCCGCCGGCTGTGATGATGATGTCCTTGAGGCGGTCGGAGATCTTGAAGAAGCCGTCGGCGTCCAGCGTGCCGACGTCGCCGGTGTGCAGCCAGCCCTCGGCGTCGATGGTCTCGGCCGTCTTCTCCGGCTGGTTGAGATAGCCCATGAAGACGTTGTCGCCGCGGATCAGCAGTTCGCCCTCGTCGGATAGCCTGACTTCGCAGTAGGCGTTGGCGACGCCGATCAGGCCCGGCTTGATGCGCGAGACCGGCATGCAGGTGGCGCCGCCGCCGGATTCGGTCTGCCCCCAGACTTCCAGCATCGGCACGCCCAGCGCCAGGTACCAGCGCACCAGGTCGGGCGAGATGGGCGCCGCGCCGGTGACGAGGAAGCGGCAGCGGTGGATGCCGATCATGCGGCGCACGTTGTTGAGCACGAGGACCCGCCCCAGCCAGTGCAGCGCGCGCAGTCCGGCGCCGATCGGCTGGCCCGCCTCGTAGCGGGCGACCATGCGCTGGCCGATGCCGATGGCCCACTTGTAGGCGAGCTTTTCCACCGCCAGCGCCTCGGACAGGGCGATCATCACGCCGGAATAGAACTTCTCCCAGATGCGCGGCACGGCGAGGAACACCGTCGGCTGGATCTCGCGCACGTTTTCCGGGATGGTCTCCGGGTTCTCGACGAAGTTGAGCACGGTGCCGGTGTACAGGGAGAAATAGGCCCCGGCCATGCGCTCGGCGACATGGCACAGCGGCAGGAAGCACATGTGCTCGTCGGTTTCGTCCTGGGCGATGATCAGGTTGAAGCCGCGCACGGAATACAGGACGTTGTGGTGCGAGAGCATCGCCCCCTTCGGCCTGCCGGTGGTGCCGGAGGTGTAGATGAGGATGGCCAGGTCCTGCGCCCGGCGGCTGTCGATGCGCGCCTGCCATTCGGCCGCGCCCGCGGCGCTGCCGAGCCGCTCGATGCGGCTGCGGCCGATCTCGCGCAGGCGCTCGAGGCTGATGATGCGGGGATCGTCGAGCCCGCGCAGGCCGGTCATGTCCCATACGACGATGCGGCGCAGCAGCGGCAGGCGCTCGAGGCCCTCCAGCGCCTTGTCGAGCTGCTCCTCGTCCTCGACGAAGAGATAGACCGAGCGCGAGTCTTGCGTCAGGTATTCGACCTGGGCCGGCGCGTCGGTCGGGTAGATGCCGGAGCTGACGCCGCCGGCGCAGAGCGCGGCGAGATCGCAGAACAGCCACTCCTGGCGGGTGTTGCCGAGGATGGAAATCGTCTCGCCGGGCTCGAAGCCCAGCTCGATCAGGCCCATGCCGGCCTCGCGCACGATCTCCGCCAGCTGGTGCCAGGTGAGGGTCTGCCACAGGCCGTAGGATTTCTGGCGGAAGATGACCTGGTCGCCGCGCTGGCCGACGGCATTCCAGAACATGCGCGGGAGGGTGTCTCCCGCCATGACGGTGCCCGCCTTCGACCAGTCCAGCTGTTCCTTGCTTTTCCACCACATGATTCTTTTCCCCGGGTTCCGGTTGTGCGGCTAGCGCCAGGTTTTCTTCTTCTTCCAGCGCCGCGTGCCGCGCACGCCGCTGTCCTTGATGCCGAGGTAGAACTCCTTGATGTCTTCCTTCTCGCGCAGCACGGCGCAGGGGTCCTCCATGACGATGCGGCCGACCTCGAGCACGTAGCCGAAGTCGGCGTACTTCAGCGCCACGCGGGCGTTCTGCTCGACCACCAGCAGGGTGACGCCGCGCTCGCGGTTGATGCGCACGATGATCTCGAAGATCTCCCTGGTCAGCTTCGGCGACAGGCCCAGGCTCGGCTCGTCGAGCAGCATGATCGTCGGTTTGGCCAGCAGGGAGCGGCTGATGGCGAGCATCTGCTGCTGGCCGCCGGAGAGCTGGCCGGCCGGCTGGTTCGCCCGTTCCCTGAGAATGGGGAAATAGCCGTACACCTGCTCGATTTCCTGTTCGACTGCGGCCTTTTCGCCCAGCGGCCGCGTGTAGGCGCCCATCAGCAGGTTCTCGCGCACCGTCAGCAGGGGAAAGATCTCGCGGCCCTCGGGCACATGGGCGATGCCCTGGCGCACGATCCAGGCCGGGTCCTTCTTCTGGATCGGCTCGCCGCGGTACACCACGCTGCCCTTCTGCGGGTCGATGATGCCGGAGATGGTTTTCAGGATGGTCGACTTGCCGGCGCCGTTGGCGCCGAGCACGGTGACGATGCTGCCCTGGTGCACCTTGAGCGAGACGCCGCGGATGGCCTTCACCGGGCCGTAGGACGACTCGACGTTGTTCAGTTGCAGGATGATTTCGCCGTCGAGGCTCATGCCGAAGCTCCTGCGGCGGCGGCGTCGTCGTCGACGCCGCCGAGATAGGCTTCGACGACGTCGGGGTGCGCCTGCACCTCGGCGGCGGTGCCGAGCGCCAGCGCCTCGCCCTGGTTGAGCGCCAGCACGCGGTCGGAGACGCGCGAGACCAGCCCCATGTCGTGCTCGACCATGATCACCGTGATGCCGAGGTCGTGCTTGATGTCCTCGATCCAGAAGCCCATGTCCTCGGTTTCATCGACGTTGAGGCCGGAGGAGGGCTCGTCGAGCAGCAGCAGCTTCGGCCGCATCGCCAGGGCGCGGCCGACCTCGACCACCTTGCGCACGCCGTAGGGCAGGCCGGCGACCATGCTGTCGCGGTAATGCTGCAGCTCGAGGAACTCGATGACCTCCTCGACGGTGCGGCGGAACTGCAATTCGGTCGCCCGCACCTTGGGCGTGAACAGCAGGTCCTGGAACCAGTTCGTGTGGCGGTGGCAGTGGCGCCCGACCAGCAGGTTCTGCAGTACGGTGGCGTGCTCGAACAGCTCGATGTTCTGGAAGGTGCGGGCAATGCCGAGGCGGGCGATCTCGTAGGGCGCCAGGTGGGAAATCTTCTCGCCCTCGAAGGTGACGAGGCCGGCGGTCGGCCGGTACAGGCCGCTGATGAGGTTGAAGATGGTGGTCTTGCCGGCGCCGTTCGGGCCGATCAGCGAGAACACCTCGTTCGGCCAGACCTCGAAGGAGACGCCGTTGACGGCCTTCAGGCCGCCGAACTGCACCGACAGATGCTCCGCGGCGAGCAGGGGCTTCATCGCGCCCTCCGCCGGGGCGCGCCCAGAAGGGCGGGCGAAGCCGCCCTGAAGAAGTACTCTTGGGGTGCCCCAAAGAGGGCGCAAGCCAATGACTGGAAGCCGCGCAGCGGCTGAACCTTCGTCACCCCTTTCCTCGGGAAAGGGGTTGGGGGATAGGCTCTCATTTCAGGCGTTCCGACTTCATGTAGCTCTTCTGCCGCCGGAACAGGCCCTTGCGGTAGAAAGGGAAGAGCTGGAAAAAGGTGCGGATCTTCAGCCAGCGGCCGTACAGGCCCATCGGTTCGAACAGCACGAAGGCGACGAGGATCAGTCCGAAGACGGTCGGCTGCAGGCCGGTCTGCTGGCCGATGGCCGGCGGCAGCCAGTCCTTGGCCAGCACGATGAACTGCTGCACGGCGATCCAGAAGGCGGCGCCGAAGATGGCGCCGTAGATGGAGCCGACGCCGCCGATGACCAGGATGATGAGCAGCTCGATCGACTGCAGGAAGGTGAACTGGTCGGGCGACAGGTAGCGCAGCTTGTGGGCGTAGAGCGCGCCGGCGATGCCGGCGACGGCGGCGGACAGGGCGAAGGCGATGGTTTTGTAGCGCGCCAGGTTGATGCCCATGCTCTGCGCCGAGATCTCCGAGTCGCGGATGGCGACGAAGGCGCGCCCGGTCGGGCTGCGCAGCAGGTTCATGACGCCGACGACGACGAGTGCGAGCACGAACAGCGAGAGGTAGTAGAAGCGCTGCTCGCTGTCGATCGGCAGGCCGAAGACCTCGAGGCTGCCGATGGTCTTGCCGGCATTGCCGCCGGTGATGCTCTCGGCGCGGGCGATGCCCTCCTCGACGATGAAGCCGAAGGCCAGCGTGGCGATGGCCAGGTACATGCCCTTCACGCGCAGCGATGGCAGGCCGACGATGACGCCGGTGATGCCGGCCACCAGCGCCGAGAAAGTCAGCGACAGGGCGAAGGGCCAGCCGTGCTGGTGCAGGTAGGCTTCGGTGTAGGCGCCCATCGCTAGGAAGGCGGCATGGCCGAGCGACACCTGGCCGGTGAAGCCGACGAGGATCATCAGGCCGATGGCGGCGATGGCGTAGATCCAGATGAAGACGAGCTGCGAGACGTAGTAGTCGGGCAGCAGCCAGGGGGCGACGAGCAGGGCCGCGAGGAGCAGGCCGTACCAGAACACCTGGCCGCCGTGCTTGAACAGGCGGACGTCCTGCCGGTAATCGGTCTTGAACAGAAAGCGCATAGGTCGAGAGGGGCCCTTAGACTTTCTTCCTGAGGTTTTCGCCGAACAGGCCGTTGGGTTTCACCGCCAGCATGACCAGCACGACGATGTAGGCGGCGATGTCCTTGAAACCTTCCGGCAGGTAGAAACCGGCCAGGGTTTCGACGACGCCGATGATCAGGCCGCCGACCAGCGCGCCCGGGATGCTGCCGAAGCCGCCGACGACGGCGGCGGGGAAGGCCTTCAGGCCGATGAAGCCCATGTTGGCGTGCACGAAGGTGATCGGCGCCAGCAGCAGGCCGGCGCAGGCCGAGATGGCGGCGGAGAGGCCCCACACCAGCATGTTGATGCGCCGCACAGGGATGCCCATGTAGAAGGCGGCCAGCTGGTTTTGCGAGGTGGCCTGCATGGCGATGCCGATCTTGGTGTGCTTGAAGAGCAGGTAGAGGCCGGCGATGAGCAGTGCCGTGACGGCGATGATGACGATGTGCTCCATCGACAGGATCAGCCCGTCGCTGCCGCCGACGCTGACGATCTCGTCGCGGTAGGGCACCGGCAGCACGTGCGTGTCGGTGCCCCATTCCGGAATCATGGTGACGAGCCCGCGTGCCAGGTAGCCGATGCCGATGGTCACCATCACCACGGTGAAGGCGGGCTGGCCGAGCAGCGGCCGCAGCACGACGCGCTCGAGCGCCATGCCGAAGAACAGCATGACGACGAGGGCGGCGGCGAATGCCGCCCAGAAGGGCAGGCCCAGCGCCAGCGTGCCGGTGAGGCCGAGGAAGCCGCCAAGCATCATCAGGTCGCCCTGGGCGAAGTTGATGGTTTCGGTGGCCTTGTAGATCAGCACGAAGCCGAGCGCGATCAGGCCGTAGATGCAGCCTTGCGCAATGCCGCTCGCAATCAGTTGCAGGAACTGCAGCAAACCTGAGCCCCTCCGAGTTCTTGGTGGCGGCGAATAGTTCCGCTATGCAAAACTATCTTTCGCAATTTCGATGCGCGGCAATTATTACTCAAATCGGAAAGAATTGTGAACCCTCTGCGGATTTTTTGCGCAGGCTTTCGCCGGGACGGAAGCGCTCGCCGCGTTGTTCCGCCAAGCGGTCGCAGGCAGCGACGAAATTGGCCACGCCCATGGTGTGGATCTGGCCGATCGGCCCGCCGCGGAAGGGCGGGTAGCCCCAGCCGAGGATGGCGCCGACGTCGGCGTCGGCAGGCGAAGTGAGCACGCCCTCCTCCAGGCAGCGCACGGTCTCGATCGACTGGATCAGCATCAGTCGTTCGATCACCTGCTCGAGTAAGGGCTGTTCCGTACGTGTCGGGAAATGTTCGGCGAGGCCGGGCCAGAGATGCTTCCTGGCGTCGGCCGGGTATTCGTAGAAGCCGTGGCCGCTCTTCTTGCCGAGGCGTCCGAGTTTTTCCACCATCAGCGCGGCGACCTTGTCCGCCGCCCGTTCGACATACTTGCCGCCGAGATCGGCCCGGGTCTGCTTCGCGATCTTGTGCACCAGCTCGATGGAGACTTCGTCGGCGAGCGCCAGCGGCCCCACCGGCATGCCGGCGAGGCGGCCGGCGTTGTCGATCAGCGCGGGGGCGACGCCTTCCTGCAGCAGCGCCATGCCCTCCGAAAGATAAGTGCCGAAGACGCGGCTGGTGTAGAAGCCGCGCGCATCGTTCACCACGATCGGCGTCTTGCCGATGGCGCGCACGAAATCCATCGCGCGCGCCAGCGTCGCCGGCGAGGTCTGCTTGCCGAGGATGATCTCCACCAGCGGCATCTTCTCGGCCGGCGAGAAGAAGTGCAGGCCGATGAAGTTTGCCGGCCGGCTGCTGGCCTCGGCCAGCCCGGTGATGGGCAGGGTGGAGGTATTGGAGGCGAAGAGGGCGTCCGCGGCGATCACCGCCTCGGTCTTCTTCGTCACGTCGGCCTTCAGCGCGCGGTCCTCGAACACCGCTTCGATCACCAGTTCGCAGCCGGCAAGGTCGGCGTAGTCGGCGGTCGGCCGAATGCGCGCCAGGATGGCCGCGGCGCCGTCCTGCGTGAGCTGACTTTTCGCCACGCGCTTCTCCAGCAGTTTCGCCGAATAGGCCTTGCCTTTTTCGGCGGCCTCGCGCGAGGTGTCGAGCAGCACCACCTGCAGGCCGGCCGTCGCCGCGGCATGGGCGATGCCGGCGCCCATCATGCCGGCGCCGAGCATGCCGATCTTCGTGAACTTCTGCGTCGGCACGTCCTGCGGCCGGCGCGCCAGCTTGTTCGCCTCCTGCATGAAGAAGAACAGGCTGCGGATCATGTTCTTCGCTTCCGGGCTCCTCACCAGGTTCACGAAGTAGCGCGTCTCGATGGCGAGCCCCGTGTCGATGTCGGTCTGCATCCCTTCGAAGACGCAGGAGAGGATGTGCTTCGGCGCCGGATAGTTGTCGTGGGTCTTCTCGCGCAGCATGGCGTTGCCGGCCATGAAGGTCTGCATGCCGCCAGGCGTCATGACGCCGCCGCCGGGAATCCTGAAGCCCTTCTGGTCCCAGGGCTGCAGGGTCTTGCCGCCCTTCGCCGCGGCTTCGCGCAGCCAGGCGCGCGCCGCGTCGCGTTCCTTCCCCGCGGGAACGACGGCATGGATCAGGCCCTGCTTCTGCGCCTCGGCGGCCTTGATGCGCTTGCCTTCGGTGAGGAAGAGCAGCGCGGCCTGGATGCCCATCAGGCGCGGCGCGCGCTGCGTGCCGCCGGCGCCCGGCAGCAGGCCCAGCGTGACTTCGGGGAAGCCGAAGCGCGCCTTCGGGTTGTCGGAGGCGACGCGGTAGTGGCAGGCCAGCGCCAGTTCGAGGCCGCCGCCGAGGGTGGTGCCGTTGAGCGCCGCCGCCACCGGCTTGCCGGTGGTCTCCAGCGTGCGGAACAGCTTGTGCCACTGTTTCAGGTTGTCGCTCATGGCCTGGGCGTCGGTGGCCTTGAGCAGCATCTCGAGGTCGCCGCCGGCGATGAAGTCGGCTTTCGCCGAGGCGACGAGGAGGCCCTTCACGGACGTGTCGGCGAGCGCCTTCTGCGCCGCCGCGGCGAAGGCCGCCATGCTCTGTTCGTTGAGGACGTTCTGCGAGCGGCCGGGCAGGTCCCACTCGAGGGTGGCGATGCCTTCTGAATCGACGTTGTAGTTGATCATTTGCGTCTCAGACTCTTTCGATGATGGTTGCCGTGCCCATGCCGGCGCCGACGCACAGCGTGGCCAGTCCGGTGGACAGGTTGCGCCGCTCGAGCTCGTCGAGCAGCGTGCCGAGGATCATGGCGCCGGTGGCGCCGAGCGGATGGCCCATGGCGATCGAGCCGCCGTTGACGTTCATCCTGTCGTGCGAAATGTCGAGCAGCCGCATGTAGTGCACCACCACGGCGGCGAAGGCCTCGTTGAGCTCGTAGAGGTCGATGTCCTTCGCCGACATTTTGGCGCGCTTGAGCGCCTTCTCGGTGGCGGGGGCGGGACCGGTCAGCATGATCGAGGGCTCGGAACCGGTCGAGGCGAAGGCGCGGATGCGCGCGCGCGGCTTGAGGCCGAGCTTCTCGCCCATCTCCTTCGTGCCGAAGAGGATCGCGGCGGCGCCGTCGACGATGCCCGAGCTGTTGCCGGCGTGGTGCACGTGCGCGATGCGCTCCAGCTCCGGGTAGCGCTGCAGGATCACCGCATCGAAGCCGTACTGTTCGCCCTGCTCGGCGAAGGCGGGCTTCAGCTGCGCCAGCGATTCGCGCGTGGTCTCGGGGCGCATGTATTCGTCTCGGTCGAGGATGACGAGGCCGTTGATGTCCTTCACCGGCACGATGGACTTCCTGAAGCGGCCTTCGTCCCAGGCCTGCTTGGCGCGGCGCTGCGATTCGGCGGCGTAGGCGTCGAGCTCCTGGCGCGAGTAGCCCCACTTGGTGGCGATGGTGTCGGCCGAGATGCCCTGAGGCACGAAGAAGGTCTTCGCCGCCACCTGCGGGTCGGTCGGCCAGGCGCCGCCGGAGGAGAACATCGGCACGCGCGACATCGACTCGACGCCGCCGCCGACGACCAGGTCGGACTGGCCGGACATGATCGCCGCCGCTGCCTGGTTGCAGGCCTCCAGGCCGGAGGCGCAGAAGCGGCTGACGGTGACGCCGGAGGCGGTCTGCGCGTAGTCGGCATAGAGCGCGGCGACGCGGGCGATGTCGGCGCCCTGCTCGGCGACCGGCTCGACGCAGCCGAGGACGACGTCGTCCACCAGCGAGGTGTCGAGGGCGTTGCGGTCGCGCAGCGCGCGCAGGGCGGTGGCGGCCAGTTCGATCGGCGTCACGCCGTGCAGCGCGCCGTCCTTGCGGCCCTTGCCGCGCGGCGTGCGCACGGCATCATAAATGTAGGCTTCGGTCATGGTCACAGGGTCCGGGAAATGATTTCTTTCATGATTTCGTTGGTGCCGCCGTAGATGCGCTGGACGCGGGCGTCGGCGTAGGCGCGCGCGATCGGGTATTCCCACATGTAGCCGTAGCCGCCGTGCAGCTGCAGGCAGGCGTCGATCACCTTGCACTGCAGGTCGGTGGTCCAGTACTTGGCCATCGAGGCGTCGACGGCGTCGAGCTTGTCCTGCATCAGCAGCTCCATGCAGCGGTCGACGAAGACGCGCGCGATCTGGATCTCGGTCTTCAGCTCGGCGAGGGTGAAGCGGGTGTGCTGGAAGTCCATCACCTCCTTGCCGAAGGCCTTGCGCTCGTGGCAGTAGGCGACGGTCCATCCCAGCGCCGCCTCGGCCGCTGACACCGCGCCGAGGGCGATCTGCATGCGCTCCCAGGGCAGTTCCTGCATCAGGTAGACGAAGCCGGCGCCCTCGTCGCCGAGCAGGTTGGACGCCGGCACCTTGACGTTGTCGAAGAACAGCTCCGCCGTGTCCTGCGCCTTCATGCCGATCTTCTTCAGGCGCTTGCCCTTGGAGAAGCCGGGCATGGCGGTGTCGACGACGAACAGGCTGATGCCCTTGTAGCCCTTCGCCGCGTCGGTCTTGGCAACGACGATGACGAGGTCGGCGTGCCAGCCGTTGGTGATGAAGGTCTTCGAGCCGTTCAGCACCCAGTGGTCGCCGTCCTCGCCTTTTACACGATGGGCCGTGGTCTTGATGCCCTGCAGGTCGCTGCCGGCGGCCGGCTCGGTCATGGCGATGGCGCCGATCATCTCGCCGCTGGCCATTTTCGGCAGGTAGGTCTGCTTGATGTGCTCGCTGCCGTAGTGCAGCAGGTAGGGGGCGACGATCTCCGAGTGCAGGCTGAAGCCGAGGCCGGAGTCGCCGATGCGGTACTGCTCCTCGATCAGCACCGTGCTGTAGAGCTTGTCGGCGCCGGCGCCGCCGTACTGCTCGGGCATCGAGGGGCAGAGGAAGCCGGCCGCGCCGGCCTTCAGCCACACTTCGCGGTCGACGTAGCCCTGCTCCTCCCAGCCCTCGCGGTGCGGCTGCACCTCGGTTTCCATGAAGCGCCGCGCGGCGTCGCGGAACAGCGTGTGTTCCTCCGTGAACAGGGTTCGCTCGAACATGGGGATCTCCGGTTGCGATGAGCGGTGAAGGGTAGTAAAGTGCAAAAACTCTGTCAAGCAAGCAATTGCTTTGTTACATTTCGGGGGCTCTCATGGACGCCAAACATCCGCCATTGATGGCGACGCACGAAGTCATCAACCAGGCCCATGCCCTGGAAAACTACAACGCCTACACACGCAACCTCCCGCTGCAGGAAGCCGCCGCGCGCGAGGGTGCCGGCTGGGCGCACGCCTGGCTGACGGCGCGCGGCGCCGAGACCGGCAGCGCGGAATGGATCGAGCACGGCCGGCTGGCCAATGTGAACCCGCCGCAGCTGCGCCTGTTCGACCGCTACGGCAACCGCCGCGACGAGGTGGAGTTCCATCCTTCCTGGCACGAGTG
>Ga0172380_10002872_pt1 | contig 25132 bp, 12 predicted proteins | sample Leawe162metaG_FD_119747 | JGI IMG/M metagenome (GOLD analysis project Ga0172380, IMG submission 119747) | Leachate microbial communities from a municipal landfill in Southern Ontario, Canada - Leachate well 162 metaG | ecosystem: Engineered > Solid waste > Landfill > Unclassified | place...
ATTGGAGTATTGAAAAATCTTTTATCAACACGTACTTCCATTAACATATCTAAGCTTGCTCTAAATTGTTCGATTGTACCCGGATTACCATCCCATTTAGTTTCATCAGGATTATTTCCTAACCAACGGAAACCATTAGTTCCACTAATTTTAAATGGAATAGTAACCATGTGCCAAGTAGTATCTTCTACTGAAATCCAATTTGAACCCCAGAAGTTATTCTGTGCATCCTGAAGTCTAAAGAAAAATAGGTCTTTTGTTCCGTCTCCTTTTAATAGGAATTGGAATCCACCGTTTTCTCCAACTGCACCAAGTTTAGGAATTTTATAAAGTACTTGTCTACTTCTAAAAGCAACACCCCAAGTTGTTCTTTCTTCAGTTTGGTAAATCCATGCCGCATTTTTATAACCTTCGGGTGCAGTTCCATCTCTACCCAATTCATAATCTAAAGTACCGTAACCAAATCCTTGCCATTTTGTTATAAAATCTTTAGACTCGACATACTCTTCGAAATCAGCAACTTTAATTGCATTAACACCATGAGGCGGCATAAAATCAACAGCACGGAAATCATCAAAATAAATTCTATGAATTGTTATATCTGTTTTATCCGGATTATCTAATAATACTTGAAAACGAGTGATGTTCCCCATACTTGCAGCTAACTGTTCTTCTGTTTCTTCGTAACCGCCTTTATTATCCCATAAATGGAGTCCGTAATACCCATCTTTATCAAGTATAAATGGAACATAAACTATATGCCAGTTTGTGTCTTTAAGTGAAATAGCTTGAGATCTCCAAATTGCATAAGAATCGACACTCTTTTCATCATAAAGTCTAAGTCTGATAACGTTATTAGTGCCATCTCCTTTTAGATAAAATTGAACACCTGCTTTTGTAGTGCTTAAATTCAAAGGAAAGAATGTTGCATCAGTAACTTTTCTTTCTGCAACTCCACCCCAAGCACTTGTCTCAGTGCCATAAACATATTTAAAATATTTTGTGCCACCAGGGGCGACTTTGTGCATAGTATCCGTAACAACTTCAAAATCTTTTGAAGCAGTTCCAAATACTCTCCAATTTTCACCTAATTCAGCATTAGTTGAGTAGCTTTCAAAATTTTCGAGAACTTTTGTTTGTGCTTTACTATCAACAAGTGAAAGCAAGAAAATAGACATCGTGGTAACTGCCAGAAAAAGTAATCTGCTTTTGTTCATTTAATATTCTCCATTTTCTTAATTATTATTTTTTTATGGGTAGTTATAAGGTAAATTCTAATTTTTTCATTCAATAACAGTCCTGTGCAACTAATTATTATTATTTTATAAATAAGATAGTATAATTCGGGTGTTATGTCAATAACTTTTTATATTAATTATAATAAGTAAGTACTTTTTTAAATAACATCTGCCATAATTTTAATAATTAGTGTAATTATTAAGAAATGAGATATTCCAAATGGTGTTTTATGGAGATTTATTTTTGTTTTGGAAATGAGTAATAATTTCATACAAAATGTGAGTTCTGAAAAATCAAAGTGTGCTGTTATTCAAACGGAGGGTAAATTCATTTCAAAACTATATACATATAAGTATAGAATTGATTTAGCAAAGATATCCCCCTGACAATCTACAGCACTACAATCTATATTTACTATTATTAAGAAGAAATGTTTACTTCATCAATTTACCGATTTTAAGTCCTACCAATTATTTAATTTTTATAAGGTATCTCAATCATTCCGGATTGTTCTGAAGTTTTCGCATTTTTTTCACAAGAATTACAATCGTTATTGCAAATGAAATTAGGCATAATATGATAGTACCTATTATATAAGGATATTGTGCATTAAAACCATTGGCAGATAGATGTTTATATAGTATTCCGCTATAAGCCCACACAAATACAAATAAATAAGCGCCACAATTATCTTTAAGGGCTCTCATATTTGCAATTACAGCACCAACTATTGATATAACTATCATCCAAACATAATCAGAAATTCCAAATCCATCCCAACCTAAGCTGACAAGAAATGCAGTAATATTCGCAATAGTCGCTACTGTAATCCATCCGAAATAAACACCGAATGGTAGTTTGACTGTTGCTTTTTCTGTATTCGTTAATGTAAGAGTATTAACTATATCAGCAGCCTTTATCAGCCGCAAAAGAAACAACACCATTATAATGACAGATATTGCTACATATCTATAATGCCATGCAAAAATCCATGATGCATTAAAAAGTGAAGTAACAATAAAAAGAAATGTTATTTGATCAATCTTTTCTTTTTTGAGAGGGTCTAATATTTTGTGAGAAGCAGCTATATAATAGATAAGATATACTAAAAGTAAAAGATAGATAATACCCCAAATGGAGAAAGTTATTCCCGCCGGGGTGAAAAGATTTGGGTACATGTCGGATAATTCACCGGTTGTGTATCCATTAAGAGGCAGAGCAATGGCGAGGTAATTAGCTGTTATCATTATTGCAAAGGAAATAACAGCAGTGATTTTTAGATATAAGTTATTTAATTTCATAATCATCCAAATTGAGCTTTAGAATCAATTATTTAATATTGAATATTACTGATAAATCCTCATTCACTCAACACCAGCATAATAAAAGCATGGAACAGAATATAAATACAGTGAGATTTGCTCCAATTATTCACACTCCTTTATCAATATAATTTAATTATTGCCAAGTAATTAACACAACTATTCAATTACAATTATAGAATGTATATCAATTCGATTTATTTGGGTTTTCAATTCTCCATTTTCATAAGTATAATTTAATATTATATTCTCCGGCTGGAGAACGACCTTTATTGGCTTTCTACTAAGTCTGATTTTAATATCCAAAGGACCAATTGGAGGAATTGTATCGTAACGAGCAACACGCGTATTGGCATGCGGACCTGACATATTTATCAAGTTCACCATCAGTTTATTTTCTAATTCATTTACGGTTATAACTACATTTTCTGAACCCTTTACTTCAACTTTAGGATTAGGGAAAAGTACTTTAACAATATCATTTATAAAATTTTTATACACCGGATTATTCATTTTCAAATAATATTTCCCTATATCAAAATAGACTCCCGCAATCTTTCCTTTGCCATAAGAAAAAATAGCGGCTGCCGGAGAAGACTCAAAACGGAAATCGGGTTCATCAAATAATTTTCCTATTGTTTTAATATTATTGTTAGGAATAGTGGGCTGATACCATCCTCTTACTCCCGCCATTTCTCCATCCCAAGAAAGAAATTTTGTTAAATAATTTGCCTCTTTAGTAAGATCAATATTCAATTGGTCTGCAAATAATCTCGTAGCATCAGCACCAATTATGAGTAGGTCCCCGCCACCATTTACATATTCAAGTAATTCTTTTTTAAACTCCTCTGTTAAATATTGTGTCTCCGGAATTATTATAAGAGGGTATTCATTCATAGAATTTTGAAGGTGATGTTCCATCAATATTTCAACAGCGTTTTGGCTATCTAACAATAAATTTAATATCCCCCTTAATGGATCATGAATTTTTCCAGAACTTGAATAAAGAGGTCCGGAATTTTTCTCAAAATTTGCAGTGGAATAAAGCAAAGCAATCTGAGGAATCGGTTTTGCATTTTGAGTGAATGGCTGCCTTTCACGGCAAAAATCACCTACTTCTTTCAATGTTTCGAAGAGCCACGGTTTTATTGAGCCATCTCTATTCTGAGTTGAGTAAATTTGAAATCCTCCCCCCATTGAAATAACGGCTGCAGCTGCCTTCTTGAGCTGTAAAGGCGATTTATAAACGTACGTTCCTTCATTATCATGAGTAAAACTCCATACCATTAAGTCCCATGGTTTCTCTTGCGGAGCTATGCAACGGGATTCAAAAAGTCCGCTATACAAACTATTATTTGGGTCAAAATCACCTGAAATAAAATCGATATTTACATCTATCGGCTGAGGCATGAAGGAAGAAAAAGCCCAATTACTTGTAATCTCAAATTTTGGATCGTATAGATGAAGCTCATTTACATAGTGTGAAATATATTTCCTGAATGAATTTCTATTGAAAGTACGAAATTCTTGCCAGCCGTACTCTTTTTCAGAAAGAGGGATATTATTTATTCCAGTTTCCTTTTGAAAAGCATCAACCATATATTTACTATAATCTAATTCGAGAGCCCAGCTTTCGCCATCTACCCATGCCCCATCAATTTTATAATTATCTATCAGCTCTTTCATTTGCGGAATTAATAGCTTATCCGCATAAGGTCCGAGAGATGAATTTTTCCCTTCAATAATTTTCCCTTCTTTATTAAGCATTGCCCATTCAGGATGTTTCTTTACTGCTTCATTATCTAATATACCGGAGTAATGTACAAATAAACCAACTCCATGTTTAGCTGTTTCTTTTCGCCATATCGGATAGATATCTTTTTCAAAATGTCCGACTGAATTTCCAATTTTTGTAGGATAGCTTGAAATACCCGGATGCCCTTTACAATCGACCTGGATATAATCAGGCTTTATCAAACTTAACATACTATCAATACTCTCTTCCTTAAAAGTCTTTCCAATTAATGTATCTTTTTCACTGGCATGAAAATCAAAGTGGAGTCCAAAGAAGCTCTCCGCTCTATTTACGAACTTTTTCTTACTCACTTCGGCAAGAGAATTATACTTTACTTGTGGAGAAACTATTGATGCAATAAAGATAAAATAGATAAAAATGACGATCTTTTTCTTAGGCATAATTTGGTGTCCGAATGTATTTATGCAATTATTTTATTTTTGATTTACTACTACTGTATACCTATTTCTTTATATATTATTAGTAAAGAGCCTGGTTTCTCCATAATACGAATCTCGATCCCGTCCATCAATTCTTTTCCCGATTTAATTATATTAATTCCATAATCCTCATAATATAATTCGTAATTAGAATCTGCTATGAGACCTTTGAATTTTGCATGAATTGATTCATCAATATTTTTTTCTCTGCGGAAGGCTAATACTATTCCGTCTTTTCGGTCAGGGCGATTTAATTGATAAGCCAACCAAAAATCATTATCCATATAATGTTTTCTTTGTAATGTAATTGGATAAAAATCACCGTAATAATATTGTCTTAACCTTTTAAAATCAGCCATATATTTTTGATATGAATATATTGTTTCATTATTACTTCCCGCAACGCTCCAGTTTATAACCGCTGTACTACCAAGACTTGATCTTAGATAATAATTACCTGTTCGATATAAAGCTGTTCCATGCAGAGGTAGATATAAATTTAGCCCAAAAGTATGGCATTGATAGCCAGTAGAATTTTGTTCAAGATCAGAACGCCAGAAAGGTGTGCTTCGCGAAGTAGTCTCAAGATCAATCCTTCTTCCACCCGCCGCACAATTATCAATAATTAAATTCGGAAATCGCACGAGCAAACTATCCCAAAAAGCATACAAACCTTCAATATGTTTAGCCTCGGAAATACCGATACGATCAGGTGAATCATTTTTCTTCCAATAAGGAAATGGATCCATATTAAAATCTTGCCTGTAATAATCGATTCCTTCTTTCTCAAAAAAACCTGTCAGATAATTTGTTAGCCACAATCTCGTTTCTGTATTACCAATATTTAATAAGTAATCATCAGAGTCTCCTTTACTTAATAACCAATTTGGATGCTCATTATATAACTGTGTTCCCTTTTTAACTCTTTCCGGTTCAACCCATACCATAAATTTTGCACCGGCGGCATGTACTGCATCCGAAATTGGTTTAAGACCATTTGGAAATCGTTCTTTATCAACTGTCCAATTGCCCACATTTAAAGACCAGTTTCCATTTTCTTTATCCCATCCGCAGCCGGAATACCATCCGGCGTCTATCCAATAAAGTTCAGGTGTAAGTTTGAACTGTTGATACCGTTTTATATGCGCAAGTGCAGAGGTTTCGGTCAAACAAGTATGAACAGTGCAAGGCGAAGGAGCACCATCTAATTCAAAAGCAACCGATAAAGGCAATTCCGGATTTTGACCATTAATTTTTCTTGTATGATGAGAGAGAATAAAACTTCTGAATTGATTATGACCGATCATTCTATCTTCACCACTCCAGAAGAGTAAGCATATTTTCGGTGTTCGGATTTCTTCCTTTGGATATAAAGTAAGATGCATATTCTCCATACCCGAATTAAGCGAAAAGGATTTTTCATCTTTCTGAACAACATTGGCAAACCATTTACCAGTCCAGCCAACAGCTACTACAATCCCTTGCCTGGCAGGAGATTCAATATTGAAAAACGGAAGTGCTGTTTCATCTGAAGATCGTCCACGACTTGGAGTCATATAAATATTTTTCCCGAGTTGCATCAGTTCATCAATAGGTTGAAAATCATTTACCGCCATGTTGCTACCTAACGAATGATGAAGAATAAAATCGCCACCTGTGTTGTAAGAAAAAACATTATTAATAACAGATGTACCTTCAATAATCGGAGTGTTTTGTGATGAATTATTTGTAAATCTAAGAACATATTCTACAGCATTATAATCATTATTACAAGTAACAAAACATTTCACGACCAAACCAGTCTGCTTATCTGAATATGTGTAGATAAATTGTTCAACATTCGGATCGAAAGATTTTATATTCTCTGCTTTATATTCCCAATCTTTGATAAATGTATCAGAAGATTTTCCTCCATAAATAAATGAGAAAGGTGGAGTATACCCTTTTGCAAATTTTTCTAAAGCCCATCGCTTTGCATTAATTTGATCAGATGAAGTAGTGCTAAATGCAACAATGTTAATATTAAAACAGAATACAATTATTAGTGAAATGTTTAGCTTACTGAATTTTTGCATATAATGTCTCCTATAAAAATAATTTACTTGTTTCCCCATTCTTTATTTGGTTCTTTTCCCATCACAAAACTAAGTTTTCCACCTTTCACAATTTCTTCATGGGAAATCCATGATCGGTTAAGTGCTTTCCCATTTAACACTGCTGACTGAATGTAATAATTATCTTTGTTCAAATTTTTTGATTCAATCACAAACTCATTTCCCGAATATAATGTACTATCGAGTTTAATTGTAACTTTGTCAAATATTGGAGAAGTTAATTGATATACAGGGTCTCCAGGGCAAACTTGATACAAACCCATTGAACTAATAGCGTACCATGCAGACATACATCCGTAATCGTCATCCATCTCTTCCAAAAAACCATCTGGAGTGGTTTTAAAAATTCTACCGAAAATCGGTTTATCAAAAAACCCGTGCGTTTTATAAAGCTGCATGATTGGTTCAGTTAGAATTTTATGAGACCATTTTTGAGTAAGCCAGGAAGCGTTTGCATAATTAAAAAGAAAAGGAGCATGAAGATCAATTTGATTTCCGGCTGTGTAAAGATCATTATCAAAGAAATAACTTAACTCTTTTACAAATTTTTCATTCCCCCCAAAATTTTCAATTAATGAAGGAAGATCATGAACCACATTCCACCGCAATTGCCATTTACTTCCCTCATAAGTATATTTTTCGCGATTAATAGTTGGGTCTTCGGGGAAATCGAGCCATGAACCATCTTCGCTTCTTGCCCTGAAATATTTTATACTTGCATCCCAAGTATTTCGCCAATAATTAGACCTATTCATAAAATATTCATAATCGTCACTATTCCCGATTACTTTAGCAACTTGAGCGACACACCAACTATCCCACGAATATTCCCCGGTTTCATCTGGACGGGCAGGTATATAACCGATTTCGTCATACTTAGTACCCATCTGAATGAGAGCTTCTCTTTTGATGAATGGATAAATTGTATTTGCATCAAGCCCGCTTATACCTTTGAAATATGCATCTGTTACAACCATCAACATATGTTCGTTGCGCGTGTTATCGTAAGCCAGAAATCCGTTTTTACCTGTAATATTGAGTCCAGATCCTGGACCGTGAGGAAGATGATTCCCATCGGGTTTATCCCAATCACCCTGTTCGTAAATATCGCGAAGTGATTTAACTATATCTCGGTAAACACTCGGTAAAAATAAACTGTAAAGAGGGTATTTAGTTCTGAATGAATCCCAAAAAGCATAAGTATCGTAATGAATGTAACCCTCTGCGTAGTGAATTTTTTCATCAAGTCCCGGATAAATACCTTCAACATCAGTAGTAGTTACAGGAAGAAAACATGTATGATATAATGCAGTATAAAAAATAGTTTTATATTCTTCATTCCCCTCAATTGTAATTTTGCTAAGTATTTTATTCCATGCTTCAAATGCATTTTTCTTAACAACTGCAAAATTGAAGCTTGGAATTTCACTTTGGAGATTTTTACGCGCTGCATTTATACTTGTTAGACTAACTCCTACCTTAACTTCCAACGCATCTGACTCAAGATTGCCGAAATTAAGAATTAATCCACCATCCTCACAATTATTCAATTCATTTCCTTCAGCAGAATTTTTTCCATTCCAAATTTTAGTTGATTTTACGGGAGAGTTGAACTTAATAACAAAATGAATTCCATTATAAACAGCTTGCTTCCCTTCAACTGTAAATTCATCGATTAACTTACACGATATATTTTTTGATCTATCTCTATTTCCTTCATATAAAAAAATTTTTGCTTCATTTTCTTTCTGAAAGGTATATTTATGATATCCAACATGAGAAGAAGCTGTCAACTCAGTTAAAATATTATCTTTAATTAAACGTACAGAATAATAACCGGCTTTAGCCGTTTCAGATTTTTTATCAAAATCTAAAATTGGGTTATTATAAAAAGTATCGTTTGGAACTGCTGCAAAAGGAATAATAGAAAGAAGTCCCGCTCGATTAACCTTCCTTGTTCCACCTGAACTCCCTTTATGGAATTGACTGAATCCCCTTAATTGACTGTCAGAATAATCATACCCTCCATGAGCAAAATTTCCGTTAGCAGTTAAACTTCCTGGGTAGGTATCAGGGGATAATCCAATCAAACCAAATGGTACGTTAGCAGAGGGCAGCCATTGACCATGATCCCCTTGTGTGCAGATAAATGGATTAACATAATCTACCGGTAATTTTGATTTAGTTTTGCCTCCTGCATATACTGAGATGGCAAATAATAATAGAACTACTATCTTAATTTTCATGGCTGTTTCTCTTAGATATCTTCATTGACATAGTTTTTTGGTCTATAAGTTATTCTATATTCAATCCAATCTGGACTTTGGCAGTTGCAGGAGCATTGTTTGTTATTTTTACTCCACCTTGAAATCTACTGCCATATATAGCGGCAGATTTTGTCCCCTCACCAAGTTCAATCTGCACTTTACCTTCTTCCCTAAATTCAGATCCATTTACAATCATTGTTCCGCTTTTGAGATTTATACATGGTGCATTTTTATCTGCATCACCCCAATTCGAAAAATGACATGCCGTAAATGTAACAGTCCCTGTCCCTTCGATTATGGCTTGGCTAGTAGTAGTTTTTATGGACCAAAATCCACAGTTCGTAAATTTAACCGGACCTTCATTAGTTTCTTTAACAATAACTGTTGCCATAAATTGACAATTATTAAATTCCAGCCCGGCATGCTTTTGAGATGCATCCACTTGAACAGAAATATCTGTCATATCTGCACCTGATTGAGTAATCAGCACATTCCCTTTTCTTTTTGCACCTGAAATAAAATGAAACCCAATTTTCGGAAAAATCACGAAACAGTTGCTTACATATTGCCAATCTGTTCTTGCAAAAACAAAACCTTCGAGATTTTCCGTTAAGTATTTCAAAAGTTTATCCCATTCAGCACTTGGCGGCACAGGTGCATTCATATATCCGCTTCTACTCCAAGCATTCGGATTGAAATGCACATTTTCGATTCTTCCAATATCAGTACAGTTATCAACAAAAATCCCAATCTTTAATGGCTGTCCATATACATTGCGTATAAAATGAAGTTCATTAGAAAATGTTCCGAAGTCGATAGCTTTATAAGGATTCGCAAGAGTTACATCAATTACACTGCAATTTGTTCCTTTTCCCTGAATAGTCCACGGATATGATTTAACGTTATTAATATCCTGCTCAGGATAAAATATAGTAATCCCCTTTACGCAACTATTATTATTAAGATTAATAAGGGGAGAACCGTTTTCATTACCGGCTGAACCGGTTGCAAATATTACACTTCCTTTTCCAAGAGCAGTATTGTGGGGTGCATGCCACGTTCCGAGAAGAGTAACTCCCTCAGGAACAGATATTGACCCGGCAATTAAATATGTTCCGGATGGTACATTTACAGTTTCTCCTTTTTCACTTGCAGCATCAAGTGCTTTTTGGAATGCTTCTGTATCATCGGTTTTGCTATCTCCTTTTGCGCCATATTTCATAACGTTAATTGACTCTTTTTCCAATTTTTGATTTACTTTGGCATATAATAATTCTTCTGTTATAGCCGATAGTATGATTAATACGAATAAGCTGTATTTCAAAAATTTCATATAATATTTCCTAAATAATTGAGAAAATTAGTTCCACTTACTTCTCTGAATAAACCCAGTTAGATCTTCCACCGGGTGCTGTATCTTCATTTACAAACCGAACTAAAAAATTCATAGAGTTTTGCATTTAGATAGCTCTTTTCATTTATATTCAGCCCCGAATTTTTTATTAGGTCGATCTCCCATAATAAACTTAAGTTCACCACCGTTTATTATATCTTCGTGCTTAATAAATGCACTGTTGTATTCTTTTCCATTTAGTTGGGCAGATTGAATGTATTTATTTGTTTTAGAACAGTTTTCTGCTTTTATGATGAACACTCTATCATCAGGCAATTCAATAGTTGTTTTTTCAAAAAAAGGGCTACCAATTGCATATTCACCGCTTCCAACTGTAACAGGGAAAAATCCCATCGCAGAAAAAACATACCAAGAGCAAAGTCCCCCACCATCTTCATCACCGGGAATACCGAGCGGACGATCATCAAACCACATTTCCATTACTTCTCTTATTCTTCGCTGAGTTTTCCATGCTTCGCCAGCATAGTTATATAAATACGGAATATGCATTGAAGGTTCATTACCGGCTACAAACATTCCATTAAGTCCTGTAGCATCAGGGGATTGCCCCATAAATCTCCATTTGGAACGAGGTGCTTCATTAAAAATAGCATCAACTTTATCTATAAATTTTTCTTTACCGCCAAGAAGGTCTATTAATGCCGGTATATCATGCTGAACACTAAAATTCCAAGTCCATGCGTTGTTTTCGGTATAGTACATTCTATTACCAATCCCGCCTGAGAGTTGTGGATCAAATGGTTCAATCCATTTTCCATCTGCTGATTTCGGTGCAAAAAATCCATTAGCCGGATTAAATAAATTCTTAAAATTATTTGACCGATTAATAAAATATTCGTAATCGGAATTTTTGTCAAGAGCTTTTGCAAACTGTGCTAAGCACCAGTCATCATAACTATGTTCTAAAGTTACAGCCACCGATTGCCGTTTTTCAAAACCATCGACCATCGGTTCAGTTTCTTTTTCATTCTCCCTAATTGCCGGATAGAACCCCCACTTAACATAAAAACTATCAAGAGAACAATGCGCTCCACTTCTCCAAGGAAGCATGGTTGCCTCGGTAGCATTCTTTTTTAATCCTTCATAAGCTTTTTCAATATCAAAATTTCTAATCCCTTTTTGATATGTATCCCAGAATAGAGCGGCTGAGTGGAAACCGATCATTGCGGAAAATTCTCCATAATATTGTGGGAACCCAGGTACCCACCCGCTTTGTTCGTACATATTAATATATGACTGCACCATATCTGCCTGCTGTAATGGATTCAGAATTGACATTAAAGGATGAAGACTTCTATATGTATCCCATAGCCAATCATCCACATAAAATGAACGTGAATCGGTGTGAACTTTTTTATCGTAGCCGCTGAAGTATCTTCCATATTCATTTATATTAACCATCCTTTCCATTGAACGGTAAAGAGAGGTATAAAAGATTCTCTTTTGTCTTTCGGTTCCCCCTTCTACTTTTATTTTACTTAATACTTGTGACCAGATTTTATAACTATCCTCTTTTATTTGTTCAAAAGATTTCCTTTTAATTTCTTTTTGGAGATTTTCTTTTGCCTGCTTCTCATCTATATAAGAGATACCTATTCTGACTTCTACTACGGATATAGATTTATCAAAGGAAATGAATGCCCCCACGCCTTGCCCGGATATTTCCTTTTTTACTTCAATATTATTTCCCGAATCAAATACTCCAGCTGATTCATAAATATGCGAAAACTCTGCATAGAAATATTGTTTTGTATTCTGAAATTCTTCCCATCCCTCGATCGAGTTATTACTTATAAATCTGATCAAGGAGCTCTCATCACTGTTTGTATGGAAAAGTATATTGGACTGATCTCGATTCAGGAAATTAAACCGATAAATAACGGAATGTTCGGCAGTGGTCCAATCTGCCTGAATATTAGAATCATCGAGTAATACTTTATGATACCAAGGGTGTACTTCTTCAAGGTCGTGATCGTAAGCAGATGCGCAATCGCTTCTTTTAGTTGAGAGTTTCCCCGAAGTCGGCATTAGCTGTGTAACATAACCCATTCGGTAAGCAGGCATGTTGAAAGCAAAGCCATAGATTTTATCGCTTAAATAGCGGTCGCTTAATCTCGGTTTTGTAATTGGGAATACTCGAACCATACTATGGGGTCTGTGTACCGTTGGTACTTTTGTTGTCAATAATTGTGCAACTCCACCAATGTTCGGATCTACATATTTTGTAATATCAACAGAAGAGCATCCTAAAACTGTAAATATCCCTAAGATTAAAAAAGTAACGGTATTTAGTCTAATTAGTTTCATAAATCTATAACCTTTACCAAAATGGAAAATTAATAAGGACTATCTATTTCTTTAGTTCATTTTTTTCAAGGTGTTAATTTAACTATTAATATTGCCGAATAAATCACCCCTTTACTAAAGCACATAAAATATGTACAGTCAGCCATATTTTAGCTATTTTAATCCATTATAATTATGTTGTAATATTTACTTATTTATACTTACTTCTTTTCATAATTTCGTACAAAATAACAACTAAACGTGCTTATAACATACCCCGGAATCAGACATGAAAACTTTTTTATCAAATTGTAAGATTAGCATTTTTTTAATCATTATTTCATTCGGATTCACAATTAGAGAAATAAAGGGAGCCGACTTACCAAAAATTTTGAATTTGAGGACTGAATACAAAATCAATCCGATTGGAATTGAATCTCCCAATCCCCGCTTAAGTTGGGAGATAGTTTCTAAGGAACGCAACTTTATGCAAAGTGCATATCAGATTAGGGCTGCTCACTCAATAAAAGACCTTGAGTCCAACAAAAACTTAGTGTGGGATACAAAAAAAATTGTGTCCGACCAATCCATCCAAGTTGAGTATTCTGGTAATAAATTGTTTTCGGCAGAAAGGGTGTATTGGCAAATTAAAATATGGGGAAGTGACGAAAGCGAATCACAATGGAGCGAATCGGCTTATTGGGAAATGGGGCTTTTAAATGTTTCTGATTGGAAAGCAAAATGGATTGAACCAAATTTAGTTGAAGTTGAAAATAGTTATAATCCTTCTCCCCAATTACGTAAAGAGTTTTCGCTAAATAAAAAAATTGTAAATGCACGAGCCTACGTTACAAGTCATGGATTATACGAATTTCACTTAAATGGGAAAAAAATTAGCAATCAATTATTCACCCCCGGATGGACAAGCTATAATAAACGACTTCAATATCAAGTATATGATATAACATCCGACTTAATATCAGGAAAGAATGCAATTGGTGTAATACTTGGAGATGGATGGTATAGAGGACCTTTGACTTGGGATTATACGAGAAATATTTATGGCAATAAACTTGGTCTATTATTGCAGATAGTTTTTCAATATAGTGACGGCACCGCTGAAACCATTATTTCTGATGATTCATGGAAATCCACAACCGGGCCCATAATTATGTCGGGAATTTATGATGGTGAGATTTATGATGCACGTATAGAAAATAATAAATGGATGAAGTCGGATTTTGATGATAAAAATTGGAGCGGAGTAATAACAAAAGATTTTGACAATAAAAATCTTGTTGCTTCAGAAGGTGCAGAAGTAAGAATAACCGAAGAAATAAAACCAATCAAAAAATTTGTAACACCAAATGGTGAATTAGTTTTTGATTTCGGACAAAATATGGTTGGCTGGGTTCAGTTCAAATTAAAAGGTAACGTAGGAGACAAAATAGTTTTACGTCATGCGGAGGTTCTTGATCAAAATGGGAATATATATCTCGCAAATCTCCGTAAAGCAAAACAAAAAATCGAATATATATTTAAAGGCGAAGGCGAGGAAACATTCGAACCGCATTTTTCATTCCAGGGATTTAGATATGTTTCGATAAGTGATTATAGCGGACAGGTAGAATTAAGTGATTTGACAGGGAAAGTAATTCATTCAGATATGAAGCAGACGGGAAATTTTACATGCTCAGATTCATTAATAAATCAATTACAAAAAAATATTTATTGGGGTTTGCGCGGAAACTTTCTTGATGTTCCCACCGACTGCCCACAGCGCGATGAAAGATTAGGCTGGACCGGAGATGCTCAAGTATTTGCGCCAACTGCTTGTTTTAATGTAGATGCTGCAAGTTTTTTTACCAAATGGATGAAAGATTTTGAAGCTGATCAATTAAGCGATGGAAGATTCCCTCATGTCGTTCCAAATATGCTTATTAATGCCGGAGGAGCAGCCGGGTGGGCTGATGCCGGTATTATTGTTCCATGGACTATTTATCAAAACTATGGCGATAAAAGAATTTTAGAAGTTCAGTATCCTTCAATGAAAAAGTGGATCGAGTATTTGAAAAAAAATGCAGGTGAATCTTTTATTTGGAGTAAAGGTGTCGGTTATGGTGATTGGTTAGCTTTTGCTACAACAAAATCAGACTATCCCGGAGCTACAACAGATAAAGACCTTATAGGCACTGCCTATTTTTATTATTCAACAAATTTAATGTATAACATTGCTTCCGTTATAGGGAAAAATGAAGATGCAAAAGAATATTTTTCTTTAATGAAAAACATTAAAGAGGCGTTTCAAAAAGAATTTATTACAAGTACAGGCAGAATTGCCTCGAACACTCAAACGGCTTACTTGCTTGCTCTTGCCTACGATTTATATCCCGATAACTTTAAACCAATTGCAGCAGAAAGATTAGCCGAAGATGTAAAAAGATTTGGACATATTACTTCCGGTTTCTTGGGTTCTTCTCATATTGCTAAAATTTTATCAGATTTTGGTTATCACGAATTAGCATTTAAACTGCTTTTTAGAACAGATTATCCATCATGGTTATACCCTGTAACAAAGGGAGCAACAACAATTTGGGAAAGATGGGATGGAATTAGAGCCAATGGAACTTTTCAGAGTGATGGGATGAATTCATTTAATCACTACGCTTATGGAGCTATCGGGAAATGGTTGTATAGCGATATTGCCGGAATAGGGATTGATCCTGAAAAACCTGCATATAAAAATATTATTGTAAATCCTCTTACTAATGATAAGCTAAAATTCGCTAATGCAAATTTCCATTCAATGTACGGTGATATTTCTTCTAGTTGGAAGTTGGAAAATGGGAAGTTTTTATTGAGAGTAGAAATACCGGCTAATAACACGGCAGATATTTATCTCCCAACAGAAATTAAAGAAAATATATCCGAAAGCGGTAAACCAATAAAAGATATTCTCGGAATAAATTCAATTAAAATCCAAAATGGAAAGACAGTAATTACTGTTGGTTCGGGAACTTACAATTTTGAGGTTGTAAAATAATTTCAGATGTTAATAAAAATGCTTGCCTTTGAATCGGGGCAAGCATTTTGTTTCTTCTATGTTTATGTAAAATTATTAGTTGATGCAATTTATTTTTAGCGTCATTACTTCAAATGGTCCAAATTCAAGTGTACCTGAAACCTCTTTGATTTCTTTTTCATCTCCGTTACTTAAATAGGATATTGATTTCATACCCATTACCATGAAAGATGTAGAACTTACCTTATCAGTCGGATTATAGAGCCTAATTATTACACCATTACCGTTTCTTGATTGCCTAAGCGATGTAAGAACAACTGAAGAATTTTCATCAAGTATTAAAAACTGATTAGAATCATTTGCTTTGTCAGAATAAGTAACAATTAGTGGCTGTGATTGCTCTACTCCAAAGCGATAAGCTTTTAAGTAATCAAATTCATTATGAGGTTGAAGCGAGTACCTAAACTTAGCAATTCCTTCTTGTTCAGCTTTATAATTAGTATGCCATGAGTTATTCATTACCCAAGAAAATATTTTTGATGAGGAAAAGGCTGTTTCTTCCCATTTGTTTTCTGTATTTGAAGTCCATGCTTCTCCATTCATTCCACCAACCTCAATAAAAGGAGCATCAATAGTAGCTAAAGTTATCCCTTTAGTATCATTGGATACATCAACCCATCTTTGAGCAGAAAAATAGTTTTTATTAGCACCCTGTAATTGATCAATTTCCGGTCGAATTACTCCCCAAGCAATATCAATCCTTGTTACAGGATTTTCAATATTGAAAGTAAAAGCAAAACGTAGATTCTCCTTTTCATATACTTTTTGTTTATCGACTGTATTGATAATCTCGATTCTTTCCAGATCCCTAAATTTTCTAATTTCTTGTGTCAGATTATTACATCCAGGAGCTGAATAAATATATTCAATTGAATTTACAATATCACCAATTTCTTTTTGATTGTAACCAAGTTGAGGTGCTGTTATTGGATTTGTAGCGTTTCTGCCCGTACATATAAACTGGTTTATACCATATCCAGAATTAGAATCCAAATATTCTTTAAGAAAGTTGGAGAGATAAACAACAGCGGATATTTTTGTATAATCGTTATTATCTTTATTTACTTTCTGTTGAAGCTGTACTTCTTTTACAAAATGAAATTGATGTGATGATAATGCTGGAATATTTTTTGCAATAAAAACGAGATCACCATTTGTCATTCTTTGTGTCGGGATAATATTATTTAATTCATCAACGAGATAATTGTTTTCTATTTTTACCGAAGAAGGTATAGTTACAACATCACTTCTTTTCCATGAATTGCAATTCCAAACAGTGATAAATTCTATCTTCTTATTCTGATTAATTTTTGCAAAACTTAAATCGTTAAGTAATTTGTTTGCGATGCTATCTGCATTAATGGAATGCGCTCTTTTGAAATTCCATTGCTCCTTCACAAAGTCTGATTCTGGCTCTGATATGCTGTTATATGCTCCCCAAGTATGCTCGGAAAAAAGAAGAACATTGCGCCATGCTTCATCAAAATCTTTATGCGGATAGTTTTTCCTTCCACTAATTGCATTTAAAGTTTCTAATTGATTTAGTCTTTCGGAAGTGCTCCTATTTAATGCTGTTTCTTTTGCAGAGGATGCTGCTCCATCTTCCCAATATGGAGTAAAGTCTCCTCTATAAGTGGGGATTATATTCCCATATCTACTTTCTAAATCCAAAAACATCTCTTTTGTTGCGGTTATCCTAAATCTTGGGGTAACATGGGTAGCATTCCAATTCCGGACAAATTCAGCAAGCAAAGAATCCGGTGGTCCATTATCTCCACCAACCGCATAATGCAATTGTACTATATTGTATGGATAATTATTCTTTTCTAATTCATTAATATAGTTTAGAATTGGTTCTTTATCATCTTTAATGAGATCCCAATGATGAAACCATGAATAACCCTTGCCCGCAAGCCATACAAGTACTCTGTTATTTCCTGAAGGCGATTCCCAATAAAAGGGTTTATCTCCCCAATACTTTATTGTATTTCCGATTCTATCACTTTCATTTGGTGCAACTGAGAAATATTTAATTCCATTATCAGCAAATGCTTGAACGATTCCCCATGAGTAACCGGGTACATCCGAAATCATCGCGCTCTCGATTTTAATGCCGATCTCTTTTTCTAACTGATTTGAGTATTCCACTAATTTATATAATTCTTCCGGTCTGCATAAACCTGTAAGAGTATTCGCATAGGTTGCGTCTAATCCTATCCATCCTTTTTTAACTGCGTTTATAAACTCAATTCTTTTTTCGGGAAACATTTCGAGATAACTTTTCACCTGCCATAAAACTTCTGTATTCCAAATAAATCTGCTTCCCAATTCATTCTCATCACTTTGCTTTGATAGATTTATTGCTTCTTCAATATTCTTCCATTGTTTTTTTTCTACTTCCGTTTGCAATTCCGTATAACCAATATCTACGTGTGAATGTGGCAATAAATAGAACGTCATTTCTTTTACCGGTTCAAGCGTAGTAGAATATTTATTAGATACGCCGTCTATCATTACTTCTAGCATCTTATCTTTCGGTAAATCCACTTTTTCAAATTCGGCATAAAATTGATTTCTCCCTAAATTTAAAACGGAATCAACTATTGTATTTTCACCATTAAATATTTTTACCGGCACTTGTTCGGAATAATGATCAACTAAAATTTTAACTCTTTGAAATAATTTTCCATCACTTCTTTTTGTAACAATTTTTTCGCTACTAATTTTGACTTCCGGTAAAAGTTTGTAAGCCATGGTTCTATACCAATGCTTACTACCTGAATTATCCCCCTTGATCTTGATATTGAGAGTTTTATTAGTATTCAGTTCTTTAGCAGAAACGGTTAAAATGAAGAATCCCCAAAAATCTTTTTTATTTCCCGCTCTGTTATAAAACTTTTGGTTTTTGAAACTTAGGTTGGCAAATTCGTTTTTTACTTCCCAATCGCCCCCTGCGATGCGTGAAGCAGTTGCAAAAGTTAGAAGATATTTATCATTTATGAAAAGTGAAAATGTTCTTAAATCATCTTGAGTACCGGTGGAGTATCCTCCACTCCAGATAAATGATATTTTGTCTTCAGAATAACTATCGGGAACTACGTCTGTCTGCCATTCGATAAATGATTTATCATCGATGCATCTTGCGACAATTGCATATTTTGCATTTGGAGTGCAAGAACAATCTTCTTCAACTATTTCGCCGGAAGTGAATTTCTCGAATCCATTTAAAATTTGTCTAGAGGTCTGTGAATAAACATTGAGTGAACCAAAAATGAAAGTAATTATAAACACGAATAAATAATATTTTCGAGCTACGAGACTCATTCTAATCTCCATTTATTTCAATTAAGGATTAGCAAAAAATATTATTTAAAAGGATTTGGTTTAATATTTTGAGAATTAATAAACCTAATAATATCCTCCATTTTTATTATTCCGCTTGTAGCTCCAATAGAAGTAACACAATTAGCCCCTACGGCATTAGCGAAAATACCACATTTATCCAAGTCCCATCCATTAATTATCCCGGCTATAAAACCTGCCGCGAATGCATCCCCGGCACCGGTCGTATCCAATACATTTAATTCTCTAAATGCTTCAATAAAATATTTTAATCCATCTTTATTTTTTATAAAGCACCCTTTAGATCCAAGTTTAATTACAACGGTTTTAACGCCTTCATTTAGGAATATATCTGCAATATCTTCTGGTTCATTTTTACCGCTAATCATTTCTGCTTCTTCAAAACTTGGAATAAAATAATCAAGATATGGTAATGTAGGCTTAATTAAGTGCATCCATTTCCCGGTAGAGTCCCATGCTGTATCCATTACCGTTATTACATTTGAGTCTTGAGCTTTCTTTAATAATAATGCAGTAGGATTACCATCGAATGAAGGCATTAATAATGCCCCCGCAACAAAAACTATTTTTGAGTTTTCAATAATCGAGAAATTTATATCATCAGAACAAAATTCAGCATTTGCTCCCAAATGATGAAGGAAAGATCTTTCTCCATTTGAATTAATTGAAACAATTGAGGCAGAAGTTCTGCTATTGATTCCTTTAACAACTCCATCAACAATGACACCATTGCTTTTCATTTCATTCATTACAAATTCACCAAAACCGTCATTTCCAACTTTCCCAATAATTGCAGCTCTGATACCAATTTTTTCTAAATCAATTGAAGCATTAGAAGCACAACCTCCAATATGAAGTTCAAGCTTTTCAATAAGCTCTAACTTCCCCTCTTTTGGAAGATTATTAACGGTTTTAGCTATTACATCGGCTACAATTATCCCAACACATGTAACTTGGTGCATATAAATAACCTCTATTTATGCTTTAGAATTACTTCCAAATAAATTTATCTTATTTATAACAACTTCTCTCATACTTTTTTCTGCAATTTCCGTTACTTCAAAACAGTGGACTTTTTTATTTTCAATTAGGAACTTTCTAATTCCATCAACTGCTGCATACGACATATCGGTAAAAATATTAATTTTCCTAATCCCCCGATTGATACATTCCTTAAAATCGCTATCTGATAGTCCCGAACCACCGTGAAGAACTAATGGAATATCTATTTTATTATTAATTTCAGAAAGGCGATTTAAATCTAGACAAGGTTTTTTTACATACACACCATGAACAGTTCCAATAGCAACCGCCAAAGCATCAATACCAGTTCTATCAACGAATTCAAATGCCAATTTAGGGTCAGTATAATATTCTTCAAAATTATCATCGCTCCCGGCTTCGCCACCACCAACATGACCGAGCTCTGCTTCAACAGAAACACCTAATGCTTTTGCTACTTTTGTAATCTCTTTTGTTCCAGAAATATTCTCTTCATATTCTAAGGAAGAGCCGTCAAACATAACAGAAGAAAAGCCATAATTCATTACTTTAATAATAGTATCGAAGGTTAGACCATGATCCAAATGAACGGCAACAGGAACTTTAGAATTTTTTGCTGTATCAACCATTAAAGGAGCAAAAAGTTGAAGCGGTACATAAGGCAAGTGAACTTCTGCAAGGGCTATAATTACAGGGGAATTGCATTCCTCTGCACCACTAATAATTGCTCTTAGACTTTCGCTGCTTACAACATCAAACATTCCAACAGCGTAATTCTTTATCTTAGCGTCATTAAGTATTTCATTTAAGTTTACTAAAGGCATCCCGAATCCTTATTCATTATTCATTATTTTTAGTTTTATTAAGAGTGATAGTTTCATTAACAATAAGCGGTTTTGCCCATATTCCGATACTAAGTATATAAGCAAGAAGTATAAATATAAACGACATACCGAGCCTTAGTCCAAACAGATCGCCAATCCATCCGATAAAGAGTTGAATTATTGCTCCACCTATTATAGCTGTACACAAAATTCCGGCAAACGATCCATGATGATTATTAATTGAATTTAGTGCCAAGGAAAATATTATTGACCACATAACAGATAGGGAGAATCCTATAAGTGGAAATACTATTATTGAAATATTACCAGGACCAAATAAAGCAATCGATAAAAGAATTATTGTAAGTACAGATGCAGCGACTAATATTTTTCTGCTATCAAATAGTTTTAATAGTCCCAAGCCGACTAAACAACCGATAGACATTAAGCCCCAGAACCATCCAACAACCGAAGTGCCTGTTATTAAAGGATCAAATCCATGATAAGTACTTAAGAATTTTGAAAGCCAATATGATACTCCCTGCTCTATACCGACATAAGCAAATATCCCTATAAAATATAGGATCACAATCTTATTTCGGAAAAGCGATTTATGTGTTTCCCAACTGCCGGATTTTTCATCATCTTTACGTTCAACAGTAGGAAATTTTGAAAAGCTAATTATAATAATCATCAGTAAAAGCAGCAGCACAATCACCCAATATATTGAGCTCCATACAATATTTTTAGGAACTAATTCTCTTAAAATATCAAACAATCCGTTTCCACTTTCTCCACTGCTAACATTAGAAACAAGGTACGTTAGAAACATTGGGGCAACAAAAGAAGCTCCTCCAAATACTAGCTGAGCCATAACGGAATTAAACGCAAAATGCTCTTCACCACCCGAAACTCTAAGAAGCGGGTTGATTGCCACTTGAAGCATAGCTACTCCCGAACCCATTAAAAATAATGATGGAAGGAATACAATGTAGGAGGGGAAAACAACAAACATCAACGCACCAATAAAAGAAACTACAAAGGCAGCCAATATTATCTTCTTCTCTTTATATTTCTCGACAAGCATACCTGCCGGAATCGACATTACACCATAAGCAATAAAAAAAGCGAAAGGTAATAACGAGGAAAGAGAGAGGCTTAGCTGAAAACTCTTTATCATTTCGGGATTGAGAGACCCTAAAATGTTTGTTACAAATGAAATGACAAAAAAGATCATAAAAATTAATAATACAACGAAGTAATTTCTTTTCATTTTTACCTCAAGTACAACTATTTGTTTTATTGAATTGAGAATTACCGTCTATTTATTAGATGTTTTGTAATTTGTCTCAACTTTTGAATTATCGAAAAACAAATTAATCATTTCCGATTAGCTATGCTTGTATATGAGTTTCGATTAGTGGTCTATGGGTTCAGTTGCATAAAAAATGCCGGAGACCAATAAAGGAATCCGGCATAGGGCTATACTAATATATTTTACAAATAATCAGTATAGAAACATTATACAATGAAACGACATTTGTTGCTATTTCATTAAGATCATCTTCTTTGACTGAGTAAATTTAGACTGTCCATCGACAGAAACCATTATACGATAAACATAAAATCCTGAACTTAAATTAGAAGCATTCCAATTTAGATTATAACTTCCTGCATCCTGCATCCCTTGATGAAGAGAAGCTACTTCACGACCAAGTATATCATATATCCTTAAATCAACCATGCCTGATATAGGAAGTGCATATCTAATTGTAGTAGTTGGATTGAATGGATTCGGATAATTTTGCATTAATGCAAAATCTGTTGGAATTATCTCTTGTTCGGTTTCTTCAACATCACTAAGTACATAATCCCAGATTTTAGCTTTAACCATTTCTTCATAAATATATTTATGACCGGCGTTATTTAAATGAACACCATCGCCTGAATTATATTTGGTTTTTATACTTCCATCAGCATTAGCTAATTCATCAAATACGTTAATCGCTTTGTCTTTGAAATAAGCTAAGACAGAATCTCTTGCCTCCATTTGTAGAAGTTTTTGGGAAGCTGATAAATTGCGAGGCTGTGTTGTTGTAACCCACATTGGTACTTGCTGAGAGGCAGCATTAGCCGCAATAATTCTATAATTGCTCATCTGCTCTGCAATTGTATATCCATTTGTAACATCATTACTTGGAAGATTAACTATTATAGCATCCGGTTTGTAAGTTAATCCAAATGTAATATTATTGCTTTTCTTTGGTGTCGGTCTGCCTGCCGGAGGAACGAAAGCTGTCGGCATTAAATCATAAGTTGTATATCCACCAATTGCCAAGTTCACTACCTGCGCATTAATATCTTTAGATTTAACATAACTTTTAAATCTTGCTACCCATGAACTATCATAAGTGGAAGCACCGGCGCCTGCTGCGGTTGATGAACCGATAACTACAATCATATTCGAGTTATCACCATTTACAATTTTATTACCCTTCATTCTCAGTTCATCAATAAACAATGTATGAGGTGCAGAAGATACTTTATCCTGTCCAAAGAAAATCGTTTTAATTCTTGTTACATCTGCTTTGCCAGGTTTAGCAATAAAATCAGCCAATGGAACAATTATTTGAGTCCATTTATTTGCCGGAATATCAGTTGTGTAACTTGAAAGAGAAAGTTTATCTGTTTTTTGATTGCTAAGGTCTTCTAAATAAATAAGAGGAAGATCATTAGATGATGTAGCTGTTTCAGTATATACTTTTATAGAAAGTGTGTCTTTGAAATTAAGATCACGTCCGGGCCAATCAATACCGGCAATTGCTAATCCCCAATCACCACCTGTTTTAGATTCCCAATTCATTTTAATAGAATAGTTGCCTGCTAATGAATATTTATTGGATACAGGAGCTTTAACTGAATTCTCTAAGGCTAATGTACTTGGTGCAGTTGCAAATCCAAAACTTGGATCGTAGAATACTTTAGTTGGACTATCACTAAAGAAAATGTAATCTGCTAAGCTTGCAGAACTTGGAGCAACCAAACTAAATGTATTATCACTTACATCTATCAAAGTTGGGTCTTCTACACTTGATATTCTTATTTTATATTGATTTCCTTTAAATTGAGCAGTAGTCCATGCATATTCTCCGGTAGCAGGTGTAGAATCAATTACTTTATTCCAAGCCGAACCATTATTAAAGGAATATTCAATTTTTACATTCTTTACGTTTTTTGCTTCATAAAGAATTTTTCTTGGTGCAGTTGTTTCCCATTCTTGAAAACCATTTGGCGATATTACTGTAAGTTTTGTCTCTAATACCAACATCTTAAATACAGAATTGCTTTCATCTAGCAAAGTTGGATTAGTTGAATCACTGATTTTTACTTTTGCACTATCAGTTAAAGTAGATGGAATTACCCAGCTATATTTTCCTAAAGTAGCATCTACGGTTGCAATCTCGTTCCAAGTAGTCCCGTTATTGATTGTATATTCAATTTTTATATTAGCAACACCGGAGCTTTTCCATTTAATTTCTTGAGTTGTACCGGTTCCCCATTCTTCATTTCCATTTGGCGCTGTTACTTCAACAAATGTCCCACCTTGAGAGCTAACATCATATCTTAGAATACGATTGTTGCTATAATCTGCAACCCAAATATTTCCACGTTCTTCATCAATATACATGGCTCTTGGTACATTGTAACTTGAAGCTGTTGGAGGAGTAGGATTAGCTTTAGATTCAAAATCAGCTTGTCCTAGAACACCATCTGCATCAGCACCATTTGCCTTATTTGCAGCATCATTAAAAATCAATATTCTATTATTGTTTTCCTGAACAGTATAGATTCTTCCTTTACTATCGCCCCAAACAAATCGAGTAGTTCCTGTTCCATTTTTTGTTGTGGTCGATGCTTTCGTTACAAAATCCGGCTGTCCTAATACCCCATCTGCATCTGCGCCATTTGATTTGCTTGCAGCTG